>Ga0114971_10000636_pt1 | contig 23180 bp, 25 predicted proteins | sample M_140625_MF_Meta_FD_87320 | JGI IMG/M metagenome (GOLD analysis project Ga0114971, IMG submission 87320) | Freshwater microbial communities from Lake Montjoie, Canada to study carbon cycling - M_140625_MF_MetaG | ecosystem: Environmental > Aquatic > Freshwater > Lake | place: Lake Montjoie...
ATTTTTTGGAAATTTATGTAATAATTTTTTGGAAATTTATGTAATAATTTTTTGGAAATTTATGTAATAATTTTTTGGAAATTTATGTAATAATATAATAATAATAATATATAATATATAACATAAAAATGTATATTATATATGATACGTACGATTTTAAAGATTTTAATATGATGGTAAATGAAGATATCATAGACTGTTTTACTACAAAAGAAGCTAAAGACGAAGTAAAAACATTGAGTGAAATTATAACATCTGAAGAAAAATCAACAATACAAAAACTTGTTTCAGATAAAGATGCTGAAACTTTTAGTAATAAAGAAGGGAAAAAAGTAAAAATAAATGAATATGTAACTGGATTAAAAATAAAATATAGTGCCAAAAGACGTTGATTACGATATTAAAATTTTTGTGAATATCTTTTACATTTTAACTGCATAATATTCTGTTATCGGTGCACGACACATTGGGCATTTTTTAATTTTAATAGTACAATCTCTACAAAATTCATGTTTACATGTAAAAATTAAAAAATGATTTTCATCTGAAAAACAAATTGAACATGGTTCAATTTCTTTTTCTAATTTTATATATAGATTATCATTTAATATCGTTTTGTAAAATTAATTTTGAATATTTTCCCATGCATTTTTATTTTGTTTTATTGCCATTTTACAGTGTTCATATGATGGATTTTCAATATATTTAATCGTCATACCATTTTGAGATAGGGCAATTTTTATTTGTTCATTCGTTGGATTTTTAATATACTTAATTACCATTGGATTTTTTACAATTCCCATTAATTGCATATCATTAATTTCTTTTTTAGTAAAAATATAATCATTAATATATTGAATTGCTTCAGGATTTTGTTCAATTGCAATCTTACATAATTCTACCGTTTGATGTTTACAATTCTTTAATGATAATCCATCTACTTTAGCATATTTTTCCCATACATTATTAATAAATTCATTATCAATTAATTTAGTATCCATATACTTGAATGTCTCTATGTTATCATTAATTAATTCATAATAAAGTTCAATTGTAGGTTTATTAATCATACTTACCGTTAATGGATTTTTCTTACATGCAATTTTAATCATTTTATTTGTTTGATATTTAATATATTTTAGAACAGTTGGATTTTGATTTAATGCTGCTTCACATATTAAATCAGATGGATTTTGAATATATTTGATATTCAAACCATTTTGTTTAACAGCAGCTAATTGAATTGCATCTGTTTGCTTTTTAACATAAATGATAGCATTACTATTTTGTTTAACTGCAATCAAGCATAATTCCTCGGTTTGCTCTAAAATATACTTTAACAACATCCCATTTCCTTTCAGTTGTTCGTATGAATCAGGATCCATAGTGTTAAGAATAACTGTAATTACTTGGTATATTTAGGTAATACATATTCAATTTTTTAGGTTTAGTTCTAGTGCATTATTTATTGTTTTTATTTCTAATGCATTAGGTAATGTTCTTTTAGATTCTATATCTCTAATCGTATATTTATACGGAAATTTACATTTTACATTTAATTGTATTTGAGATAATTTTAACAATTCTCTTTTTTCTCTTAACATATGTATAAAATTGTCAATACTTATTTCAGTATTATCTTTTTGTAAAATAGGTTCTTTCTTTAATATAACAGGTGACCACTGTTGAACATTTATGTCTTCTTCGTCTTCATCGTATCTTTTTGGCATTATTATTATATAAGATAATATATTTTTATAATATATTATATGTCAAACTATATAATATATTTATTATACAATACATCTAATAATTCTACCTATGTTGGTATTACTACAAATAAAGAAAGAAGACTTAGACAACATAATGGAGAATTAGTAGGAGGTGCTAAATATACTAAATTACAAAAAAGAAAGGGTGAATGGAAATTTTATGGATGGTTACAATTAATTGAATCAGATGAAATATTAATTGTAAATAGAGCAATGTCATTAGAGAAAAAAATTAAGATTAAATCTAGAAAAAGTAAAGCTAAATCACCATTAGAAAAACGTTTGGATGCAATTAATATTATATTGGAAGAGAACCCTGATTTTATGTTTGTGAACAAATACAACATTTCTTAAATATATTATTTTTATCATCTTCATCATCAACAAGATATTTTTTCTTGTAACAATCTGTACATATATGATGATCACATTTTGTTTCAAAACAAACACCAATTTTATTATTTTCCAAACAGATAATACATTTGATATTTTCCTTAAATTCTAATTTCCCATTCATTATATAACAATATATACACAATCCATTATTTTCATCTAATGTTTCTTGTGATTCGTATGAGTCACATAATGTATAGTTAGGACATTTAACTAGTTCAATTGGATCTAAACTACAACAATCACTACTACAAGCCATTTATTATATACAATAATTATGTTTTTATATTGATCTTTCCTAAAAATTGATATATTTATAATATATAACACCAACTCATATATTATTAAAAAGATGACATATTTGCCGATTATTCTCAATACATTATTTGTTGGCATAGGTGTAACATTACTTAATTATATACCATGGCAACTTGGATTTCTTTTTTTGAAACCATATGGTATTAGATATTGTATTCTTACAAAAAAAGAAGAATGTAAAAGGGTGCAAAAAAAAGTTGGTACAAATACTAGTCAGTTAATAGATAACAATAAAGGATCTGGGTTTTCAATTGGATATTGGTATGTATTATATATTGATATTATTAGTAGAGGTGATGATGGTGATTATTATAAAATAACAATCATTGCTACAGAATCATCATATAATTCACTAACAAAAGATGAAGATGACAAAGATAAAGATTTGGTAATATGCGAGACATCTAAAAAATCAATAGATATGTGGGAATCATTTGGAAATCCACATAATAGATGGTATAAAAAAAGAAAAATTAAGATTCCTAATATTATTCCCCATAAAAATCAAAAACCATTACTAAAAAGAATTACTGAATTGTATGAAGAAAAGAACCATGTAACTGCTTTTATTCATGGACCACCTGGTTCTGGAAAATCAATTATTGGTCTTCTATTAGCAAAACACTTTTCAAGTTCATATTGTAAATGTTTGAGATTGTGGAAACCTGGTGATACACTTGCAAATATTCATAGTGAAGTAGATCCAACAGAAGATAAACCTTTAATTATCTTATTAAATGAAATTGATATTCCATTAATTAATATTACAGAAGGAATTCCTGATCATAAAAATTTGGATATTTCAATTCAAGATAAATCAAACTGGAATGATTTATTTGATGATATTCAAATTGGTATATATCCAAATACAATAATATTATTAACATCTAATAAGACAGTAGATTTTATTAATCAATTAGATCTATCATATTTAAGAGAATCAAGAATTGATTTTATTTATGAGCTAAAAAAATGATTGATATCTTTAATAAATTCATTATTTATTGTTATATTTTGTTTTAATGGTAATAAACATATATGTGATATTTCTGATTCATTATTTATTTTTCTATTTAATATTAAATCAGATAACGTTACGGGAAAACTATCATATAATTTTGATGTAATTTGATTTTTATTTAGTAAATTTAACATTAGTTCTAAATCATCAAATGAATAGACTAACATATAATAATTATCTTGAATTATTAATTTATTATGGTTAATATTCGCATTAATAAGATGAATGATTTCTTTATTAGGTACGATATTAAATAGTTCTTCAAGAGTTTCACGAATGGCAGTTTCAATGTAAGATTCATCTGTAGTTTCTTTTTTTCCACCAAAACCACTAATAGTAGAATTTTGTTTATTTTGTTGATATCCACATAATACTAATTTATTATTTGTGTATAATGATCCAGCAGAGGTATAATTTATATGAGTATTAATATTAACTTTTGATAATATTGATTTTTTCTTCATAAATATAAATTACAATAATTATATTTCAATAATAATCATAAAATTGAAAAAATAAGTTAAAATAATTATTTCTACTATTATAATTAATATAAAATGCCGTCTGTTCTTGCATTAGAAATGGAACTTATTAATATGTTTATGAACAAACAAAATGAGGTTAAAAATTTGACAATTAATGCAGATAATGAATTCATATTACAACAAAAACAAGAATTAGAAAATTATAAAAATAAACTTGATGAGTATAAAATTTTACTTGAATCAAGTAAAAAAGAAATTAATTTTTATAAAAAAGAAGAATGTAAAACAAATGAATGGTTTGATATTATTTGTAAAAAATAATAATATTTTAAATATATATAGTATGAATGTTATCATTAAATATTTTATTATTTTTATAATAATATTATTTTTATTTGAAGCATATAGCAGACATAATAAATTATCCATGTTAGAAATTATTCATCCAGAATGGTTTGAAGATGTAAATTCTTTTCCAGAAGAATTATCATGTAAAAAAAATTGTAATATTTTTAATAAACATGTGAAAAACGGGTATTCTGTAATGAGAAATAGTACTATTGTATTTTCTGGACTATGTATTGATATTGAAAAAAAAATAAATATATTAAAAAAACGAGTAGAATATTTAGGTAATTATTTTAAAGAATACAAATTTGTTATATTTGAAAATGATTCAACAGATAATACACGAGGATTATTAACAAATTGGTCTAAAGAAAATTCAAATATTCAACTTGTTCCATGCGAGGAAGATGTAGATTGTAAATTAAAAACAAGTAAAGCTATTACAACAGGAGCTTTTTCTACAGGTAGAATGAAACGTATGGCAGATTATAGAAATAGATTATTAAGTTATATTAGAAAAAAGTATATTGATTATGATTATTTATTAATGTTTGATTTGGATGTAAAAGGTCCATTGTATATTGATGGTATGGCTGATTCATTTAGTAAACACAAGAAATGGGATGCTGTAACTGCATTTGGTATGAATGGTATGACAATAACATTTGGTCAACCTATATACTATGATTATATTGCATATCGTGATGAGAATTATAATATTAACAATAATATTTTAGATATATTTAATATCATGTATAAAACAATAAATATCAAAAATGAAAATAAGTTAATAAAAACTACATCATCATTTGGGGGATTAGCTATATATAAAATGGAAATGTTTAAAAATAATAATATTAATTATACTCCTATTGATGATGTATATATTTGTGAACATACTATATTATCTGATAATATGATCCGAAATGGATATGATAAAATATATATTAATCCTAATATGAAGATTTTGGTCGGCGTTCAGGGAGAAGTGGAAAGGTATCCTTGGTATTGATAAATATGATGAAATCATATTTATCATAGCGCTTCGCGGTACTAAAATATCAAATGAAATTTGATATTTTGTAGGGCTTCACCGTACTAAAATATCAAATGAAAGCATACTAATAATCAACCACATAAAAAAAAGTAAATTTTTGTATCCAACTCAATTTAAATTTCTTACCAATTCTTACATAAATTTTATCAGTAGGATCATTTTTATTTTCTTTTACATTATTTTTCTTTAAATATGTGTTATCAATACTAACAACATAATTATTTAATAATTTTTTACATGCAGATCGTTTAATTAACCATATGTTTTCTTTTTTATATTCATGAGTATATAATTCAAGTTTTTTATACTCACTTGTAAGTTCATTTGATTTTTGTTCTTCATCTTCATTTTTTTCAATATAATCCTTTAATTCTTGTAATTCAATATATTGTGGGTATAATATTTGATATAATACTAATAATTTTTCATTATTAATATTAATATCAAATTCAATACATTTGTTATGTATGTATTCCATAGTATTAACCCAATTAATTTTTTTTAAATTATTTACATTATAAATTTTTATTGAATCTGGAATACTATTAACATTCAGATCAATATTTTTCTTTTTAGTAATATTAGGTATTAATTTAAGATCATTTTCATTAAAATAATTATTAATCATTTTATAATTACAACTAATATATTTTTCATAATCTACAAAAAAGGATAAAAATATATTTAAATCTACAGTATCATTAATTTCAATGATAAAATCATAAGTTGAATTCTTAACATTTGGATAAAAGAAATAGTCGTCAACATTATAACTTAATATTTGTAAATTATGATTTGTAGTAGGTGTTTGATTTGAATATATAATAATATCAAAAAGACTATGCTGTTTTTCTAAGAAAATATTTACATTTGAAATTAGTAGTTCAAGATTTTTGGTATTATAAATATATATCAAAATCATAATTTATTTTTTAATATAAATTATGATTTTCTTTCTTTAAGTTCCAATAAATATAAAATAGTATTGATAAAAATACTTAAGTGTACCCTTTAGATGTAAATTAATTATGTAAATATCATAAAAAGTTAAATACACCTCTAAGCACTTTTGGTATTTTTCAATAATATTTTTAATATTTTTGTAATGTATAGTAAAAATGGGCGCAACTCATAGTGGATATGTAAATTCTGGAGATTATAGAAGAAATTCAGATGGTACATTTAGATGTAAATTAAACACATTATCAAATTCAGCTGACCCTAGTACTGTAATTACAAAAGACATTTCATGTATTGGAATATTAAATGTAAATAATCTAGTATCCCCTAATCGTCCTAATCAGGCGTTAGTAATGTCATCTGATGATAAATATATATTTATTAGTACAACAATTAATACCAGTACTAATTGTGCAACTAATGCTCCCAGTTGTTCTAGTCCTAGCGCTAGTAATAACTCAATAATTATTAATGATTATCTTGTATTATACATAACAAATTATGCATTTGTAAATTATAGTATTGGTATTCCAGATAGTCAAAATTTATCAGTATTCACACATGTATTAGCAGGATGGCAAAATCCTTATGATAGTACACTTAATGGCTTATCTGGTACTAATAAAGTTTTTTATAAAGGTTATTTGATGGGACAAAATCCTCCTGCTAGTTTATTAGCTGCATCCACTAAGAAGATATGGTCTGACATAGGTTACATATATAAATCTTTCTATGATGCAAATCCGTCAAATAATGAATCCGTTGCAGTTCCTGAAACATATTGTGCAAAAATAGATTCACCTAATGTAATACCATTTGTATCACAATACGATTGTAGATCTAATCCAAAAGCTTCACCTGTACTTTATAATGTAGCTTCAGTTCTTACTAGTTTGGGATCAGGTTTTTCTGGAATGATGCTTTTAATATGTTGTTGTTGTATATCATGTATATCCATTTTTGTAATGTTTTTAGGAACAATGAAATCAAAGAAATAGATTTAATTAATAAAATATATATTATATTATATATTTTATGGAATATGCAAATGAAATTATACCAAATTTATGGTTAGGTAATAGGAATGCTCCTAAAGAAACAAATAATCTTATTAAAAACAATATTAAATTAATAATAAATTGTTCTAAAGATATTATATATCCAATAGATCCGGATATAGAAGTCATTAGATTATCAATTAATGATATAAATACAACAGAATCTAATGATGTTTTATCTAATAAAATAAATTATTTGACATATGTAATTAATGTTTATTTAAATAATAATTTAGGAGTATTAGTTCATTGTTATGCAGGTGTACAACGATCTGCAACGGTTGTTTTGTGTTATTTGTTAAAATACAAACATATGAGCTTGGATATGGGAAAAGCAATTATGAAAGAAAAAAGAAGTATTGTGTTTTTTCCGTATCCGACTTTTAATACATTTATAAACAATTACGCAGTAGTAGTTTAAAATCCATTTATAAACAATTACGCAGTGGTAGTTTAAAATCCATTTATAAACAATTGCACAATAATAATATTTTTCTTTAAGTATAAAAAATATATATATATTATATACAAATGCAAAAAGTAGAAAGATTAAGTACAAATGACAAAGTTGTGGAAAATTTAGATAGAGACTGTAATCCTGGATGGAATTTATTATCGACTATATTACCTGGAACTAGAACATGCGACAGATGCCCTGCTGGAACTTCATATAATCCAATTTGGATTTCTTCAGGTGGAAATAATCCAGTTTGGTTTTTTACATGTGATGCTATCCCTGGTTACGTAGCTCCCACGTGTCCCACTTTAAGATCACAGACTGCTACTATGGCATATAACTATCAAGAAAATACTAAATGTGTATGTCCTTCTGGTAAAGTATTTCGTGGTGATAAAGGAGGACTAGCGATGCCTAATAACTTTAATTATGTGGATACTTATAGTTGCAAATTATAATAATCTCCTACTATCGGGTAAATAATTAATCAAAATAATAACATTTTAATTAATTATCTTTAAGTATAAAAAATATATTTACTATATATATATATATATACAAATGCAAACTACAGCACCCCCTCGCAGTACAGCCCCATCCACTACAGCACCCCCTCGCACTACAGCCCCATTCACTACAGCACCCCCTCGCAGTACAGCCCCATCTACTACAGCCCCACCTAATTGTACTGATGGTAACATAACTAGAGGCGACTCCAAATCAAAATTGAGTCAAGATCCTAGTTGTACTTGTCTTTTTACAGAGAATGATAAGCCTATATACAGCATAAGGAAAGAAATAAGTAAAACAGACGATGTAACTGGAGAGAAAAAAAAATACTTCAGATGTCAATCCTATTTGTAGCTTAGTACAAGCAAATTAAGTACCGATTCAACATGTTTTTGTCCTGTATGAAATAAAGCATCTAATATTATAAATAACACTAGAGTCTATAAATGCCAAATATTGTATCCGTCATCATATTTTTTCCTTAAGTATAAAAAAATATATACAATATATATATATACAAATGCAAACTACAGCACCCCCTCGCAGTACAGCCCCATCCACTACAGCACCCCCTCGCAGTACAGCCCCATCCAGTACAGCCCCATCCAGTACAGCCCCATCCACTACAGCCCCATTATATTGTGCTGCAAGTCGCACGATCAGACGAGGAGTAAAATCAGATGATCCTAATTGTGTGTGTCCTAATCTCAGCTTTAAACATTCAAAATGTCATATGGAGCAAGATTCGGATAAACTAATTATGCACTATTGGTGCGCATCAACAGAACAAAAAGTATCATCAAATAATTCATGCGAATTAACACCATCATTATCAACACCATCAACAAGATCATCAAGATCATTTACATAGTAGAACGGCATGTAAATCATCTGATAATCATCAACACCATCATCAAATAGACCTAAAACAATATAGAATAAAAGATAAAAGATAAATATAAGCAATTAATTATCTTTAAGTATAAAAAATATATATACAATATATATATGACAAAATCTAGTATTTGTAGTAAGATGGACTCGATTGGTCGATTAACTGGTCCTGATAATTGCACTTGCCCTCTTAAAACTTCTGGTAGAATAGAACAAATAGGTAAAACTACTGTACGTGTATGTGAACCAAATAATAAAGTAGAATCAGATAAAGTAAATAAAACTATTAAATAAATTACCAAATGCTCTTAACATCGATATTTACCGGTAGTCTATAAATATGATCATATTTATATAATATATACAATATTATATAAAAAATTGATTTTATCTAATAAAAAGTTGAACAAAAATTATCTAAGATTAATCCATGAATAATAAACAAATAGACAACAATATGAAACGCATTACTGAGGCCAAACATGTCACCAAACGTGATGGTAAATTAGAGAAAATAGAACTTAGTAAAATAGAACAACGTCTTAATTATTTGTGTTCTGATGAAGAACGAGATTTAATTAGTATTTGTTCCATCGCGGTTGATGCAAGTCAAAGTATTTACGATAAAATATCTACAATTGAATTAGATAATGTATGTGCCCAAATCTGTGCATCTCGTGCATCCAAACATCCATTCTACAATATTTTAGGTGGTCGTGTATTAATTACCAATTTACATAAAGAAACTTTAAATAATTTTTCAGATAAAATAAAACTTATTAATACAAATGATAAAACATATTTGAAGCCATTTTTTGTAAAATTCATCAAAAATAACGCGCATGTTTTAGATACTTACATGGATTATTCACGAGACTTAACTATCGATTACTTTGCATATATGACTCTCCAGAAAAGTTATTTGGTAAAAATAAATGATAAAATTATCGAACGACCTCAAGATATGTATATGAAAGTTGCCATCGCATTACATTGCGAAGATATTATACCTATTGATGAAATTTTATCAAATATTAAAAAATCATATGATTACATGACTTTAGGATATTTTACTCATGCAACACCTACATTGTTTAATGCTGGATTAAGATCTGGTAATTTAGCATCTTGTTTTCTATTGTATATTTTAGACAGTTTGAAAGATCATTTCAAAGTTTTGGGTGATTCAGGTGAGATTAGTAAATATGCAGGTGGTATCGGCATTCCTTTTAGTGAAGTTCGTGCTAAAAATAGTTTTATTAAATCTACAAAAGGTATTACTAGTGGTTTAGTACCATTGTTAAAATTGTTCAATGATACTGCTAGATATGTAAATCAATCTGGTCGTCGTAATGGATCTATTGCTGCATATCTAGAACCATGGCATGCAGATATTGTAGATTTTTTAGAATTAAGATTACCTGATGGTATTGAAGAATTAAGAACCCGTGATTTATTCTTAGCATTGTGGGTTCCTGATCGTTTGATGCAAGCAGTTGAAAATAAAGAAAATTGGTATTTGATGTCACCTGATGATTGTCCTGGATTAATAGATGCATATGGCGACGACTTTAATAAGTTATATAATTCTTACGTAGAACAAAAGAAATATCGTGAAGTAATTCCAGCTGAAACATTGTGGAAGAAAATCTTAAAGTCTCAATTTGAAACGGGTATGCCATATATGTTGTTTAAGGATACAATTAACAAATATTCAAATCAAAAAAATATTGGCACGGTAAAATCATCTAATTTATGCGCTGAAATCGTAGAAGTAACTGGACCAGATAGGTATTCCGTCTGTAACCTTGCCTCTATCGCAGTTAATAAATTTTATGAAAATAATCAATATAACTATGCAAAACTCCATGAAGTTGTAAAACATATTGTCTACAATATTAATCGAGTAATTGATATTACTTATTATCCAACAATCGAATGTAAAAAAACTAATTTATCAGATCGTCCTATGGGTATTGGTATTCAAGGTGTAGCTGATTTATTTCATATGATGAAATTATCTTATTCTAGTTCCGAAGCGATTGAAGTTGAACAAAACATATTAGAAACAATGTATCATGCATGTTTAGAAACATCTAATGAATTAGCTGTAAAATATGGTAAATATAATCAATTTGATGGAAGTGACCTAAGTAAAGGTGTTTTTCATTTTGATTATTACAATACAAAACCCAGAATTTATTCTGATTGGGATGATTTAAAAAAGAAAATTGTAGAATCTGGTGTAAGAAATAGTTTAATGATTGCCTTAATGCCTACTGCATCTACATCACAGATTTTAGGTAATAATGAATGTTTCGAGCCAATGACATCTAATATTTATACCAGAAGAACATCTGCAGGTGAATTTATTCTTGTTAATAAGTATTTGATCAAAGAGCTAGGTGAATTAGGATTATGGACAGAAGAAATGAGAGAACAATTAATTATTCATAATGGTTCAGTACAAGATATTAAAGGATTACCTGAAGATATTAAAGAAAGATATAAGACTGTATGGGAAATTAAAATGAAAGATATGATTAATCATGCAATTGCAAGACAAGCGTATGTAGATCAATCACAAAGTATGAATCTTTTTATGCCTGTAAATGATGCAAATAAATTAACATCTGCATTAATCTATGGATGGAAAAATGGATTAAAAACAGGTATGTATTATTTGCGTACATTACCTGCTGCACAAGCACAAAAATTTAGTATAGATGCAAGTAAATTATCAAATCCAAAAATAAAAGTATTTGAAGCGGAAGAAGTATGTACAAATTGTTCATCTTAATTTATTTTATTATAATTATATAATAATATGAATAAACCAAAATGTGCTTTACTAATTGGTTGTAACTATACTAATACATCTAGAAATTTATACAATTGTACTACCGATGTATTACAAATGAGTGGTCTTCTTATAGATGCATACCAATATAAATCTACAGTATTACGTGATGATGATCCATTAAATTTACCAACAAAAGAAAATATATTGAATACATTAAGAGAATTAATGGACAATTCTCATAATTATTCTGAAATCTGGTTTAATTATTCTGGTCATGGATATGATGACTCTTTAATTGTTCCATGTGATTATGTAAGTCAAGGTGTTATAACCGACATTGATTTTTTTAATATCATTAAGGATGTTAAATGTCCAATAAGATTAATATTTGATTCATCACAATTATATAATATTAGTGTTAATTTACCAAAGATAAATCAATTAGTTATAATATTATATAGAACATCATCAGATAAAATAACAGATAATTTAATTTATTTACTACGAACTAATAATTATTTTATAAAATATAATGATATTATAAATAATATACCAAATATTGAAATTTTTACAAATCAACAAGTAAATTATAATAGTATTTTTATAAATTATTTATATTATAACTATAAATTATTATATGATACAGTTATGAATATGAATAAAATAGTTATAACATCACCTCAACAAATTACTGAAAGTGAAACAAATGTAAATAAATTAAATATAAAAAAAAGAATAATTCAAGCAAAACATAAATAATTTATATAATATATAATTATGGATGTATTAAAAGTTTTTAATTTGATTGTGTGTGCAGATAAGAAACAAGAGGGATTGCAATTGTCAACTGGGTGGGTGTTTAATTTGATATTTGCACCGTTAGGTATTTTGTTTCCGACAACAAAATTTGCATTTTTAGGATATTTTACTATATTTATTTTCTTTATATTAATTTATACATCTCAAGCTAGTATAATAAAAGTATTTAATACTGATAGTAAAGGAAATATGAGTTGGTTTAATAGTTTATTTACTGCACTCTGTCTTTATATGTTTCAAACATCAATTATTTTATTATTTTTAAGATTTAGTATTTGTAAAAAAACATTAGAATGGGAGACGAATGATTATCATTTAACATTACAACAATATAATTTTGATGAAAATGAAATACCATCCGGTTATTGAAAATACCTCCGGTTATTGAAAATACCTCCGGTTATTGAAAATACCTCCGGTTATTGAAAATACCTCCGGTTATTGAAAATACCTCCGGTTATTGAAAATACCTCCGGTTATTTGTCATTTTTTATCTTATTCTTGTTTTTAGTTTTAGTAACCATTTTTGAAGCAGAATATAATTTATCTTTTATTTTACCTACATGATGAGATTTATCTTCTTTTAATTCATCTTTGGTATATTCTATCTTATCTTTTATTTTTTTATCATCAACTTTAACCTCGTTGATAATATTAGTAACATGTTTTTTATCGACATCCATTAAATGACGAATAATGTCATCTTGATTTTTAGTTATCCAATTACCAATCGAATATATATGACCTTTATTACTCCTTAAATTTGATATTAAGATGTTTTGGAAATCGGGTAATCTTTCATTACAATGAATTATTTCAGCCGCAACAATTGGATAAAATACACCACTCGTGGCTATCTTTAGTAATTCTTCTTGTGTAAGTTTGCTAATATCTTCATTTCCAAGCGATACAATATTAAATTGATTTGTTACATTGGTTACTGTATTTATTGTATTATTACTATTTTGTACTATGTTGGTTCTTTTTTCATTTATTTCATCTAATTTTTTGGTTTGTTCCATAATTTTTGTTTTTAATGATTCTATTTCAACCATGTAAACATCATTTATTTCTTTTTTTACTTTGCATGAATTTTGTTTTATATGTCTAAGTAGACTATCCTGTCTACTGTATGATTTATTACAGTACTTGCATGAGTGTTCTTTTATAGATGTATTTTCTATAATCTCATTTAATTCTGTGCTCAAATTTGTTTCAGGAATTTCTGGAGTTTCGAGATATACTATTGGTTTTATACATGATGTTTTTCTATTTACATGATTATCAAAGTGTAATTTCCTATTAAATATTTTTGTACATTTGGTACAATGAAATAATGACATATTATACTTACTATATTAATATTAAATATTTTTTATATTAAATTTATTTACATCTATTTTTGATGTAAATAAATAGTAATAAAGTTTAGCACTGGTGACGGTGCTAAGAAACGGTTTAACCGCAGATAATGTGGTGGTTAAACATAAAGTGATATGCAAATTCCCATATCACTTTTTTGCATATATATGATGTTATTTACAGTGTCTACATTTTGATTATATAGATCATAATCTTGATAATTTTCCAAAACGCGAATTCGCGTTTTGGAGTTTTAATTATTTTTATCATTTCAGCTTTTTTTAATTTACCGAAACGGGAATTCCCGTTTCGGCATTTTGAGAATTTACCAAAACGCGAATTAGCGTTTCGGGGTATTCATATTTTTCCAACTCATTAATTAACTCTTTAGTTGTATTTAAACGATACCAATCAGCTAATAATTTACATATTTTCATATAAATTATTTTAGATGGAAAGGTGGTAAAATGTGGAGTGTGTTTGAGACCTATTTTTCAAATAGAATTTTTTATAATTGCATAAAATTCATACCTTAATACATATACCTGAAAAATATAAAAATACACATCCATAACAAGTTGTTAAATTAATGTTTAACCGCAAGAAATGTGGTTTAACCGCAAAAATTGTGGTTTAACCGTGGGAAAATGTGTTATATTTGTCATCATAATATACAAACATGAATATATTATATTACCATTAACGATATCCGTTAAATTTATTTTATCCAAATAATTACAAAATTAGGACGGTTTAACCGCAGGTTTTGCGGTTAAATGTGGAATTTAACCGTTTTTGGCAAAAAAAGGGCCGTTAAATGTGGTGTAACCGCAAGATTTGCGGTTAAATGTGGTAAATTTCATTTTTAAAAGACTATGGAAGTAATATACTTTTCTTTTTTTTTCTTACTATTATTAATGATATATTATATATATTATATTATATTATATTATATTATTTTTTCTTACCATAATTAAAAAAAAAGAGATATATAGAATAAAGAGATATAGAAAGAGATAAGAAAGAGAGAGAGAGAGAGGAAAAGATAAAAAGAGGGATTTTTAACAAAAAAATGTGGAGAGAGAGAGCCGATTTTAAAAATAAAAAAAATATTTTTTTTTCAAAAGTCAGAAAAAAATAAAAAAGTTATTTCCGGGAAAATGCATTCCCGCTCCGTTAAATGTGGAAAATAAAAATATCTCCATAATAAAAAATAAATAAAAAATCCATTCCCGCTACCATTTCGGTTACCTAAAATAAAACCGTTAAATGTGGAGAAAGTCAAATAACTTTAATCATAATAAACTCTTTATCTAGTTTCATAGTAATTTTATCACTACATGTTATATTTGTCCAATTCTCATTAGAAATCTTATCATATATTTGTTTAATTAACTTATGGGAAATCAATGCACACTTGTTTTGGTGACACCATTCATGTAGTATATATTTCCAAAATGTAAATGTTTGATTAGGAATAATAGGTAAATAATGATAATTATTCTTTAATACAATAGTTTTCATATATGGATTAATAATATTTGTTTTAATCATTATCTGTAACTCGTCAGATTCCTGGCCTATTTTAGATAAATTAGTCAGTACACCTTCCCCAAATGTTTTTATAATGGCTGGTTGAATGATATCTCTATATTGTCCACGATTGGACCACACAGGTGTTGTATTTTTAAAATACGGAACGTTATTTTTATGAGCAACCTCAAAAATGTCATTTTTGGGGTGCCTTAGTAGGGGCCGGAGTATTTTTACCCCTAAAATCTCTGATCGTTCTCTGATGACTGACAAATCAGTTAAATTTTTTCCTTTCATGGTGTTAAAGAAGATATTCTCTTGGAGGTCACCTTTGTGATGTCCTAAAATTACACCCATGAAATAATGAGAATTATACATATTTTTTACACGTGAATAGATATCAAATCTAATTTCTTTTGTTAATTCTTCATATTCTTCTCTATGTTTACTACTTCTTTCTCTAACGCCTTCATGAATATATCTATAATATAATGGTATATTCATTATGGAACACCATCTGAATAAAAATTCAGCTTCTAAGCCAGTTTCAGAACGATTATGATAATCCAAGTGAACAGCAACAACCAATAAATTAGAAGGTAATGAATCTTTAATAATAGATAATATATATAAGATAACCATACTATCTACGCCACCTGAAAGAGAAACAATAATTAGATTATTTATGTTTTCTTCCGTGGGTGCAAAATTATTAATACAGAATTTAATTAAAGTAGATGATAAATCACATACTATTTTATCATCTTGAATTTCTGGATTCCATGGACATTCTAATATTGAATTAAATTTAGAAAAATCATTGTTATCTTTTAATGGTCTATTGGGTAAGGTATTATATTCTTTTAAATATTTATAATTTAAAAGAGTATGTTTTTTAAAGTTATTCCATATCGGATTTGTTTCATTTGATATGTATTTAATAATAAAGTCATATGCAGATATATCGTTATGATGACGAAACGGCATTAATAACATCATCTTTTCTAAATCTGATAAATTAGTATCTCTACTACATAAGATAAATTCTTTTGCATGATGATATGCAATTATATCATTTTTATATAATTGTTCAGAATTATTTCTGTATATGTGTCGGGAAAATTGATCTAGAATTATAATTAATGATAAATGTCCTTTTATAGTTGTTTTCCAATGATTTAATTCATGATTTTCTGCTTTAATAAGTAATTCACTATATTTTGTAGTAATATATTCGTCGGTTTCTTTATTTTTATCAAACCAAAATTTTGGTATATCATCATTTGGAAACCAATAATCTAATATCTCTTGATATTCAGTCATTTTAGTAATAAATATTAATAGTTATTGTTTAAGAGTATTAATTTCATTTTTATCATATATAAAATATTATAAATATTATAAATATAGTATTTAAGATAATAATGTCCTATACGGGTGCAAAAACAATCGTTAATCGATTAATTAAACATGGTATTAAAACGGTATTTGGTGTATCTGGAGGAGCTATATTACCAGTTTTAGATCAATTTTATAAACATAATAAAATTAAATTTATTCAATCTCGTACTGAATTAGGTGCTAGTTTTATGGCGGAAGGATATGCAAAAGCAAAAAAAAGTGTTGGTGTTGTAATGGTAACATCTGGACCTGGTGCAATTAATACAATGACAAGTTTACAAAATGCATTAAGTGATGGAACACCAATATTAGCATTAACCGGACAGGTATCAACTCTAGTTCTTGGAACTGATGCATTTCAAGAAGCAGATATTGTAGGAATATCAAAACCATGCACCAAATGGAATACCATAATTAAAGATGGGTCTTATATTAATAGTGTAGTAGATGAAGCATTTTTACATATATTAAATAAAAGACACGGTCCAGTATTAATAGATTTACCAAAAAATGTTATGAGTTCTGATGCAGAACAAAAAAATATAATAGTAAAAATAAGCAAGACAAATAACAAAACAAATAAATCATCTATTAATGTACAAGATATATATGATATGATTAAAAGTGCTGAGAAACCAGTGATTTTATGTGGTCAAGGTGTATTTCAATCAGATGCAGTAGATTTGTTAAGAATGTTTGCAACTTTATATTCAATTCCAGTGACAACTACATTAATGGGATTAGGTGTTTTTCCTGAAAAACATAATCAATCATTAAAGATGTTAGGGATGCACGGTTCATATTATGCAAATATGGCAATCCAAAATTGCGATTTATTATTAAATTTTGGATCAAGATTTGATGATCGTATTATAGGAGATCCAAAAAAATTTGCACCTAATGCCAAAATTGTACATGTTGATATTGAATACAAGAATATTAATAAAGTTATTAAAACTGATTATTACATTAATGATAATTGTAAAAATGTATTGGAGGATATATTATCTTTTGATAATAATTTAAATTATAATCCGTATATCTATTATAATTGGTATAAACAAATTAATGAATGGAAAAAAATAAATTTTTCATATCCTAATAAATTAGTTTTACAAGGGAGACAAGTTATTAGTTTATTGAATACTATTATTCAAAATGATAATGTCCATAATTATACTATAGTATCAGATGTAGGAGCACATCAAATGTGGGCAGCACAATTTATTGATTATAATTACCCTAAAGTAAAATGGTTAACATCTGGTGGTTTAGGATCAATGGGTTATGCAGTACCTGCTTCAATTGGAGTTAAAGTTGCTATGCCTAATGTAAAAGAAAAAGTTATTTGTATTTGCGGTGACGGAGGATTTACCATGAGTTTAATCGAAATATTGACTGCTATTGAAAACAAGGTTAATATTAAAATTTTAGTTATAAATAATGGTTATCAACTAATGGTTAAGATGTGGCAGGAAAAATTTTATAATAATCAATTAATTGGTGTGAAAATGAATAATCCTCCATTTGAAAAAGTATGTAAATCAATGGGATGTCATAGTATAAAAATAGATGCTAATGCTAATGATATAGATGTAACAGAAAAATTAACATATGTTTTAAATTATGAAGATGGTCCAATTGTTTGTAATATTATTACAGATGAAAATGAAAAAGTATTACCAATGGTTTCTCCTGGAAAAGCATTAGATGAAATGATTATAGATGAAACTATTGAAAATAAATTTATAGGAGATGCACCATGTTAATTTATTTCTAGAATAATTAAAAATATATTTTAATTATAATATGAAATCAGATAATTTATTAAAAAATATAAATGATGAAGATAAAATACTATCAAAATTACCAACACCAAATTTAACATTAGGTGTTGATACAGCTACCAGAGTATTAGTAATATCAGGAAATTTTAGAATAGCTCAGGAAATATCTAAAATTGCATATACTGGATATGCAAAAAATACAACACAGAATTTTGTATTATCTGAATTATATATTAGTTTTAGTATAAATGATGGTAAAAATAAATTAGAATATTCACCAAAATATAAACCAGTTAGTATTATTTCATTTTCTTGTTTATTTGTTATATCTAATACATACGAATTACCAGATAATTTTAATTTGTTTAATTTTAATGTAAATTCATTTAAAATTGTTACAAATTATGTATATGGTAATAATAAAATATCATCAATTATTACATTAGAAAATGAGCAATTTATGATAAATTATCCATTAATTTTACATACAAATAAACAAGTAAAAGAACAAGAAGTAGTAGAAGAAGTACAACAAGAAGAAGATGATGAAGAAGAAGATGAACAAATACAAGAAAATTTTAATATAAGTGAATTATTAAAATCAATAACCATGTATAAACCAAAAAAGAATAATAAAAATTATAATAAAAATTATACTGAACATTTAGATGCACCATCCACATCATCAGATCCATATGCTACATTATATTGGTTAGTACCTGTATCAATTATAGTATGTATAGGTTTATATTTTTTTAAAATGAATCGTCGGAAAAAAAAACGTAGAGATTATGACTTGTAAAAATTGAATTTTTACTAACGCACAAACATAATTTTTATTTTTATTAAAAAAATAAAAATTGAATTTTTACTAACGCACAAACATAATTTTTATTTTTATTAAAAAAATAAAAATTGAATTTTCACCCTTATACAATAATATATTAATCGTAATAATATATTATCAATATGACTGATCTTGAAGATCTCACCAATATCAATAACAAAACTTTAACCGCAAAAGACATTGAAGATGTCTTTGCTGGTGAATTTAAAAAAGCATCCATTGATCCAATGAAAGAAGAAATCATCCAAGACTTTTTTAATGAATTAACTAGATATACATATGCTAATAGATCAGAGTATGAAGTTGTAGTCAAAGAACTATTTCGCAAATACAAAATATTAGTGAATAAAACAACTCTAGTTCATTATTATAGGATGCTATTAAATCAAAACAAGATTATCTTCAATCCTAGCTTGGAAGTTTTTATGCGAAAACGAGTATCTAGAAGCGCATCAGGTGTAGTAGTAATTACTGTTTTTACTGGACCATCTACTTTTAGTTGTCCAATGGATTGTCATTATTGTCCTCAAGAAGTTGATGAAAATGGTAATATGACACAACCCAGATCTTATTCATCAGGAGAACCAGGAAGTGCAAGAGGTGCATTTAATAATTTTGATCCAATTAAACAAACTCTTGATCGAATTACAAGTTTAGAAATGATAGGACATATTGAACCAACACCTAATAATCCTTGTAAATTAGAGTTTATTGTTTCCGGTGGTACTTTTAACTTTTATCCCAAAGAATATTTAATGGAATTTATGACAAGTTTATATTATGCATGTAATTGTTACTATGAATTTAAACAATTTTACATTACTTCAAATGAAGGTGCCCCAATACCAGTACGGAAAATGAAATCTATTGAAGAAGAACAAATGTTAAATGAAAAAGCAACTCATCGTATTATTGGGATGACAATTGAAACACGACCTGATTGGATTACCAAAAAAGGCACCCATTGGAAAGAAGATATCGACTTGAGTGAAATTGTATTATTTCGTAAATATGGTGTAACACGTATTCAAATTGGTGTTCAACATACAGATGATTATATTCTTAAGAAAGTAAATCGTAAATGTAACAATGTTGAAAATAAATGGGGAATTTATATTTTGAAACAAAATGGTTTCAAAGTAGATATTCATATTATGTTAGATCTACCATATTCATCTGTTGAACAAGATAAGATTATGTTACAAGAAATTATTGATGATCCTGACTACCATGCAGATCAATGGAAATTATATCCTACATTAGTTTTAAATTTTACTAAAATAAAGGAATGGTATGATGCAGGATTATATAAACCTTATTCTGAAAATAATAATGGTCAGGATTTAATTGATGTTTTAAAATATGTTAAGAAACAAGTATATCCGTGGATAAGAATTAATCGTGTATTTCGTGATTTTCCCACTAAAGAAATTATGGGTGGTAGTAAAATGACACATTTACGCGATGCAGTATTACGTCAAATGGATAAAGAAAATATTAAATGTAATTGTCTACGTTGTCGTGAAGTAAAATTTCAAAACTACAATCCGAATGATATGAAATTCAAAATAGACACGTTCAAAGCTTCTAGAACAACAGAATATTTTTTATCATATACGTCAAATGATGAAAATATATTATATGGATATTTGCGGTTGAGATTAAATAATACAAATTATGGGGTATTACCTATATTACATGATACTGCAATGATTCGTGAATTACATGTATTAGGAATGCAAGTTAGTGTCAATAATAATCAAAATAATGAGAATAGAACTCAACATAAAAAATTAGGTACTAAATTAATTAGATGGGCAGAATTTATTTCATGGTATAACGGGTATAATAGAATTTCTATTATATCTGGTGTGGGTGTTAGGGATTATTATAGAAAGAAGGGATATGAATTAATTGAAACGTATATGATAAAAATATTTAAATGGAAATATATTGTATATTTGTTTGGGTGTATATTGTATGAATCATATTTTAATCTGTATTTTCTAATTGAATTTATACGAATTTTATTTTATAGTTTATTTTAAAAATATATACTATATGTATGTCTATTACTAATATTTTTACAGAGTGTCCATCAAATGTTGGTGCTCAATATAGTGAAGCAATTGTACCATTTAAATCATTAGGTGAATTATATCCAAATAGTGAGGATTATAATAAAATTTGGGATCTACTTATAAATTGGGATTCAAAAAAAACATATAGTGATAGTGTTGATAAACAAAGATTTCTACGAATACCAATAAGTTATGACAGGCCTAATACAATGCAAGGATATGCTGCGTATATATTAGGGTCATTTTTTACAAAATATCAAATATCATCAGGTAGAATATGTGAACCAAAATTTCAAAAAATGGCAGATCCCGGACCTATAACTCAAGATTCAATAGTGAGAGTCAGTGTTAAAATAAGTGATCAAAACAAATCGACATTAGGTTATTATAAATATGATAACTTATCTCATCAATGCATTGCACAATGGATGAAATATGTTAATGAGAATATTAATACTGTTACAATAAATGGACCTCCTCCAGGATTATCTCAGTGTCCTCCCCCACCTCCCCCAACAACTCCCCCAACTCTCCCGCCTTTTGAAAATGTTGTTTTACCAATTTGTCCATCAGAAGTTGGTTCTAATTATAGTGTAGCAATTGTACCAATTACATCATTACGTAATTTTTTCCCAGGTCGTACTGATTATAAAACATTATGGGAACTAATTATGAATTGGGATGAAACAGTATTAGATTCTGCTAAAAAATCATTACTAGATCAATTAGTAGGGAGTTTTTATATAACTTGGCCTCCGTATCCTCGTACATTGCAAGGATACACTGCATTTAAATTAATGGATTTTGCTAGGAAATATGATATATCATCAAAGAGAATGTGTGAACCAATATTCCAAAAGATAGATAATCCCGGACCTGATTCAATTGTGAGAGTTAGTATTAAAATAAGTGATGAAAATACAAATCAAGTGTATTATAAAAATGATAACTTACGTCATCAATGCATTGCAGAATGGTTTAACTATATTAATAATAATGTGATATCAGTTGATAATAGTGATTATATGAAATCAATAGGTGGTAACAATCTAAATTCTTTTCCCTCAGGTTTAATATGTCTCCCACCTACCACACCACCTATCCCAACCACCCCACCACCTACCACACCACCTATCCCACGTTCTACAATCTCAAGCTCTACTCCAAATCTAATAATATCAAATTGTTCCAATCTCCCAGGAACGTTAGTAAATTTAACGTTATTTTCATTAAGTGATGTGATTACATCTGCCTCATCTTTAACACCATCTTTA
>Ga0114971_10000639_pt1 | contig 23139 bp, 16 predicted proteins | sample M_140625_MF_Meta_FD_87320 | JGI IMG/M metagenome (GOLD analysis project Ga0114971, IMG submission 87320) | Freshwater microbial communities from Lake Montjoie, Canada to study carbon cycling - M_140625_MF_MetaG | ecosystem: Environmental > Aquatic > Freshwater > Lake | place: Lake Montjoie...
GCGTTATAATTTGAGCTACTACTATTACTATATAACAATGTAGGTATAACAGTAGGTATAACAGTAGGTATAACAGTAGGTATAACAGTAGGTATAACAGTAGGTATAACAGTAGGTATAACAGTAGGTATAACAGTAGGTATAACAGTAGAATATGTACCATTGTTTTGAATTATTGGTGCTGAAATATCGATTGATGTTATAGACGCAGAAGATGTAGAACTCGAATTTAACTTGAGTGAAGTTGCTACTAAATTTTGAGTAAATGTACCGCTAGTTACTGCATCATTCATTCTACTAGATAATGACACAAATAACGATTGTGGGTTATTATTGTCTTTTAATATAATAATAGTCTTTGTTGTAACTAATAAATTAAATGATAACAGTTTTATTTTCACCAAATTTCCATTCTTAGAAATAGATGAACTAACAAATGTTATAAAATCAGAACTAATATTCATTGTTAGCGCTTGGGCGATAATAACACTATCTTGAGCTACATTATCAAGAGTATTTGTTTTAACATTGGCTAAGGAAAGGTCTGTTGTAAATGACAAAATAACAGGTATATTACTTATTGTAGGTGCTAATGTTTTACCAAAGGTTATACTTGGTGTAGGCATTATTGTAGGCATTATTGTAGTAAATGATAAACTATTAGCATAAGAATATACCTGTTTTGAACTGGATTGCGTATAATACGAAACAATTCTAGTCAACATAGGGTCTGAATATTTACTTATATAGGGTATTGAATTAGACAAAGGATATACTTTGTGAGAATTACATAAATTATAACTATTTATAATGGTTAACATGTTATTAAATGAATTCATATTAGTTGATAGAAAATGATTAGTTGATAGAAATTGATTTGATAGAAAATAATTAGTAGATATAAATTGATTTGATAGAAAATAATTTGATAGAAATTGATTTGATAGAAATTGATTTGATAGAAATTGATTAGTTGATAGAAATTGATTTGATAGAAAATAATTAGATATAAATTGATTAGTAGATGAAAAATGATTTATTGAATATGTATGTCCACTACATTCATATAATAGTAGCAATATATAAAATATATTAGTTATAAGAAACATCTTATATATGATTATATTTTATCTTTATTATTTTATTAAATAAAAAGGATAAAAATATAAAATAAATTTAACAAATAAATATAATGACTATTCATGAAGAAAAAGACAATGATGAAATTTACAATGAATATATTATAGAATGTACAAATATATCATTTATTCGTATAGGAATTAGCTTAACAAATGATGCTGATTTTATAGAATCAGAATCAGAATCAGAATCAGAATCAGAATCAGACAAACAAAATACATATATTAAATCATATGATGAAGTGTATTTTGACTATTTATCAAAATTAGATAAAAAAATAGATAGATTATTTTATAAGCAAGAACAAATACAAGAACAAATAAACAGTTTAACCTTAGAAAATAAAATTACATCAGATAATATAAATTTTATTGAAGCCAAATTAAGTAATAAAAATATTTTATCAATTATAAAATATTATTCGTCGAAAGAAGACCTTGTAAACCAATTAGATAAGGAAAATAAAAAATATAATAATACATTTAATGTTATTACAAAACTTCACGAAGTAATTTTAGAAATAGATGACGAAATAAAAAACACTAAAATGTATAAAGAATTTGAATAATTATTTGAAAGTTTAGAAAGCAATATTCTCCAAATCACTAATTTTCCAATATTCACTCCCCCCATTTGGCATGGGTCTTCGAATAATAAATGGTATTCTACTTTCACGTAATTCTAATTCAGCAATTAAATAACCGTCTATCACATTTTCAGGCACCTTAATAAATGGTGTAGCACCAGTTTCAATTTGCTTCGCTCGCTGCCCCAAAATACGAGCACGTTCATATTTAGTTAAATGTGGAATGGTCTTATGAAGGTCATCGACAATAATATTATTTTTATCACGTACAACCTTTGTCATTGCTAAAATCTCGTCATAATTTTGTAAAGCACACTCTGGATGATTATTTACAATATAATTGTCATTAATTTCCTTATCAAACTTCTTTAAATACGTTTCACCATCACCGTCATCATCGTCATCTGATAAATTCTCTATAAATGATTTATTAACTACACCTTTTTTTATAACTTTCTTTATTTTTTTACCTGACTTGGTTACATTGCCCTCGTCATCACTGTTATCATTACCTTCAGGACTATAATTATCAGCAGCATCGTTGGGGTCATCAATACCTTTAGCTTCATCATCCTCTTCTAGATTATCTTCTTCTTCTAAATCTTCTTCGTCTTCATCATCATTATTGGCATTTTCATCTATTTCATTTTCATCTATTTCATCTACTTCATCTTCTGTTTCAGAACCAGAATCATTAATAGTATTATCATCATCTTCATCATCTGATTTAGCTCCACCTGTAAAATTATCATCAAAGTAACTCATTCTTCTTTATTATTATAACTATAGATACTTTTAATTTATATTTTTCAATTTTATTTAATTATTTTAAAGAAATTAAATAAAAACAATATAATTTTTAATTAATTCAAATTAGTTAATCCAAATTATTTATTATCCTCTGTTTTCCAAACAGTATCACATGTAGAACACAAATAAACATACTTCATATTGGTATCATCATATCGAATATAAATAATTTCTCGTTCCTCTTCTTTGGTATTTGTACCACATTCAGGATTAGGACACAAAATCTTATTGATTCGCGGTAAAGTAGGGTCCAACTTGGTATACTTATTAATTATATGACTAAACTCCTGCTCCGACTTTTTTAATTGAACCTTTGAAACTGTTACATTATCAACCGAAATTGTATCATCTTTATGTCCACAATTTCGGCAATAATAAATTAAAGTATTGCTATTATCGGGGTCAATACTAATATAGTACATATTTTGACATTGAGAACAGAAGTGCATTTTGTATAATATAGATATAATGTGTTTATATATTATTTTATTTATTTCAATTTTTTCAAATTATTATTTTAATTTATCTTTGATATTATTTATTTTATTTTTAAGTAACCCATAATCAACGTGTGTTGTCATCTGATAAATATATACACTATAACATTCAATCATACCATTTTGTTTATCAATAATGTCTAATATTTTGTCATAATTTTTTATAAATAATTCTTTCATAAAAGGATAAAACTGTAAAAATTGTGCTGGTATACAATTTTTTGTTTTATCTAATAAATCACAAATAGCAAAATCTATATTAGAGAATTCAATGCTTTTTTGGTAATTATTGTAATCCCTGCTAGCAATTGTTTGTCCTGGTTCATTTAATAGTGGGTTCTCATTTAATAATGAACACAGAGTTAACAAGACGCTATTTATTGTTTGACACGCAGACCATTTATCTCCATTCCAAGTATTTAAAATGGAAACACATACTTTTCCGCATTTGTATAAATTTGGATTAAAACGGGTTAAACCATTATTTGTCATGTAATTTACTTTTGGAGGTGAAAATGGATAGTCTGTTGGGTATTTAAATTCAAAAAAATAGTATCCGCCAAAATATGGAGTACCTTCAGGACCTACAATCATCGCGTATCCTTTCATTATATCAGAATCGTCATGTGTGTAATAAATACCATTATCTGTTAATGGATTTTTATAAATATATTTTATATCTGCTAATAGGCGATGAATTGTTTCTTTTGAAACAACTTTGGGTTCATTATTATCTGTGTTAGAAGGCATTTTGTTATTATTGTTAATTCTACATTAATATGAAATATTATATTTAAATCTATTTAAAAAATCTATTTTAAAAAAATTTATTTATACAAATATTTACATTTACAGTAATATTCAATGTTACTCCTACAAATACCTAAGTCCAAGTTCAAAATTAATATATTATAAATTTACACCTCCAAAATTAAAATTGAAAAAAAACAAAATAGAAAAATATTACTATAATATAACAACAATGTCAACAACTGTATCAACATATTATAATGATTTATCAGATTTTCTTACAAAGCATAATGCTAAGAATATCCAAAACTCGGCATCTGAAAAAGAAATAACTCATACAAGAATCCCGAGTCAAGAACTAAATGTTTATGGTGGGTCTTTTAGTATTGATAAAAGTGAACTTCCAATATTTTATAAACTGTATTATGAGCACATTTTTGTAAAAGGTCGTAAGGAATATTTGACAGAAAGACAATTAGAAAATGGCACTGGACCGTTGCTAGTAGACTTTGATTTTCGTTATGATATTAGTGTACAAAAAAGACAACATTCTCAGGAACATATACAGGATATTATTCAACTTTATTTGGAGGAACTTAAGGGATTCTTTGTTTTTGAAGATGGTAAACAGTTTCCGATATTTGTTATGGAAAAACCAAATGTAAATAGGGTTCAAGATAAAAATCTAGTAAAAGATGGCATTCATATGATTATTGGAATTCAAATGGACCACACAATGCAAATAATGTTGCGCGATAAAATTGTTAAGAAAATTGGAGATATTTGGGAGCTGCCTTTAACCAATGACTGGGAATCAGTATTAGACGAAGGTATTAGTAAGGGTCCGACTAATTGGCAAATGTATGGTTCGCAAAAACCAGGACATGAAGCATACAAGTTATCTTACCATTTAACAGTTGAAATGAGCAAAGAAGAATGTGATTTTGTAACTCAGGCAAAAAACATAAAAGATTTTGATTTATCCAAGGACTTACAATTATTATCAGCGCAAAATGAGACCAATATAAAATTTGAAATTAACCCCAATATTTTAGAATCATATAACCAGCGAAAAGAGACCAAAGGGATGAAAACGAAAAAGTCTAGTTCAAAGGGTAAAATAAATCTGGTTTTGGATGAAGATGATGACTCTAATATTCAATTATCAGATATTACTAATCCAGAGACCTTAAAAAAGGCAGTAGACAATATAATGAATAATTTACGAAATAACGAGTATCATTTAAAAGAAATACATGATTATGCTCAGATTTTGCCTGCTAAATATTATGAACCAGGTTCACATTTACTAAATCGTCAAGTAGCGTTTGCTCTAAAACATACAGATGAACGTCTATTCTTATCATGGGTAATGCTGAGAAGCAAAGCATCTGATTTTGATTATGCGACAATTCCTACGTTGTATAATACGTGGAAATATCAGTTTAATAAGCGTCCTGATGGCGTCACCAAACGTTCTATTATGTATTGGGCTAAACAAGACGCATTTGAAGCTTATGAAAAAGTTAAAAAATCAACAGTTGATTATTTCATTGAAGAGACTCTGTTTGACGGTGCCGATTTTGATTATGCGATGATTTTATATCATATGTACAAAGACAAGTATGTGTGTAGTAGTATTACGAATAGAAAATGGTATACATTTAAACGTCATCGTTGGGAGAAAGATGAGGGGCAAAGTTTGCGTCTGGCAATTTCAACCGAAATGTGTGCCTTATATTCAGAGAAGCAGACGCAATATATGGCTGATTTACAGAGTTATGAAGGTAATCCGGATGTCAATGAAAAGATACAACGAAAGGTCAAACGCATTTCTGAGGTTTGTGTTAAGCTGAAGAAGACCAATGATAAAAACAATATTATGCGAGAGGCGATGGAAATATTCTTTGACAAGGATTTTATCAAGAACATGGATGCTAATAAATACCTATTGTGCTTCTCAAATGGTGTCGTTGATTTTAAGTTAAAGTCTTTTAGACAAGGATATCCGCAAGATTATATTACAAAGACTACTGGTATTCCTTATATTCCTTATAATCACGACGAATGTGCTGATATTTCCAACGATATTCTGCGATTTATGGAGCAGTTATTTCCTCAGAAGGGATTGTGTCGATATATGTGGGACCATTTGGCAGCCAGTTTAATTGGCGCAAAGAAGGAACACGCTTTCAATATTTATCGTGGTAGTGGTTCCAATGGAAAGTCGATTTTGACCGATTTGATGTCACAGTCACTTGGTGAATATAAAGGCACTGTGCCAATTACATTGGTTACTGAAAAACGTGGCACTATTGGTGGAACATCTTCTGAAATTATTCAGTTAAAGGGTGTAAGATATGCGGTTATGCAAGAGCCGTCAAAAGATGCCGTCATTAATGAAGGCATTTTAAAGGAACTCACTGGTGGCGACCCGATTCAAGCCAGAGCGCTGTATTCTGATAGTGAAATATTCGAGCCACAATTCAGTCTTGTTGTTTGTACAAATGCGTTATTTGAGATAAAGAGTAATGATGATGGCACTTGGCGCAGAATGAAACTGATTGATTATGTTGCCAAGTTCACCGACTTGGGTGAGATACATACAGATGATACTCCTTATGTGTTTCCAAAAGATAAAAGTCTAAAAGAAAAGTTGCCAAAATGGGCACCTGTATTTATCAGTATGTTGGTGAAACGTGCTTACGAAACTGAAGGTGAGGTTGTTGATTGTGATGAGGTAATTGCCGCATCTGGAAAATACAGACAAGGACAGGATTGTATTTCTGGATTTATTAATGAGAGAATTGTTAAGGCTGATGGTGGCACTGTTGGTAAACAGTCACTCAATACTGTCTTTAAAGACTGGTTTCAACTTAATTATGGCAGTAGAAAGCCGCCTAAACTATCTGAGCTAGAAGAAATAATGAATAAAAAGTTTGGAAATAGAAATTCATTAACAAATAAATGGTTAAATATTAAGATAAAACAAGATGAGGAACAAAATGATTTGGAGGAAATTGAATAAAATGAATATTAATAAATCTTAAAAGGATGAATAAAAATAAAATAAACATATATTTTATTTTTCTTGTAGTGAATTTATAATGTAAAATACACGTTTTTGCTGGAACTATCAAGAATACTGTAATAACTATTATACCATTTTATAAACCAATTGTCTATTAGGTAATTTATTAAAAATGGATATATTATAAAAAATATCAACAATACAATCTGCTTTATACGAGAAGAATCTACTGATAAAGGCGTCACGACTATACTAATTAAATATACAACAACTAAAATATAAAATCCAATTCGCAAAAATTTATTCCAGGATTTAATTTCATCATTTTTTGAATTTTCATAATATGTTTTTCTATCATTTGTTAGTACATCACCATGAGAATTCTTTATTAACTTTTCTAATTCCGCATTTTTTTTTAAATACTCATCATATAACTCTTTCGTATTTTCTGAATTAATTAAATCAGTATTATAATATGCGTTCATTGTATTGGCATTATCATCTTCTTCCTTAAATTTAATGGCAATTTGTTCTGTAATTTGAGTGGCTTTTTGTTTTAGTTCCTTTTCCAACATATCATTGTAATATGGTCTGCCATTTTTATAAATATAATAGTTCTTTTTTGTTTCGTCTACTTGAAGAGGTGCCGTTTGTAAATTTGTTTGGGCATTTAAATATTTTTGTTCTAAATCATTTGTAATTTGTTCTCTTTGCCTTTCTGGACTATATGCTACAATTGATAACGTCTTGTTTAACATGTCATTCATTTGTGTTTTTATATCAAATTGTTTACTTAATAATTTATTTGTATCTTGAATATTTGTATCTTGAATATTTGTTTTTTTAGTTTTTTTAGCAACCATCTTGTAATACTATTAGATTTAAAAATATAAATACAAATAAAATATAATAGATTCAAATAAAATATAATAGAAAATACATATAACAATTTAAAAATTACTGCGTTTGACCTGTACTTAAGACACATATATTTTGAGTTGTATCATATACAAATCCATTCTCTATGTCACAACATGTGGCACCAACACAAGTAGTACTAGGCATAGACCAAGGGTCTGAGGAAGTGCTTCCAGAAGAATTTGTGGTGTCTACTGGTGCCTTTGATTTATCAAAATACCAGTTATATTCATCAAAATTCATATTATCCCTGTTAAATAGTTTTATAATTTGCTTACCAATTACGACAGCACCAATACCTATAACTATTACATTAAACATAATATATATATTTGTGGGTAATATACCTTTTTTGCCTAAAATTACAATAATTAGTACCAAAATGCAAACATATACCACATTTTTAGCTACATCTTTATAAGCATTATATTGTTTCCCGTAATATGTATTAATTTCAACTAATCTTAATTTATTATATTTTTGTTCTTCTAATAAATTTAGTCTTCCCTTTGCTACATTTAATTCATTTTCGACTATATCAATAGCTAGCATTTGTTCTTGTAATGTATTATTAGACGTTGACACATTTTGTTGATAAATAGATGCCGTATTGCTAATACTTTGGTACAATGTCATTCGAGTTTGAGCAATTTGATTAATTTTATCAATTATAAGACTTCGTTGTTCATTTGTTAGTTTATTATTATCTAAACTTTCATATAATTGCATTTCTATTGTTTGCAAATCTGTAATATTAGACAAAGTTTGGTCAGCTCCTTGAGAAAAGTTTATGCTACTAGTATTATAACTTGGATTATTACCACCCTTATTACTAATTATATTTTTTATCAACGACCAATTTATTTTAGAACCATCATTAAAATCATTACTATAGTTGTCATTATCAGTATTAAGTTGGTCCAAATCAATATTCGAGTTTGGTAACCTGTTATTATTTTCAGTTGACATTTATATAATTAAATAATATTATTTAATTATACATTTTTTACATTTTTTACATTTTTTACATTTTTTACATTTTTTATTTTTTATTTTTTATTTTTTTAACATTTTTTATGAAGAATAACATATTATTTCATTTACATATTTTTCTTCATAACATTAACAGTAACAGTTAGCAATCCTACTGCTAAAATACTCCAGAATATATATTCATAATTTTCTTTTAAAATATGACTATCTGAATCCATTAACATACCGTTTATGTCATTAATATTTAAATTTTGCATACCTTCTTTATTTGTATCCTTTTTATTTTTTTTACTATTTATCGCATTTGTACTATTCAAATTATTTTGACTCATACTAACATTTTTATACATTAATATATTTTGTTTGAACTCTTCATCATTCATATTCATATTATTTAAAATTTGTTTATTTTGTGTATACATTGTCTCCATTTTATCCGCAATCTGACTTGCTACACTTGTTAGTTTGTTTTGTATTTGTGTCATTTGATTATTGATATCTTGATTTATAACCGGTTCGTTATAGTTTGTAGTAGTTGTCATATTATCACCTTTTTGATAATTTTCATATCGAATACTATCTATTTCAATAGGTATTGAATTTGAATTAATTATGGTTGGCTTCCTAACAGCCAGTGTTAATTTAGTATTTGATTGACGAGGACTTTTTGGATACATACCAGAATTCTTCAAATAACAAATATTAGACGCCTTTTCAAAGACAAATCCCGCACATTGCTCATTAGAATTACATTCTTGTTCACATCCATTTATATCATTTGTTTGCATTTGACTAATATCATTTCCTTGTGAATCAAAATTATCATACATAGTATAAGTATTTGAATATCCTATCATTGTACTTGGATACGGATGTAATACAGCATCTTTATCTACATATCCAACATTTCCTAAATTATTTGAAAACCCTGTATTATCTATTTGGTAAACAGCATTAATATTAGTATTACCATAAGTATTTCCATTAGATACTGAACATCCATTTTTAACACTCGATGTATATAAAACTAGATTTCCATCTGATTGCATAATCAATTTCAATGTACCATCATCAGACCCAATCCATTGATTTACGCTAAGTGTTTGTCCAAGGTTTAAATACGCATTACTATATTCGCCTTTTGAAGATATCCAATCATTATTTGGATTTTGCTGACTGCCTGCTGTTTTTGTAGAAAATATTACACTGCTTGTATCACCAGGTTTACCATTATATAAGCACATATTGCCATCTTTTTGTAGCAATAAATAAAAACTACATGGGCTACCATTACATTGCGCAACCGCATCATTTAATGTTTTAATATTACCATTCGCATCAGTTATTGATAGCTGTCCTGTTTGTGATATTGATGTCGAAATATAATTCGTGTTTGGCGTATTTGATGACCATAATGGTATCATTGTTATCGGATTTTTTGAAGTGCCAAAAGATATTACTTGGGTTTTATCATTACTAACTAAACATGTTGCTGTGTTATTGGAGTTCAATCCCTGCATAGCATAAAATGTATAATTATTATCTAACGCATAACTCTTGCAATTATTTAAAGTCGTATATCCTAAATTTGAATCAATCATTGCGTCTTGTGTAGAACTATTTGCGTCTTGAGTAGTACTTGTATATAAATTCCACTGCGATATTTGAACACATGTTTTTTGATTTGATGGAGCTGAATTGTCACCAACAGTGTCAATTATAATAGCATAAGCACTATATGGTTTCTGATTATCTAGAGATATCGTGAATGATTGTAAACTAATGTTATAATCAGTAGTTATTTGATTATCTACAAAATACCATTTTTTATCACTATTATTATAACCAACAATATACCAAGAATGAGGGTTACGACCATTTGCTGTCATTGGGCTATTTCCACAGCAATCTTGTCGACCTTGTATTTCATAACTAGTTAATATAATACTTGTAGCATTTGATGTATTAACACCCGGCATTGATATCAGTAACCATTCACCTTTAATTACACTAGTTGTACCATTACTTAAAACTACTGGTAAATTATTAGAACCAGTATATTTGCCACTGCTATATGCTATATTACTATGCCAAAAAGTGTTTATATCCTGGTCAAATGCTGCCCAAGGTCCAAATGTCGAATTATTGTTTTGATATATAGAAGAAGCGCTTGCTGTAAACCCATTCGCCTTATTATTATTTTTCTTCATTTTTGGAACAATATTAATATTAATTGGTTCGGGTTTATTATTATAACATCCAATATATGTACCTGTTGGATTATCATTTAAACGCGATACATATACATTAGAATCTTCATTTCCACATGATTGACCTGCTATCATATCTTTACCCTGTAAAAATGTCTTTGAATATTTATCTAGTTGTACATTTTGTACAATATCAGTAGGGCAACCATTTTTTCCAGAAGTTATACTATATGTATTATCATCTGGATAACTTTTAAACATACCTTGACTTGTAATATATCCACCTGTTCCAGACGAAATAACTGGTAATTCTCCTTTAGAATTATTCAAGGTAGCATTTTTGCTTAAATATGGATTATTTGGGCTAACTCTTTCTATATTTTCTTGTGTTGCACTTTTAATTTGATTAGACAAATCCGAGTATTGACTAAGTAAATCTTTATATTGCGTTTGAAGTGATTCTAATTCGGTTAAATCTGACTGGTTTTGAGCATTTGTACTATTCATTCTAGTATATTCGTTAATAAGAACAGGTTTATAAGTATTTGTATCAGTATTAGTATTTGTATCAGTATTAGTATTAGTATTTGTATCAGTATTAGTATTTGTAGTAAATCCTTCTTTTTGTATTTTTTGTCTGTTTTGTTTATTTTGTTTATTTTGTTTATTTTGTTTATTTATATCAGAAGCTTGTTTATTATTAAAATTTTGTCCTTGGTTTAACGATAAGAACCCTGGCTTTTCTTGTTTAGACATTTACTAATATAGATAAATACAAAAATATTTACTTTTTGTATTTATTTTATTCATTTTTCATTTTACATTGGAGACTCTTTGGGGCTAGGAATAATATCCATTCTCATTAATACAATTACTAAAATGATAGCACACCATGCCGTAAATCCTGATGCGTTACTTATGCTAAACGAAGCAATTAACAATAATATCATAATTGTAATCCAAAATATTTTGACTACAGATGTTTCTCTTCCTAACATTTTATTTACAACAATTATTAACAAAACACAAGCTATTATAATCCAGGTGCGTAAAGAAACATCTTGTGTTGAAACAAATAATGACTGATTTGCGTTTTCATCATCAATTGTCTTATAATCTGATAATATTTTAGCCATTTGTAAACGTTCTTTAAGCAATTGTCCATAATATGTATGTAGCTGAGCCCTTGAATTATTGGTTGAAGCATCTTGAGATACTATTTGAGAATTTGTATTATCAATTGTTTCTGTTAGTTCCTTATTAATTTTTATCAAACGGTCATTTAATGCTTTTAATGTAATTACACAAGCTTTTACACTTGGTAATAATGCTACATTCATATTGGATGTTGGAGACAATGTACCATTTCCAGTTCTTGTCCAACAATATTTTTTTACTGAATTAAATGTTGCTCCAGAGCATTTTGTATCAGATGCGCACATATTTTCACAATCAGTTTGCGTACCAACTGAACCTTCTTTTAAACCCGATGTTCCCCAATAAGCTCGATTTGTAAATGTTTTGAAACTGCGCTCTTGCTGATTTAGATTATTTTGTAACTCGGAATTACAATTTTTATATGCTTCTTCATATTGATTTAATACTGAATTATATTCTCTTTCTAATGCTTCTATTTTTAATATATCCGATTTTAAGTCTGTATTAACCATAATATATATAATATAATATAGATAAAGAAAACTATTGTTTTGATTATTTACAAAATTATGCTTTTTCTTAGATTATAAAATAATATACATATTATACTTATAAATGGTATCACTGTATTATAACTAGAATTATTAGTATTCAAATCTACTATAATTTTATTCTTATTATTATATTTATGATTTATATCAGCTGTTATTTTTCTTATATAATCATGTAAATTTGTATTATATATATATGTTTTGTTAGTTAGGTGTCTGGAAAAGAAGGATAACATTATAGATAATTATATAATATAAAAAATATTTGTTTACGAGTCTTTGTTATACATGTGAAATTAATGGTAAAAAATTATTAAATAATCCTGTATAATAAACATATATAAATGCTATAATAATTAATATTATGGAAATCTTGAATGAAAATAATAGTCCTAAAATAAAGAGTATACCTACAAACAAACTAAAATTCTTATAATAATTTATAGAGTATTCTTTTTTGGCATCACTAATTAATATATTTGAACCGGATTCGGTACTATTTAAACTAGCCGCCATTTTTTCTAACCTCTGATATAATTCTTTTTCTTTTGTTAGTTTTTCTGAAATATCTGTCATAATTTCATTCAGGTCTTCAATGTTTTTCTGTATTATGTTAGTTGTAGTAAACATTTCACCACTTAATGTCTGTAATTGTCCCTTACTATTTACAAAATGATTGGAATATTCATCTACTTCCGGATTTTTATGATAAAATACATAATACTTTTTGAAATCATCTAAAGCAGATAAAAAACTAGATTTTGTAGTATTTATTTTCTCTTCAAATTGTTTTGCTTTGGGTCTCATATTATATATTTTGTATATTAAATTATAAACAAAATATATTTTATTTTATACAATACTTGAGGATTATATACATATTCTATAATATGGTGCTGAAATTGCCGTCTTACTAGGTCGTATTATTTCACATACTTGTCCCGGTCTTATACCAATTGCCTGTGCCACGGGGTCAAATCGCGAAATAATTGGAAATTGCTCATCGTTCATAATATTATATCGACTCTTTATGGTAAGAACTTCGGCATTATTTAGAACACGATGCGGGGGCACTAATACGTGATTTAAAATATTAAATTGTAATCGCTTCAGATTTTGAATCACTATAAAAATCTTGTCCTGCTCCCAAATATGTTTCAATGTATTGAGTAATGTTTCATTGACCTCATCTTTTACTATAATAAATAGTGTATCATTCTTACTTAAAACCTCTTCTATATTGAATAGGTCATCAATTGTTTCTTGTAAGTTCTGTGGCCTCAGCGCCTTTGCTAAATAATAGCGAATATAAATCTTTGGCTTTCTTTTTATATCCACATCTTCTTTATCTTTTTCTAAAATCATATCTAATTGGTTATTTACTTTCATTGTATTGACTTCATTTACACTAAATCCATCATAATCATCAGTTTCATATCCCTGCATTTTCATTAACTCCAAAACTATTCTTCTAGATTTATAGATGGATGATATTAGACTACTTGTGTTTTGAACTGTTGCCATTTTCTATTATAATATAATAATATAAACAAGGATTACTTTTATTTCAATTTTTATTTATATTATTTTTATCTTTTTAGTTTATTTTTTATTTTTTATATTTTTACCACTTTAAAACCACCACCACTACTACCACTACTTTCACTAGTGTTATTGTTACTGCTATTGTTACTATTATTGTTACTATTATTGTTACTATTACTACTATTGCTACTATTAGTTGTATCTTTATTGCCACTTTCGTTAGTACTAGGAGCTAGCATAGACAAAGAACCACCATATAATGCCTCAGCAGCTGAATATGGCTTTACAATTGTGACTTGTGGGGCACTAACTACACCCGACAACTGTTTAAATTCATTTGCCATACTCTTATATGTATTTTGTAAAGCAGCAATTTGGTTTTGAACTGGCAGATTAGTAAAATAAGATGCTAAGCCTCCACCTGACTGTGATTTTGCTTGTACTTGCGCCATTATTTGCGCCATGACTGTTTTGCGCTGTTCTTCATCCATGTTAATAATGGTAGCCTTCTTATCTTGCGGTAATTTGTTAAACACGTCATTCATTTGTGGGTCATCAAATATTTCTAACTGGTTTTCACCGGATACCGCATCACCTATAGCACCAATTTTATTTGATAGAGTATCAAATGCTCCAGTTACGGTATCTGCGACTGATGAGCCAATTTCACCTAAACTAGAATTCAAACCTTCAACTCCATTTGATAAACTAGATGCTAATTTTTCAGTAAGAGGTGGATTATAATCGGGACTTTGTGGAGAATATACAGGACTTTGTGGAGAATATACAGGACTTTGTGGAGCATTTGTTGATTTTTGATTATACAATTCAATTCTCCCAACATTAATATTTCCTTCTTCTTCATCATCAAAATACCTAACTGTATACAATTCTTCACCTCGGTCATTCTTATTTACATTAATAATTGATGCCTGATATTTTTGTCTTGTTTCTTCATTCTTTACAACAACTAGGTCACCAATATTAAATGTGGTATTTTCTATTGGTTTCATATCATCATCTTGTAAACTTTGTGGCAACCCTCTGTCATATTGTCTTCCAGTAATAACTGGTTCATCCTTTGTTTTTGCCGTCATTTGCTTCTTGTAATTCTCGATAATCTCACCAATTTCACGATTTGCCGTACCATCTTCTCCGTGGTCAATTCCAAGCAACTTGTCAATATTCTGTGATTGATAAGACAAATTAAGTAACTGGTCTACATTGTCTTCCGTAATAATACGCATTTGAACATTCATGACTTGAAGCTCTTGTATTAATAGTTTCAACGCATATGGGATACGTAAAATACTGAATGACCTGCCGTAAATGCTGAATGCGTCTAAAACAGGCTGACCTTCCTTTGAAGTACTGAACATAAGCGGTCCATCTGAAAATGGACTTAAGAATAGGTTGCGTTCTTGATTATAAACTGCTATCGCACCAGTTTTATTACAAACTGCCATATAGTACTCATCACCACGAACCATATATGACTCATTCAAAAAATATGATAGACCATGTGCCATAACACCATCGCGCTCCATTTCACCTAGTCTCAGACCACCGTCATTTGCCCTTCCCTGATTTGTCTGTCTGGTTAAAGCACTACGCTTACCTGTAGCACGATAATTGATTTTATCCTTAACCATGTGCTTCAAACGCATATAATAGGTGGGTCCAATAAATATTTCGGAATACAGTTGCTTCCCTGTGTAACCATTATATAATATTTGGTTACCTGAATTATGGTAACCCATTTTTGTCAACATTGGGCCATATGTGTCATAATTAGCCCCCTTTGTGGCGTATGCGGTACAGTCGCCGTAACCGCCATATAAAGTACACGCCTTGCCTAGCAGACATTCGACTAATTGTCCGATTGTCATACGTGACGGTAGCGCATGCGGATTAATAATTAAGTCGGGTCTGACTCCGTCGGCTGTAAAAGGCATGTCTTCTTCGGGAATAATGAGACCTAAAGTTCCTTTTTGCCCAGCGCGACTCGCCATTTTGTCACCAATTGCGGGGAGGCGTTCTTCACGGACGCGAATTTTCGCAATTCTGAAGCCCTCCTCGCCCTCCGAAATAAATGATTTATAAACGAATCCAAGCTGACCCTTTTTAGTGGTCTTTGAGTTATTAATATATTCACCTCTATTATCTGTAGTTGACGTGACTTGACCAATTAAAACAATCCTGTCATCAATTTCAGTATTTTCCTTGACTAGACCATGTGCGTCCAATTTGCTATAATCAAATCCCTCTTTTAACCTAGAAACATTTTGTTTGGACTCAATATTTGAAAAAAATGAATTTACATTGTTACCTGACACCTTTGAACTTTCTTCTCTCGCCTCGTAAGTAGTATAATAAGTTGTCCTAAATAGACCTCTTTTAATAGAACCTTCATTAATTAGAATAGCATCTTCCACATTGTATCCGGTATAACTCATAATTGCGACAATTGCGTTAACACCATATGGCTGCTCTTCATTATTAATATATTGTAAATATCGCGACTTAATGAGAGGTGTCTGACCATAATTTAAAATAACACCCATTTTATCCAAACGCATCTGGTAATTAGAGTGATACATTGATACAGCCTGTTTACTTTGTCCACATGAAAACACATCACGAGGCAACTGATTTGCTTCAGGATAAATAATAGAATTTCCCATTACACCAAACATTAGCGACGGGTCTATTTCAGAATGGGTATAAAATTTATTTTCTTTTATTTGGTCTGGGCGTGTAGCAATGAGTGCCGTTTCTGTCTCCGATGTGTCTAAATAATCAATAATACCCTTGTTTTGCTGTAACATATCTAGTAAACGGTCTAATGTTTGATAACCGGGATACAATTCATTCGCGTCATACAATATATTGCTTCTTAAACAAAAATTGTCAGTATTTTTCTTTTCAAAACCAGCAACAACTTCTTTCCATCTGTATTGGTGTGATAATATGATTTCTCTTAGTTTACCGTGATTATAACTAATTTTACCGTCGCTATCTTTATAATATACCGGTCTAGTAAGACGACCCGAGTCTGTGTAAATATATACAACATTTGACTCAAAACTGAATGAAATACTAGTGTAAATAGGTATTATACCATTGCGCCTAAATAGCTTGAGCATATTGACATTTTCAATAGGGTTATCAATGATTCCAACCCAGTTTCCATTTACAAATAATTTAGTACTAGCAGCCAGCATCTTTGAATTACATTCTTGAATTAATTTTAATGGAGTGTTGGCTCTTAACCACTTAATAAGCGGCATAGACGAGAAGCCGTTTGTAATAATTGTACTAATTGCCATGTGTTTATGAAGGCCGACATTGCCACCATCAGGTGTATCAACTGGGTCAATAATACCCCATTGCGAGCCGTGTAAATAATGGGGACCAGTTACTTTTGATGTAGGGTCCAATGGCAGACTAATTTTGCGTAAATGACTCATAAAGGTGAACCAAGATAAACGATTTAGGTCCTGGACAAGACCAAGACGTTTTGTATTTGGGTCAGCACCCCAATTGCCCTTGAACCCTTTCTTAAAACCGTCTTCAATAATTCGCTCCTTGAAAAAATCCTTGTAATTGTCTTGAATTAGTGACATAAAATTTGCTCTATATTTACCAGGATGGTAGTAGAATTCTTTATCTATTTTCAAGAAGATGCCTCGATTCTGTATTAGAAAATACTCGCGAAATAGGTCATAAATCAGTGTACCTGACATTTCTACACGCTTGAACTTGAAATTATCACGGTCTGTTGGCTTCTCACGTTTCATGAAAACTCGCAATAATTTATTCACCATAAAACCCACATAATATGCTTTATTCAAGAAATTGTCTTCACCAACATGCGGCAGGAAATAATTCATAAGGATTTCCAAAACAGCAGATACTGTTTGTCTTTTTGTAAATGTTTTGATGAATTCTAGAGCAGTTTGTTGTGTAAATATTCTATTAGCATCATGTACAGATGGTATGAATAAGTCAATCATATTTGAATTTGTTTCCAAATCTAAGAGACAGCATTCAACAATAGCCTTATCAGATACTACTCCCAATGCTCTCATTAAAATGAATAGAGGAATTGGTTTTCTTACATTGGGTACATCAATTACAATTTGACCATTGGAATAGGACGCATCCGACGCAACCATCTTTGCACTCGTGTAACGAATTGGCTTTGAACTGTCTTCCGAAACTGACCTAACTTCACATGAGTAGCTATACATATTATCTTCTTTGTTTTTTCTAACATACAGCATATTGTCTGCGAATTTCTCTTGACTAACAATACATTTCTCCTTTCCGTCAATAATGAAATATCCGCCAAAGTCATTGCGACATTCACCTAAATTGAAACGAGCTTCAGTTGTCATACCTTTTAAAATACACAAATTTGAGTGTGTCATAATAGGAAAACGTCCTAGATATATTTTGTCAAGAGTAATGATTTGCTCCATTTTTTGTTCACCTTCATAATAAACAAATTCAACATCTACATCATAATGAATTGTTGTGCCGTATGTCATGTTTCTTAAACGTGCGTCATTCGGATACATGAAATGTGGGTATGGTTCACCAGTTTCAGAAGTACTGTCATATATCACGGGCTTACCAAAATATAATTTATTACCATTTTTGCCACCAAGATATACAAAACATTCATTTCTACCTTTTTCAATTACTATACCTTCCCTTGTTATTTCCTTATTTTGCTCTTCTCTTTCAATAAAACGGATAGGATTGTTTTCACGGAAAATTTGAAAAATCCCCTTTTCAAAAAAATCATTATATGAGTCTAAATGATGAGCAACTAAATTATACGGATTGTCTTTAAAATATTTGTCAATTAGGTTCCAAGCAATTGTATCCATAATAATATAATGTTATATATTTTTTATAATGTTTTTTATAATATTATATAAGAAGTCTAATTTATAAAAAGTTTAATTTTATAAATAAGAATAAGATTATTTTTCTATATATTTGTCTATTACAACTGCCTTTGTAACATTTCGCACTATTTTCTCTATATTGTCATGTTGTTCTTCTTCTGTTACACCTGACATAGAGTTCATTACTATTTTATTGTATTTATCGAATTTCTTTGTTCTAGGGTCTTTACAATCTGGATTCTCTTTTACCCACTCATTAATTTGCTTTATGTTTTTAAATGCCACCTTTTTGATTGCGTTTTTCAATACAAGCTTCTCTTCAGTTTCTTTTATCCAGCAATTGTTGTCTTTAATATAGACTGTTTCTCGTTTCAAATCGCTACAATGTATGGGTCGTAAATAAGTATCTAATGTATTTAACCCTTTTACAATAATATTTGAAACACCACCAGCATAACCGTCGTTGGCAAAATTCTCCAGGTCTGACAATTGTAGTTTAATTGTGTCAATAAATTCGCTCATATTTAATGCATCTTTACATTTCTCATTCAGAAAAACTTGTAAATTGAATGAATTATTACAGTTTGTATTAACACTGTTGTTATTTATTGTGTTATTTGAATTGCTGGTTAAATTGTTTTTTATAGACATTTCAATCATTTGTTTATGCTGTTCTATTAATAGTTTACGAAGTTCTTGATTTTCTAGCATTTGTGTCTTCATAATTTCTATTATTTCATTATTAGGTGTGTCCTTGTTTATTACAACATGTGTATCATTTGAAGTAATACATTTTTTTTTATGCTTACATAAACTAGGAAGATGCTTATAACTTTTTTTACAATTTGAACAAATAAACTCCGGAACTTCGGAAGGTTCTTGATTAGCATTTGTTAGTCTAATATGTTTATCAGTTGATAAATGTCTTTCATATTGACTCAATCGTGACGTTGTATAGTCACATTTTTTACATTCATATAAATCTGGAACTTTTGGAACTTTTTTATTAGCCATTTTTTAGTCTTATATTAGCCATATATATTAATTCCTAAAGATTTCTTGAAAAATCCAAAAAAATATCGTCACAACATTTTCAACCCAAAAAAAATAATTTACAGCATCTCAGTCATAAAGTGAAAAAAACACTGTTTTTCAAAACTTTATTTAGGTATTCAAAACTGGACATTTATAAATGTCCATTTTTCGTTTTCCTTTTTACTTTTGGGAAAAAATTTGTTACTTAAAAATATAATAAAAATATACAGATATTTTTATTACCATAATAGGTAACAAAAATATTAAATATAAAATGCCCTGTTTTTCACCTAGCAACCTACCCAATCAAAACATTATCAAGACCCATAGTTTCATGCCCTCGTGTCCAATCTCCCAAAATTTCAATTTGTGTGACGTTTTTCAAAACATTTTTGAAATGATTAACTCCCATTTGAGTGTAATTGCCACCATTCAGCCACAAAGTATGGACCATCGGTACAACAAACTCTTGAATTGAACCATTGTATTTGTTGATTAAATGATTTACAGGGAATATGATAAGCTCATTTGTAATATTATTGCTCACTCTCAGCAAAGCGGATAAAGGACTATTGGGATTTTTAAAATCGCCGACAAAACTTGCCATAGTAAATGAGAATATACTTGAGTTTGCTAGGGAGAAATTATTAGGAAAATGCTTTCCAAAATACCACAAATTTGAATCATCCTTTCTTTTACTATCCACATTAATAACCTTATCATCACCGACAATATAACGAGACATAAGACCATTCAAACTATAAGGTCTAAATATGGCATCCGTTACATTCTTGTTACCAACTATTTTCCAGCCATTATTATTCATATGAAATAATTCTTGGAAAATTGTATTAACCGATTGGATATAAAATAAATAAATAATGAGGAAATAGCAGCAAATCATTGTTAGTATATACTTATATAGTAAGAATGGTATTGTTTAATATGTTTTATAATGTTATAAAACGGGTTTATAAAGATTTCAATTTTATTGTCTTACTCTTAGTTTTAGCATCACGTTTTCTACCAATTGTCTTCGCATTTGACAAATTATTTGTAATTGAAAACGTTGTCCAAGGTTGTTGTGGTCTGTCATCTAAATATTCTCTAAGATAAGCCCACTCTCTATGTTCATCGCAAAATTTATTCTTGTCAAAAGGGATACCACACGAATTGCCCCAACGCAAACAAAATGACATATTTTTTGCCATGGTAGTGTCGCAAACATTTCCATCTAACGCACCACGAGGCTGATAAGGTTTGGGTCTAGATGGGTCTGACATATATTCACGTGCGTCCATTTCATAATGCGAGCATACAGTTCTAGAGCATGGATTTTCTTTATGTAAATACACATCATAATGGTCAGACAATATTTTTTGAGCAATATCAATGTCGATTTTGCCTTTATGTTCATCCATCAAGTCATCTAGGCGCACACGTCTGGCTCCCTGGTGGCGACGAATATCATCAAACCCGGTATTAGAGCACTCTAAATTACGAATACGTGGGTCATATGGCGCATTAAATCCAATAAAATACCCATTCTTAGTTCGTTCCACATTATGGAAACGTAGACCAAGCTCTAATCGTAATATTTCATTTGTTTTGGTATCACCAAAAAGCCACGAATTGGCATAATCACCAGAATTACCATCTAACAACATTTCAACATAGTCATCCAAAGTTTTACCATATTGCATAGCATTTCTGATACGACATGAAATAGGAATATTATTTTCGTAAACATTAAATCCACCAATGGTCGTCTCAGTTCCTATAATGCCAGCAGATGTCACAAAAAAATCAGTTCCAGACCAAATCCAACCAGCAAATCCTTGAATCAACATCCGACAACCTTTATCAGGCTTCAAATCTAATACAACTCGAGCCAATTGTCCGTCGACAAAATTACTAAAGTTATTATGTGCGACAACAATCTTGCCATCTTTTGTCCAGTCACCATTTGCCATAAAGGCACTGCATTTGTCGGAAGCCCCACCTTCCTTTCCCCCAGCACCCGAACTTTTTTCACTAGTTCCAAATATAGCAATCCGTTCTTCGTCAGGCATATTTGCGAACCATCCCTCAGTTAGCGTAAATGAGTTGTTCCAGGCAATCACTTCATCAACTGACATATTAGTTCCACCTGCTGTACAACCCTCGGAAAATCCAACCATTTCCTCGTAAAATTCAGGAAACTTTTCCATAATTTTCGGCTTAAAGTATTTAGCTGCTGCTTCAATAAAAAAAGACCATTTAATACCATAATCATTATAAATAACAAAATTTTGTATTTTCTGAACCTTTTTCATCTCATCTGCCACCAATTTACCATATGCGTAGCCACGCTCTCTAGGTTTGCCTTTGACAGAGACGTATAACCAGCCATTCATTTCATAAGAAATACCATTCTTAACTTTTTTCATATTATTCATATTATATATATAATACTCAAATATATAAATTTTTAAATTTATTAAGGATTTGATTATTGCTGTTTATCATCATTATCTTGTTTATCATCCTTTTTATCATTCTTTTTATCATCCTTTTTATCATCCTTTTTATCATCCTTATTTTCTGGATATTCGGGAATAGGAATGTTAAATGTTTTAGAGATAATATTATTAAAACTAATTAAAAAACCTGCTAAAATAACAAAAAATCCAATATAATCACTCTTAAAAATATCTTGTTTAAGGTAAAAATGATTTACCAATAAAACTAAACTAAATTGTATAATAATTAGTAAAAATATGTCTTGAGTAGGCGTAACTAATTCATAGTCATGACCAATCTTAATTACAAAGGGCATTACAAGCCAGTCTAACCAAGCAAACGGAATAGCCATCTTAAAGGCATCCCACATACCCAAATTTTTAAATGGCAAAGTAACATATTGCCCCCACACAGAAAAACTTTGAGCCAATATAAATAAAAATAGGAATAACACGTAATGAGGTATTTTAGAATAGTCCATATAATATAATATA
>Ga0114971_10000640_pt1 | contig 23130 bp, 25 predicted proteins | sample M_140625_MF_Meta_FD_87320 | JGI IMG/M metagenome (GOLD analysis project Ga0114971, IMG submission 87320) | Freshwater microbial communities from Lake Montjoie, Canada to study carbon cycling - M_140625_MF_MetaG | ecosystem: Environmental > Aquatic > Freshwater > Lake | place: Lake Montjoie...
AAAAAACGCCTTTCTGTTTTGTTGACTACGCGGGTCCATTATGCTCTACTGATAGGATAAGAAGAGGAATCATGGATTATGCGCGTTTATTTATTTATTTATTTATTTATTCATTCTTTTGTGCAAATAACCATTTACGGTAAAGCAACATCTTAGGGTCGCGAGGGGCCATTCGGCAAAACTCTTTGAAGGAATCTCCCTCAAGCATCCGAATCAAGAAATACAGGGAATAGACTCCACATTCTGTATCTCCATATTGAAAGCGTCTCGCATTGTAGGCAAGTTTCATCTTGGGGTCCTGCAAGGTCAATGACCTCATAAATCTGGCGATCTGTGGAGGTGCCTTCATTCCATAGGAATCAAAATAATAGGTTCGGTGGCCCGGAATATCTGTAAAACTAGCAATCCAGTGACTTCCCCCTTTGTTGCTCGGGTCAAGATTATACACGAAGCCTAACTTCGTCTTACCTTGTGACTGCATATCCTTGAGATTCATTTTACAGATATCATCGTTTAAGCACTTTCTCTCCTTGGCGGCCTGTGGATTGTAGGGGTCTGGTGCAGAGAAGTCAATTGGATTGGTTCCGAAGAACTTGAATTCAGGAAACGTTTCTTCATATTGCTTCATTACATCTGATATGTTGTTGCTGTCAAGCCATTCATCTGGGTCATTCATCCAGTTATCAGGCATTGTGGGGCGAAAGTATTTCTTAGATAAAGCCTTCTTCTTTTGTTGATCGATAGGGGCCTTTTCTAACCAGCACCGCTCACCCTTGCAGCGTGTCCTACGTGTCATCCAGTGTTTTAGTGGTTGCCCTTTTAGGCCTCTAGGTGAACCAAGAGATGAGGCAACTTCTAGGAGGGCATCTTCAGGTAGACAGGTATCACTACGGCCAACTCTTGGATGACAGGCTCTAGGGCCAGGTGGAGGTGTATCTCTATTTCTTTTTCTTGTTTGTTTTACTGCCATCTGTTGGCTCTAGATTATATCAAGAAAAGATAATCCAAAGTAGATATAATCAAGATGGCTCAAACAGATACATGCACACCTATGCGCAATCTTACATTGAAATCTTATAGAATTTACTCGATTCTTGTTCCTTCCCTAGTATTCTTTCTAATGGTTGAAGGGGTTATGATATTTATGACCTTGCCTTCTAGCTTCGGATCCGCAGTTACAATGAAGTCAAGTCTTCCTATGAAAAACATTGGCAAACTCTAGAAAGATGGAGGCTCCAAAAGGACAGTCAGGTGCGCAAATGGTTACAATTCTAGGAGGTATCGAACTCGTGCTTATTGCTGTAGTTGGATACTTTCTATCAAAGCTAGTGGGTACAACAGATACATCAAATGAACTCGTTAAGAATGTATTACCCGTCACAGGTACACTCGGTGGAATTGTTCTACTCCATACGGCTCTATGGTACGTGTATTTCACTTACAATCCCTTATCAATGAATTTGTATTTCTTACTTGCAACATCGATGTGTATGATTGTATCCTTGACGGCTCTTTCTATTGCGATGGTAAATAAGGGATAATTAATTTGCTACTCAGGTTGTACCTTGTAAAGCTGCAAGATATGATGCTGAATTCTTGATTTCCCAGTCCAAATATCTTGCTCCGACATCTGCAATGACACACCCTGTATTTTTACAACTGCACGAAGAATATCCCCCGGCTTAATCGTCTTATCTGAAAAGGTCGCCGGTCCAGCCTCCGTGAAAAAGGGCAGGCTATCCGGTTGAGCTGATAGATATAAGGTGAGTCTCTTGGATTTGAGCCAGGGCTGAAGAGAAATCGGAGTCCCAGGCAGCGGCTTACACTCATTGAACCAGTGACGTGATTGATTTTCAATCTCACTCGTTACAAGAGTCTGAAACTGTTCCAGTCTTGACAAGAAAGGCAACTTCTTGGATTCCTCCAAGATAATCTGATTCCGCATCCAGTCAATCTCAACAATACGAAGAGGCTGCAGAATCAGAATCAAATTGTTCAACTGTATATTGTTCTCATTGTATCCAAAGGGGATTGTCTTACGAAAGGGCCCGCTCCTCGGCTGCCCCCAACGCACGTGTGTAGGATCAAATCTTGAAATAGGGATTGCGAATTCCATTACTAAATGTGTATAGTCATAAAATGCTTAGGCCTAAATCCCTCATAGAAAGGTATTCTTAGAATGGGTATATCTTGGAGATGCCAGGATTACAAGATATCAAAACACGCCGTGCATAAACGTCTGGCGAGAATTGCCTTTCAGCGTGGCCTACCATTGACAATTACCAGAAAGCAGTGGCATCTGGATAGCCGTGTATCAGATGAACAGGCGCAGTCCGAGGAACTCCGTAAGGACGGCCTCCCTTACGAGACATCCTTGTTGCACAATGGCTTCTCCGTGGCCCGAATGAGTCTCCAAGATAGACATTATATTCGTTCTATCGTCGATTCTCTCGGTGAAAACGCTCACGTTCTACGTGGTGACCGAATACTTATCTTATACGAGGCTGACTTGCTAAGCACGGAATCCGTGCTACTTCTGCAGAGACTTCTAGAGATGAGGTCTGAAACAGGTAATATCAGTGTCTGGATGACGGTTCGTGAGTCAGTTCCGTACAAGTTGATGGATTGGTTTCTAGATATTCCAGTGCCTCTATCGGCCCCCCTGTATCACCCTTGGTCTCCTGTTATCTGGGATTGGGTGCAGAAAACGAGGGGGCTCAAAGAGCACAAGGTTGAGCACGTGGAAGCCATACGCAATACGATATACGGATTACTGCAGCGCAATATCAGATGGTTTGATATTCACCAGATTATGCTGGAACTTACGATGGAACATTATCGTGAGCTGGGTCCTGATCTGACTGAGAAGATTCTAACCTGCTTAGCAAATTCTGCGAATACAGCGGTAGGTCATACTTTGACTTCTTATAGAATCCCTATTGCCTGGGAGAGTCTCTTTGTTTCATTGTATGATAATTTGGTGGGTACTTTATAACGCCAAGTGCCGAAGTTAAGTACTCTCAATTGTCAGCAGTCGCAAAGCGACTGCGACTATTGTGTGTAATGATTTCGTCACTTGTTGCTATCCTTAGGAGTGCTTATATTAAGCACTCCACGGTAGAAATCGTGACTCTTAATAAGTATGATTCCGGTGTTCCTAAAAATGCCTTTTTTAGACATGGCCTCCACAGTGTGGGCAATGCCTGAAGAACAATGGATCGATGATTCACCTACTCTGAAAGATACCGAACTTTTATTAAAGGAAGCACAAGGGGAATCACAAATTGATGAGATTAATTTACGGGAACAAATGATCCAGAAATGGAAGGCCGAAGAAGTGAGTCTTTTTGTTAGGGAACTTCCAGGGCGAACACGACTCGTATTTCTAGGGACCGTGGAACAATGGAATGAAATCCCTTGGACTCTATGGTCAAGAATTATGCAGGCCATGAGTGAACCAGTGAAACATATCTTATTCTATGCTCATCCTTTGAAGCGTGAGTTTCCATCAGATGGGGCTACAATAAAAGCATCCAATATGAATGCAGGATATTCCTATCTGTGCCAGAAATCCTTAGTGGTTGTCTACAGATTTGAGGAAGCCACCAGGGTTTTACTTCATGAACTTTTGCATACAGCTTGTTTTGATAATGGGAAGGATACGGAAGATTTGGAAGCATCTACAGAAGCCTGGACAGAAATCCTTTTATGTGCTCTTTTAAGCAAGGGTTCTATAAAGAAATTCAATCAACTATGGTTAAAACAATGTGAATGGATTGTGGGGCAAACCGCTCTATTACGAGGGCAGCATAAGGTACATACCAGAAATGACTATGCCTGGAGATATACTGTGGGGAAGCATTTGAAGCTTATTGAAATGGGTTTGATGGTAAAATGCAAACCTTATTCAAATCCTGGGCTCCGTTTTACCACACCTGAGTGGGATTTAGTATAGGTATAAAATTGACTCTGCGCAGAATAATATATGCTGCATACAAAAACAATGGGTATTCGTGGTGCATTTACAACCTTGAAAAAAGCCTTTGATATCATTGATCCATTAAAATTAGATCCAAAGCTTAAAATTGGCATCGATATGTTTAGTCTTGTCTATACACATCGTGCGAATCTAGATGACCTTATTAATTTAATAAAATCCTGGTCATCCTATGGGCATACAGTCATTTGTATCTGGGATGGCTCGGCACCAAAGGAAAAGCAGGAAATTATTGGTCAGCGACGTGATGCAAGGAATTCAGCGATGGATCATAAGCACGACCTAGAAGAATACCTAGCAAATTTTGGTAAAGAATTAAATGAAACTGATATTAAAAATCTGAAAGCCGCAATATCCTCCCTCTCGTGGCAGGGGTGGCATTTGTCCGGTAGTTTAAAGAGGGAAATTCAAGGAACTCTTTCAACTGCAGAACACATATATGCACCAGGGGAAGCGGATGATTTATTAATCGAAATGTTAATGAAAAAAAGCATTGATACCATTGTATCCCTTGATTCTGATATGATTGGTATGGGTGGCCAGAGACTATGGAGACTTCTACGAATCCGTAAGTCCTGGGTCATCGAGGATATCTCAGTCGAGAAGGTTTGCACGGTACTCAATATATCCTTGAGTATGTTGCAGGATGCGTGTTTCTTAGCGGGATGGGACAGGTGTCATCTAGATGCAAAACAATATATGCCCTTTGATGTGGCCTTGAATCGTATCAAACATTATGAGGGCTTATCGGTTGTGATAGAAAAGTTTCTTAAAGATACTAGCATAGATCCAGAAGCCTTCGATAGACTCAAGGTGATTAAAAAAGAATCCAAGGAGCGTTGGGTAACAATAATGAATGAAAGAAGGTTGTGAGTTGTTGAAAAAATTGAATACAACCGTATTATTTTTTCAAATCATACTAAATGCCGCAGACAATCGCAGATATTCATGCAAAGTTCATTCCTCTTATCGGAAAAGAGTATACTCTCCCTATCACAGCCAATAAGGGTCTCCCTGGGAGCTTCCTGGAAGACTTGCTGGGTATCCCGCATACACCAAACTGTCTTGATTGCTCAGATGGAGAGTTAAAGACCTTCCCTGTGAAGAAGCTGAAAAATGGCTCTCTGGTTCCCAAGGAGACAATCGCTGTGACAATGCTCTCGACGGAGGAACTTCGCACAAGTGACTTCAAGTCATCCAAGTGTTCTAAGAAGATGAGTCGAATGCTGATTGTTCCGTACTATCGGACTGGAGATACCATTCGGTTTATGAAGCCTAGAATCATTGACAGAGAGTCCGTTGAGTTTGCAGAGTTATATAAGACTCTTGAATTGGATTACGACGAGATTCGAAAGGGCTACGTTGAAAATGGACTTCTTCAATCCAAGACTGGCAAGTTGCTTCAGAACCGAACGAAGGGTGCAGGCCACGGCTCTACATCGAGGGCCTTCTATTTGCGTCCAGAGTTTATGAAGAAGTGCATTCCTCTTAGTTTGTAATCAGAACCTCATTTGTTCGAGCATCAGGTTCCTTGGAATGAATGGCTCTTCTACAAGATATAATTTTTGTAGTATACGCAGGTGATGGAAATGCATCTTTTACAAGTTTGACTTCAGCATTACTCATCAACATCTTTACATTTTTTTCCTTCATTTGTTCACAAATCTTGAATAGAGCCTTGTGATTATCCAGGTTGAATCCATCTGCTGTATATGATACAAATGATGTAGTATTCTCTGGTGCGTAAGGAGGGTCAAGGTAGGCGAAATCATCGGCTGTAAGATTGTTTAGGGCATCTCCAAATGAGCAGTTCGTGAATACGACATCCTTGATTAGTTTAGAGACGTTCTTAATATGATTTTCATCTATAATTGAAGGATTCTTGTAGTGTCCAAAGGGTACATTAAATCCTCTTGGTCCTTCACGATATACTCCACGGAAGCAGGTCTTGTTCATAAATAGGAGCATTGCAGAAGCAGCAACGGTCGTTCTTTCCTCTTTTGATAATGAATTAAAGGTAGTTCGAATCCAGTAATAATATGACTCTGGAGAAGTCATTGCTTCTTCAAGGGTTGATGCCTTGCGATTTACAACGGTACCCTTACACTTGGAAAACTGCTCGTTTCGTTTCTTGACTTCATTGATGACTGCATCAGGGTCAGATTGAATATTCTTGTAGAGTGCAATAAGATTCGAATTCAAATCACTTGCATATATCTTTCCAGATATCTTGATGGAGCCATTTGCCTTATGGGTAAGTAAGGCAAGAAGGACACTGCCTCCACCCAAGAATGGCTCGTGGTAGTTATTCATTGACCTTGGAAAGAGATGCAATACATCGTCAATAATCTGCGTCTTTCCACCAACCCATTTCATAAACGGTTTAACTATTTCCATTGCTGTTGTATTAACATAACACTTTCTTTCGGTGTCAATTTTTCATAAGGCCTCTTCAACCTTTTTTTGAGAATGTAGAACATCCACAAAAAAAAGAACGACCAGAGTGGGGGTTGAACCCACGACTTTCCGGTTAACAGCCGAATGCTCTAACCAACTGAGCTATCCAGTCATATAAATATTGCTAACGCAATGTCTCCAGAACCGGAATCGAACCAGTGACTTGGGGAGAATTGTTGACTAGCACCGAAATGCTACAATCCCCCGCTCTACCAACTGAGCTATCTGGAGTTGTGGCGATAAATCGCCAATCTACAGATAGCAATGAGCTATCTGGAGTTTACATCACAGATAGCAACGAGCTATCTGGAGTTTAGTTATTATTGAAAATGAATCTGCATCCGTATTTCTCCCACGAATTTTTAAGGGTTGTATGGTATTCTGTTTTTATTTATTCAGAATCGTATTGTATTTTTGCAGTTTAATACTGCATTTACGCAGTCGCCGTCGCCGCAACCGCCTTGTCTACCTTGAGGTAGTGGCGGTTGAGGTAGCGCTGGAGGTTGAAGTACGTGAGCGTGTCCTCCGCAGCGACACCGAGGAGCGCCTTGAGCTTCGTGTCAGGCTTGATCGTGTGCTTGTCCTTGAGGTTCTTCTCCTTGACGTACGTCGTGATCGCCTTCGTCACGTTTGAGCGGCTCTCGAGCGAGCCCGCGGGGCGGCCGAGGAACGAGCAGAGCTCAGGGGAGAGGGGCGTAGGGAGCTCGAAGATTGAGGGCTTGCGGGGCTTGACCTCCTCACCCTCAACAGGCTTCTTGACGCGGCGGCGGCGCTTGTCGGCCTCCTTCTGGAGGCGCGCAACGCGCTTCTCGAGGCGCTTGAGCTCAGCGACGAGCGCGCCAACCGTCTCGCGGACCGTGTTGGCCTGCGTGAGCATTGACTTGACATCATCCTGGACTGACGCAACCGCCTCCGTGGCGGCCTCAACAGGCGCGGCCGTGACCGCGGGGGCGGCGACAACCGGCGCGGCCGTCGTGGTGGCTACGCCTGAAGGCGCGGCCTTCTTGGCGGCGACCTTCTTCTCGGCGGCAGGCGCGGCCACAGGGGCGACGGGCGCAGCGGCTACAGGGGCAGCCGTCGCGGCAGGCGCCTTCTTCGTTACAGTCTTGGCGGACTTGGTGGCGGTAGAGGCAGCAGAGCTCATTATACCTGATGCCGTGGAAGAATTCATGGCTGGAATACGCACTTAGTGTGCAAAACCCGTTCAATTTTTGGTCAACTCGTTTAGGTACTTTTGTATTTTTTTTCACTTTGGATTTTTTTCATTGAAGTCCAGTCACAGACATCACGTACCCTCCACGGATACCTAAGAGTTTCCTTTTGCCGTCGCAATTATTCTTTCCGCCCAGGTTGCAGAAGACTGCAATGTCAACTCAATTAAAAATACAATGTAAAAACGTCAGGAGTCAAAAATTTCTCAATGAACAGTGTAAATACACAACAGACAAGGGCGAATTCTGCAAACGCCATAAGAAAAATCCTCAACGGTTTCAAGAGCCTAAACCAATTGTAACCCGTGCCACAACATTCAATGCAAAGAAAATCCAAAGATGGTGGAGGAAAACGAATAACAAGAGGCTTCTAAAATATAAGAGTCCAGCCTTCTTTGTAAGATCCTTATGTCATAATTCTACCGAACTCTCATCTCTTTCACCGTTAACCGAAGTAGAACGAGATTATTTCTTTGTAATACGAGAAAATAAGAGACTCTGGGGATTTGATATTCGGACTCTCGTCGCTCAATATGAGATTGATGGTCATCTGGAAAACCCATATACCAAGGAGCACTGCAACTCTGCAACACTCAAGGAATTCAAGGAATCTGTAGATATTCTACGGAAGTGGAAGAAACCCATTCAATACGAGGCTCAGACAGGTCTAACTGTTGTGCAGAATTGGAATCTGAGAGTCCTTGATTTATGTCTACGCCTAGATATGCTGGGATACAGAATTGCCACCCAATGGTTCAGCGACTTAGATATAACATCCCATAGACGATTATATATACTCTTATTTTCCTTATGGAATGAAGATCTCGGTCTAACTCTTGAAGAAAAGGAGCGCGTGGTTCCCAAGTATTCTATGGTTGATCTTAAGTTATTCAAGTGGACTCCAGAGAAGGTTATCTCAAAGACTGAGATTGATAGTATTCGTAGAACCAATCTGAATGTTATGGAGCGTTTAATCTCATCGGCCAAGGATCAATCCGATAAGACTCTGGGTGCTATGTATTCGGTGATGGCCTTGGCGCGTGTTTCTTACCGATGCAAACAGGCATATCCTTGGTTAGCGGAATAATTTCTTCTTATAATCTAGAATGCCAATCCTCTCCAAGAAGGAAGCCGCCAAAAGAGGTGCGTCACCACCAAAGAATGCAGCCACAAGAAAGAATAGTGCAAACAATCGCCTCAAGGCTCTCAATAAGCAAAGAAAGAGAAACGCCAAGACAGTTCGCAACGCAGGAAAGGTTTCCGCCAGCGCTGTTGCTAGAGAAAAGTTCGCGGCGGTGGTTGAGCACGAAAGAGCCTAAAATCATAGACTCAAACATTCAAATATATAAACCATAATGGTTCTTATATTTGAAACATAGATTGCATCCTATCAACTGCTGTAAGGATACTTATTTGGACTACAACAGGTTGATTGAGAGTTCTTGTCCGCCTTAGGGAAATAATGTTCCTGACCCAAGGGTTTCCATTGGCCAGGTGCAGAGCCTGTCTGAATGTAAGATGCCTGAATCGTGCTAATTTCAGTTGTACTCTTGAGCATCATTCCCGCGGGTGCCGTCGCGTAATCTGGTGCACAACACAAGACAGCTCCAGCCTTCCGGTCAGTCTGGGTTCCGTGCTGAGCGATACTATTTGACTCTGTATATCCTTGAGTATACATGTGATTCTTTGGGCAAGAGCCAGGGTCATATAAGATAGGATTTAGAGTCGGATTCCCATTGAAATAGGTCGGTGTGTTCTTAATCGCCGAACCAGAATAGGCCGCCTTCTGCTGCTTCTGCATCGTCAAAAAGGAAGAATCCACGGACTTATTACGAGCCATATATGTACTGGAGGTCTCTTGCTTTCTTCTTAGATACTCTGAATAATCCATTCTATACGTGCGAATAAAAAAAATTGTCATTGGGTTGGCCAAAAATTGAATGCGCGGCGCCCAAAGTAGTTAGCATAACCAATATGAGTGTTCTACCTTCCCAGTTTGATGCTTCTAAGCTTGCGTTCGGCGAGGTGCGTGCCCTCAACAGCGGTGCGAAGGCCGTGAATCTTACGTACAACGGCGGCCCTCTCGTTCTCCAGCTGAGCAACGTTGACCTGCCTTATGGTCTGAATGCCGACGACAAGTTCGGCCCTGTCAAGTACAGCGTCAACTTCTCTCTCAACGGCTTTGACTCAAAGCCCAAGATGAAGGAGATTTACGATGCGCTTGAGGCTCTTGATACCCGTGTGACGACGGAGTGCGTTGAGAAGAACTGGCTCCGGAAGCCCGGTATGACGCAGCAGATTCTCAAGCAGATGAAGCTCTACAAGCCGACGGTCAAGTTCAGCGAGGATCCTAATACGGGTGCGCGCAAGCCTTACCCTCCCACGGTCAAGGCGTCGCTCAGACAGCGCAACGACAAGTTCGAGACGGCGTTCTACGACACGGACCGCACGCTCATCAAGGATGTTCCCATCGAGGACCTCATCGTCAAGCGTATGTCAGTGATGGCGCTCATTGAGTGCACGAGTGTCTGGATCTCCAGTGTTGGTTGCGGCCTCTCCTGGAAGGTCACGCAGATGAAGGTCGTCTCGCGCCCCGATGCCATCCGCGGCTATGGCTTCGTGGAGGACGGTGAGGCTCAGGCCTCATCAAAGGCTCCTGCGCCCTCAAAGAATGCTTTCGCGGCGGCCTTTGACGACGACGAGGAGGTTGACGATGAGGAGGTTCTCCAGGCTCCAGCCAAGGCTGCAGCCAAGGCGGCTCCTGTAGCTGCAGATGACGAGGAAGAGGAAGCTGAGGAGGTTGCTCCGGCCCCGCTTCCCAAGAAGACACTCGTCAAGAAGAAGATTGTTGCCAAGGGTGCGTAAATAATCTACCAAACAAACATCCGACAAAAGTAAAGAGAACAAGAAAAGACAAGGAAACCAAATAAATCATACACCTAAAGACTTCGTGATTATACACTGTAAGCAAGAAGGCGTTCTTGTTTGGTAAACCCAAACCAAAATACGAGGATGTCCGAGTGGTTAAGGAGGCAGGCTTAAGATCTGCTGTAGTAATACGCGTGGGTTCAACCCCCACTCCTCGTAAAGTTCATCCATAGATGAACATCTTTCGCGCCATTAATTCAGTGGTAGAATATCAGGTTTCCAACCTGCTAACTTGGGTTCGATTCCCGAATGGCGCATCAGAGTTCGTTAGCTCTTCCCAAAAGCTAACACTGCATTTCCAATATTGTCTAACGGTTAGGATATCAGGTTTTCACCCTGGAAGCCCGGGTTCAACTCCCGGTATTGGAATAAGAGTTCGGAGTCACTCTTAAAACAGACCCACTTTTTGGCCTTATAGTACAGTGGTGAGTACATCGGACTTTGATGCAAAATAAATGCACAGTAATCCGGTAACCCGAGTTCGATCCTCGGTAAGGCCTAGCAGTTTTTTATAAACTCTGCAAAATGCGAGGATGTCCGAGATTAGCCCTGCTAATCAAGGCTCGTCCTCGCATACAATGCGAGGATGTCCGAGTGGTTAAGGAGTTGGCCTCAAGATCCAATGGAGCAATCCTCAAGGGTTCAAATCCCTTTCCTCGCAAACACTTTCGCCTCTTTAGCTCAACTGGTAGAGCATCTGCTTTGTATGTGCAATCGCACACGAGTAAGCTGAAGGTACTGGGTTCGACACCCAGAGGAGGCAAACAATCTTTTTTTATGGATGTTTTACATCTTTAAAAAAGAATTAAACTGGAACATAACTATTATTACGGAATACCCAATTGTTTCCTAGAGAATCACTCGTAAACGTGAAACTTGTTCCTTCAGCAGGTCCAACTGTCGCGAAGGTTGTTCCACAGAGATTTGTAAAACCTGCACCATTTGTTATATTATAAGGTGAAAGCTTTGTTGCATCAACTGGATTTCCATCAGTATCGATATCACCTGCGATATATCCTGATATACTCGGTGCAACCTTGACAGAGACTTCAATCCATTGTCTATTTGCACCAGTTAATTCTCTTATGATACGTACACGATATTGTCCAGTATTAGGAGTTGATACTAATTGCTTCGTAAAATCTTCATAAAAGACAAAGAGTGTTAGAATTGAAAATTTACTTGGAATAGACTCATCTTTTACATATAAGTTATCAAAGCGTCTATCATAATTTCCAAGTAAGATAGCAGGAAATGAATTTCCTGAAATACTTACTATGCGTTGTCCAGGGTTACTAAATACAATCGCACAGTTTGTAGACCAGAACATCTGTGATTTTAAGACTCCAAAGAAATAGAACTGCATTCCATACATAGGAATTGGAATGTAGGAATCATCACGTGTAGGGCCTGCTGGAAAAATAGGATTTCCTTTTGAATCCACAGGCAATGAATAACCATACTCAATAATATTGGTAACATCAATGGAAGTCGCTCCAGCTGTTGTCATATCCGTTGAGAAACTGCCTGACACGCTGTACACAGGTAAATTTCCAAGGCATGTATTATTAATACACCCCTTCTCTAGATCCATCATATAGGCGTAGTCCGTACCACCCTTCTGATAGTTAATTCTCATAATAGAACCCTTATTCAAAAGTTCCTTCTGTCTAGAAATATCTGAGAAAACCGCTTGATTGCGTTTTCTACTTGTCACGTCTGAGGCATACATCTAACTAATCTTAATCATAAAAATAGGATTGAATCAATCGTATCTTTATGGTATCAATCATTGCTGTCGGAGGCTTTTTAACATCCACATACACTCAAGCCATTGAACTCATAAGGATTCTCTGAAGCATCCTTGGCACACTTGCAGCCACCCTGCTGTCTGTCAACGACGACACGGCTACTTACAGAGGATGACTGTTCCTTAAAAACGGATCTACCATTGAGTAAAGCAGCATCATTGTAAGACTTCCACGCGAAGAGAGCCTTCTGTGTCTTCTTGAGAGTTACCTGTGAGCAATCCCTGTTTGTTAGTGTCATTCTACTAGACTCTATAGTTTTGTTATAGATTACAACCCCGCTTCGATGGTTCAGATATTCCAGCCATTGAAGGGGGTAAAGGTAGGCAAGGAACCGGTGGCTGATACCTTCTAAACTGTGCAAATCGCTGGGAAAGATCTGTAGAACCCACCTTCATCATTATGGCCTGCGTACGTACCGAGGATGGAACTGCAATCTTCGGATACTTGGCGAAATCTTCTGGACTCGGTGGCGGGCAGACCTTCCCCAGTAAAAGCATTGATGGATAGACCGCAGTGGGTCCGGAAGCTTTCTTTATACAGGAACCACAATCCTCAACCGCTCTAACTGGAGTAGCACAGGTAACACTTTGTTCTATTAAGTTTTGTGTATGCCCGGATGATAAATTTGCTCCCAACGACATCTATCTTCTCTAAGTAAGAAGATGCTAAGTCCTGAAATATTATTTTTGATCGTATTCTTTTTTATTACGTTTTCATTACGGTATTCTAAGATTACGATTGAAGAAGTAATATGTCTATTTATATTGTTATGCATTACGTATTTCTTGTGGCGTTCTATGGCAAAACTTCAGGTTAAGGAAGCATTCGCAGATTCAAACTCGTATAATTCCCTAAAAACCAAGATTCAAACGAAGTTAGCGAATTACTGCAAGTTAACAGATTTCGCTCAATCCCAAATGAAACTTATGCACACAGCTGCAAGTAAGGAACCCGGATCCGGTTTAGATGGAGATGCCGCGACATTCATCCAACAGATGTACCGGGATGTCTATGCCTGTAGAGATGAATTAGCAGGTTCCCGGGCACCTTGTCAAATCGTTTCTGGAGATTTCATACCCTGTAGCACTTACATGAATCTTCCAAACTGGTCAGATGATCAGGATTCTCTTGGAGATGCGCTGATGAAAATTCCAAATGATCTAGCTGCCAGAATTTCTGCGGAGTCTGCCTACTACAGGGTCATCATTGAGAAACTTAAGACTGGTGTAGATGCTGCAAAAAATCCTCCTGCGGCTCCTCCAGATTCTCCATCAACCCCTGCAGCAAATGCATCCGGGAAACCCTGGAGTATGGAAGGATTTGAAAATGTACAGTGCTCTGCGGCAGCCGCTCAAGCACGTAGAGAACGTCTAAGACGTGAAGCCCTTGATAAGGAAGCATCTGGTTGTAGCATTCCCTCCTTAGATTCTGAGATTGCACGTATCAATGCACTCTTAGACTCTAATGCAATGAATGCAGCTCTACAAGGTTCCAATGGAATTCTTGCACAGATGATTCAGTTACAGGCAGATATTGAAGAAATCAAAAAACGTTGGGGTGACGATGGACCCAAGAAGTCTTATGACCAGTTTAAGGGAGGGGACCGATTAAAGGCTTTCTTGTTTTCATTGAATCAAAACTTGTAAAAGAATATGATTACTTTATTTTTCGTCTCGTCATACGTGAGCCAAAGTTCAAGAATTTACGAGTTGTCTTTTTATTAGCTTTACTAGTATCACTCATCCTACGTCCACTACTAATCTGCTGTCTGGCAGCCTCAATCCGTGCCCCCTTGGCTCTCAAAAGACTCGCGAAAGTCGTCTGATATCCACTGCACTCAATGGAGAACGCCGGAATCAACATACTCGGCTTTGACTTATATCTATCAGAAATATCTATATACTGCTTCATCCAGCATAGAAGAGATGACTCGGTCATTAAGAGTGGGCTCGGTCTATAGTAAAGTCCAATCAAGAATGTCAAAAGAGTATCTGGAGACGCAATCCGTAAGAATCGCTGCTTTGTCAAGGGCAAGGAAACAATGGAATGACAGGCTTCCTCCTGAACCAAGATACACAGTAAGTTATCCTCGTGATATAAGGCCACCATCGCAGGAAGGATGCCCTGGTATCCAGTAATGGGAACCTTTCTAGCCATAATGGCCGTGTTTAGAACATCTGCATCAAGGTCGGCATTGGGTGTGAAGAAGACAATGGGTGATGAGCCGTGAAGCAAAAACTTCGTCCGCGATGAAGGAGATGCACTGGATTTATAAGCCAAATGAATATCTGCGCCCATAAAGACTCTCTTGTGTTTAATCATATAACGGACAATCGTAGGCCTCGCCTTCTCAGCAGCCTTGGATTCCGTAACCTTCGACGGTCCCTTGCACTTCGGTAAGGGATGCGCCGTATCGAGTAATTTGAGGCGCTCATAGACCTTTTCCCAGCGTGCGACTTCACCACGAGGTCGACTGAGTTCCAGATACATCATCATTCTCAAGAAAATAGGGTCAGCATAGTGAATTCCACTGACCACCTTGGATTTCTCATAGATAGCATCGTAGAATTCAGGGATGACTTGACTAATATCGGCAATCGCGGCAAAATTCACGTAAATCTTAATGGTGCCTTCGTGCATTCCAATGCGCTTGGAGATTTCTGTATATCCTGCATCCTTAAAGGCATTGATGAGACCATCTACATCGTCATCCGCCTTTGGACTAAAAAAATCATAATCTGGTAAACTGGCTTCTGGATTATAGAATTGATCCTTTTGGGGAAGTTGGGCATTGATGGCCTGGCCACCGTAGCAAACTCGCCCTGTTTTCTGCAGAAAGGCTTCTACAATCTTAATGGCTCTACGAAGCTCGGGATTCTGTGCGGTTTCAACGTCTAAACGAGTCTGAGCCTCATCAATGACTTGTTCAAGTCCTTTCTTTACTTTCTTTATAATCATGACGAGTTGTTCGTCTCTATTCTTAGGCAATATTTACTAAGCCACCATTGCTATTCGTAGATGGCGGGGGTATCTTTGCAACAACTGGTTTAGGAATGATATAACCAGGAATCGGAGTAGGTGCTAAGACCGGGGTTGGATTTTCAAAGCCTTCTATAATACTCTTTCTTGCCCAACCTGCCTTTGACCAAAAAGAAAGAGGATCATTTGGATTTACACCTATAGATAAACCCTGCAATTCAGTTAACCCCTTAGGTCTTGCATTGCGCATTTTTATGGTATTCTCATGCTCTTTTAATCCAGAAAGTGCTACAACATCCATAGGAACACACTGTATTCCAAGGGTATTGAGAAGCATAAGTAAATCATTGTTTGTATAGGTATATTCTACATCCGTCATAGATATATGGAACGTATTGGAGGTTCCATTCAGATAATTCCCTTGTGCGGCGCTTGGAATTTTTAGAAGTTGTGTAGATTCCCCTACAGTCGCATATGCCATCTGACCCGATGGTACAGGTCCTGTGACTGAGCCAAGGCTTGATGATAGACCAGAAGGGTCTTGATAAATACGAGCATTTGTCCAGAAATCCAGGTTATCCTTGGGATTCTGGGTAGCAGGTAGTGTAGTTGTATTATAGTTTGTTAGAACAATAAATTTCTTTTGGAAATTTGTAATGGGGCTTGTAAATAATTTGTCTTCATTCTTACAGTTATGAAAATCTCCTTGCTCATTGGAACCCAAGTGATAAACAGACAAGGGGTCCAGGGAAGCAGCAATTTTCTTAAAAAATATATCCTTCTGATTGATACCTGTTGGAAGTCTGCGTATATATACAATCACTAGCACTGGGTCATAGTTATTCTCAAAAGCTCTATTTACAAGGGATTTACACCCTTCCTTAATGGAACCCGTGTGAAGAGAACGCATATATCCATTGGCATCTCTATGTACAATGATAGGCTGGCAAGGTGCATCTTCAAGATAATCAATATCGATAACAAAGGCTCGCGCACCTTGTGATAAGGCAAGTTGGATTCCCTTATCCATATCAAAGACACCATCTCGCGCTGTATGAATTCCTCCAAGATGGCCTGCGAGACGAACCGTTAGGGGGCGCCAGTTCACGATGGCAGATTTCGAGGTTGTAATTTGTTCATAAGGTCTCACTTTATTAATAATCTTATTGCAAACAGATTCGGTATTTGGAACTAGATTATCAATTTGTCCTAGAACACTTCTACGAATCGTTAATAGAGTTTGAATACTTTGTGGATTCGATCTAAATTGACCGTACGTTTGCTTATACCAGACCGCAACTGAAAAATAGGCAATTGATAGAATAACTATACCAATAAGCGTACCATATTGCCATAAGGTACTCGTACTTTTTGGAATATGAAGATCTATTTTACTTAATTTGTCCATGTCTTGAGGACTTCTAATCAGTGATTAGATCTTTGTCCAATCTGCCTTACGTAAGATTAGGCAACCGGGAACCTTCTTTGCCTTATCGGTTTTCGTTGATGTATATGTTAGAGGGTCTTCCTTATCTGCGATGAAAACTGCCTTCGTATCAGATTTTACCGTATCAACCAGCTTGTAGCCCTTGGCCAGAAGCTGAGCCTCCAAGGCTGCATCACGAAATCCAGTGAATACAACGGAACCCTTTAGTTGTGTTACCTGAGCAACTGCTTGATTCCCTTGTACATGAGGAACCGGATAAGGAATGAATGACCACTCCGTCTTACGAAACTCCTCGTACTTCTTCCATACTGTCTGGAACTCCTTGAGCGCATCGATTGACCATCCCTTCGGAGCATTCATTGTTCCCTCGGACCAGGCCAAGACATTTGGCTCTGCTGCAAGTAAGGAATCCAGACGTGTCTTACCGATTCCAGATGGACACAAAGGACTTGCGACAAACAAATCTGACTCCGTGGCCTTGGCCCAACCATCCACCTGTAGAATCTTATAAAGATGCTTGCCTTTTACAGGTCCCAGAAGTTTCATTAAAGCTGCCTCTGGTACAGCCCTCAAAAGAGGAACCGTAGTATATCCCGCCTCCACAACGGCCTTCATCTGAGCAGGGCCTACATCGGCCCATCCTAGCCGTGTGACCATCTTCATATACTGAGCGACGATAGTGGTTGAATCTGCGACCTTCTGCTTGATATTCACACCAGTCGCTGCATCCCCATCCCATTCCCATGTACCCTCTGGAGGAAAGACAACCATAGATGAAACTTCCACGCGGTCAATGACCGGAATGACATCTCCACCCTTTCGGATGACGACGGTGGCCCCAGGACCAATCTTCCAATCCACAATGCGTCGGGCATTCACACCAGAGACATAGGTAATGGAACTTCCACCAATATGAACAGATTCAGATAGGACAACACGTGGAATGAGCTTTCCTGTGGCACTCGCATTCCACTCCACCTGGAGAACCTTCGCGAGTTTCGCCTCACCATTCGGAGGCTTCCAGGCAATCGCGTCCTTGGGATTTCCCTTTGTTACTCTAGGCATAGGACTATTCATCTTAATCACTAGACCATCCATATCATAGGGGGATTCTGACCTACGCTTTTCAAGTAAATCTGTTAAGCCATCTGCAGATAACTCCTTCATCGTGACCGACCAAGGAACCCACATATCCCAGGTTTGAATCCAGGACATTTGTTGTTGAACGGATAAATCTGCACCCAGAATCTCATAGCCGACAAAGCGAACTTTCGCAGATTCTACGGGATCTGGAATCTTATGGTGAAAGATTCCGTTAATAATGGAACGACCCAGGCGGCCTGCAGGCACCAGATTCTTTGGCATAATTAATTCTCCACGAATCCAAATTGCATCAAAGATATCTGTAGATAACACCTTAGGACTTAAGGAAATATACTTGAGCCAACTGGATACATCGACACCGGTATTGTCATCCCCTGAAAGATAGAGCTTACCCTCCTTAGGGTTCCAGAGTCCAGAAATTCCATCGAGTTTCTCACTAATCACATATCTTGAATTTGCAGGAGCCTTCTTGACCCACCTTGTAAGTTCATCGGAAACCTTCGCCTTATCAAGAGACCCAAGATAATAAGGCATCTTGACGATAGCTCCATTGGTACTGGAAGGAGGAGCCCGAACCTTCTTCAAGAGAGGATGATTCGGAACCCGATTCACTAACTGCTCCACTGCAGCATCATATTCCTCATCGGTCATAAGCAAGGCCTGGCCATTTCTGTAGGCCTCGTTCGCCTGAGTAATTCTTAGAACTAAGCTAGGCAAATCCATCTGTATAGTCTAACGTGTTGTACCTATAAGTATAACGTGTTAGACTTCAATTTTTTCCAGTTATTATTATTATTTAACGCTGGATGAAGGCCATCACCATTTCGTCCATCAGACGCATCTGGTCCTCCATCGTATTCGCCTTTCCATCGGCCTTCTTCTTCTTGTAGCCGCCCGTGATATCTCTTGGCACAATGGCCGTGACGGGTACATTGATTAAGACCTCCTGGAAAAACCGTATGGATTGTTGCACAGCCCTGGACATTATAATCGGGTCCTTAATGATAGGCTGAGCCGCAGGAACCTTCCATCTTGGAACCTCTGAGATAACCAGAATCATAATCGCCAGACATTCCTGCCTCTGACGTGAGCTCAAGCGGGGCTGCTTTCCTTTCCAGAGATTAATGAGCGCCTGGAATTCCTCGTGCATCCGAATGAGCCCACGTCTTGCTAGATCCTTGTAACCCTCCGCAAGAATGGCCGCAACATAATGACCAATCTCGTGCTTATCCACCTTCATAGATGCATTTCCAGAACGACGACTCGTGGTTAAACTATATCCTGTATTGGTCGCCTTCACGTGTTTATCTTCATCGAGAATCCATTTCAACCAGAAAAGTGCTTTCTCAATATTGGCTTCCTCACACGCAGACAAGATTTGATTTCCTACCAGTCTCATCACGGCTTGGTCATTTTGAGGTTGCCAGACGGTGCGAACCGCCTCAGATTCCTTCGCCGCAGGAATTCCCTGAATCCACGAAGGGTCGTGGGTTTCTTCGGGGACCTTTGGCCAAATGACCTTACTTTGTTTCGGTAGAGTTTGAACAACTAAGATGACCTCAGATGCCTGCTGTTGAAAGGTTGGATCCCTATACAAGGCCTCGATATCTAGGCAATTGTTGCGATCCTCCAAGATCTTCGTTCGCTCTTCCAGGTACACGAAGATCCGGAGACTTGTTAAATGTACGTGCTGAAAGACGAAGGACCATATTAAGCGAATCCAGATTTCGAAGCCACCACTACACAAGATATCTGCACTGTAATGCAAGGCCTTCGCCGTGGCCGCAGGACCTGTCTGAGATAGAACATCTTGCAAGGACTTCACGCAATCCCTCGCATCATAGCCAAACCTGGTTCGAACACTGGGCTTGGGTTCTTTCTTTGGCTTCGGTTGAGGTTTCTCCATTTACTAGGAGCACGAGATTCCTATGATTTACAAATGGCGCAAGATATACAATTCAGATTGTGGTATCCAAGTCATCGCCACAGATTCGGTTGCTACACGCTCAAAGGCCGATGGAATGATAGAGGGGGCTCTCGAACAGAATACCAGGGACCCCTTGGGCATCTCAAGATTGAGTTTGCTAAAAAGAGCTGTCTGTGTATTATCATCAAAGCACAGATTACTTAAAAATACCACCTTGGCATCCTTGTACTTGAAGGCCGGGTTCAAGAAAGATGCCTCGTATAAGCGAACTCTTGAACCTGCATTTGGTATAGATGCCTTGAGCTGATTGAGTGCTTGTTGAGCAAGAGAGACACGCTCGGGAAGGACCTCAATGCCTACTGAAACATCAAAGAGTCCGGTTAAGGCCATATAGAGTACAGCGCGACCACGGCCACATCCGAGGTCATAGAATTTACCCTTGATTTCATCGGATTGTTTCGCGTAGTTAGCTATAGTTTTGAGAGCCGACCATTCAATCTCGCCGTAGGTCAGATTATGCTGTCCAACGGCCGCAGTCTTTGGAAGGGCTTCGTAAATGGGTAAAAGAATTGCCGATGCAGCATCTGTATTCACCTTGATGTCTCCTAGACGACGACGTGTACCTCCTCTTGTTCGTAAGCGTCGGCGTGTTTTTGATTGCTGTATGTCCATTCTACCTATTTATACTTTGGGCCAACGACCTTTTTTCCGCGGAACTTTCTGGATGTACGAGGAAGCAATCCCTTCGCCTTGAGAGATGCCTTCGCAGTGAAGCCAATGGATTCACCCTTTTTGAAGCGTCTTAGGAGTGCCTTATTCTTTCGAGTAGCCCGGTAACCTCCAAACATCTTAGAGCAACCACAGGCAGCACCTCGCTGCTTTCTTGTAAACATATCTATAGATACTCTAGATATGAAGACGAGAAGGGTCAAAAAGCAATGGACCAAACCTAGAGCGAATACTCCTTTCTGGCCTCGTAAATACTTTGCAGGTCTATCGGCCAAGAAGAAGACTCAAAGAAAAAAGGAAATTAAATATTTCGGATCGATGTCGTGGAAATCCAGAAAGGCGTACAAGGGGTTTTCTACAGACCGAGGCGTGAAAACCAGAAAGTCCTCGTACGTAAAACAGTTGGCCAAGATTTTACCTGGTGTAACCTCCTTAAAGGAAAAGGCCAAGGGCTCAGGTGTTCCAGAAAAGATACTCAAGGAATGCTACAATCGCGGTATGGCTGCCTGGAGAACGGGGCACAGACCTGGAGCCACTGAGCAGCAATGGGGTCACGCTCGCGTAGCATCCTTCTTAGTCTGTGGAAAGACCCATTACGGCCCTGATGCAGATTTAGTAAGGGAAGCCAAAAGGTCCGTGAAGGCACGTCAATGGTGGTCTAAGCATTGCTCATAATAGATATATAAAATGAGTAATATAAACTTAAAGAAACTTCTTCATGAAATTTACTTGAGAAGGCCTCCAAATCTGTTTGATGAATTTATAAAAGAATGTGAAGCATCCTATTCAAAACCTGCGCATACGTTGACCGAATTAAGAACTAGAAATAATAAGAAAATCCGTGGTGATCTATTTGAAGATTTCTGCGTCCTGTATTTAAAATATGTGAAGGGCTATGAAACCGTCTGGCTTCTAGAAGATGTGCCGAATGACACCCTGTATTCTCTGGCGATGAAACGACAGGATATGGGAATTGATATACTAGTTTCTCATAACAATGGTTTCTATGCAGTTCAATGCAAGTATAAGAAAAAAGAGCAAAGAAAGACATCGATTTCCTGGTCGGCTCTATCAACTTTCTATGCCCTTTGCTTAAGAACAGGACCTTGGGAAAAATACATTGTGATGACGACCGCAGATTATACGAGACACCAGGGTATTAAGACAGAAAAGGATCTATCCATCTGTATTGGTTCCCTACGAGGAATCAAGGCAGACGATTGGTTAAAAATGTGCGAGCTAGATGCTCCGAGAATTGAAACAATCGTTAAACAACCCACGGATGCAGAGACTAGAGCAAGGCGTATAGCTTATTATTCTAAAAATACAACTACAACTCAGAGCGCTCCTCCTCCAAGCGAACCAGGAGCTCCTTGACCGCAGATTCCCACTTATATTTCGCAACAGTCTCCTTCGCTAGAGCACCGTGCTTCTTGAGCTTCTCTGAATCATTCAAGTATTCCTCCATTGCGAGGCAGACATCGTGGGGGTCACAGACGTGAGCCTCACCACCAACCGGACTATAGACACTCGGTAAATAGTAGCGATGCTTCGGCTTGACTATAACTGAATTCTCGTTATTACAGTACTCCTTGTAACCACCAAGGTCTGGAACAATCTGGGGAATACCCACACCCATTTGCTCAAAGGTGCAGAGACCCCAGCCCTCACCCTCTGCAGTTGAGATACCAATATCAGCAATATTATAAAGAACATTGATATCCTCATCCTTGAATACCATATCATTGGATGAAATCATTACACGATTTCCATATTGCTCAACACTAACACCTCTCTTCTTGAGCTCACGGACATAGATTTCAAAGAGCCACCAACCACCCTTCTCACCCTTATCACAAATGCACAATAGAACAATAGGCTTCGTGGGATACTTTAGAACAAGTTCCACAAAGGCTATGATCATAATATCAAGACGCTTTCTTGGCTGATTGCGATTCAGACTCATAATAATAAAGGCATCCTCAGGCAACTTCAAGCTCTTGCGAGCATCCTTACGTGAAATAGGAAAGAATATCTTAGAATCAAATCCGTGACCAAGAATACTCAAGGGACGCGTAACACCCTGATCCTTGAGCTGCTTCTTCCAGAAGGGGGTAAAGGCGAAGACTCTATCTGCATCGCGATTTAGCATATCAATCATACCCTGTAGCTGACCATCATAGACCTGGTCACAATAAATCCAGAGCTTAAAGGTACGCTCAATGCTTGACTTTCTGATTTCCTCTAGAAAGCGAGTGACGACTGCCATATCATTGTAAATCATAATCACGTGTGGCTTCTTATTACGGATTGTTTCCACGATAGATGCGTAACCGAATCCCTGCTGAGGAGGGTTCTCTAGGCTTACTGCGTCAATGACATCCACACCCGCTGGATAGGGGCGAAATCCCTGAGGAACCTGAGGATGCTTCTGAAACCCGAAGTGAATCAACTCGAGGTTAGGATTCTTTGCGAGTTGCTCAAGAATACCGTGAGATACCTTACTATATCCAGTAAACTGCTGAACGTGAGTGCTGACG
>Ga0114971_10000645_pt1 | contig 23099 bp, 18 predicted proteins | sample M_140625_MF_Meta_FD_87320 | JGI IMG/M metagenome (GOLD analysis project Ga0114971, IMG submission 87320) | Freshwater microbial communities from Lake Montjoie, Canada to study carbon cycling - M_140625_MF_MetaG | ecosystem: Environmental > Aquatic > Freshwater > Lake | place: Lake Montjoie...
CGTGGCATGGGCTTTCCAGCCCATGTCGGGGCGACCACGGATCGCCGGTCGTAGCGTGACGCGTTGAGCCGCCCGCGGAGCGTACGGAAGACACGGAAGACTTTGCACGCTGGAGCCGCGACGCCCTCGTGTAGCGGACGTGAAACGCGAAGCGAGGAAAATGGATGCCTCTAAGAATGGTGAATGGGGGTGGGTTGTTGTTTTCTTGTCAGCCAGAAGCTGGGTTGACCTCGGGGAGGGTTTCCACAGCTTTCAAGCCATGGCGGCATTTATCGATCAATACCAAGACCGCATCGAGCGCATATGCCAGCGCTTTGGTGTAAGGCGATTGGAGGCCTTCGGTTCGGTGCTGCGAAACGATTTTAGCGCAGAGAGTGACGTGGATTTTGTCGTCGAGTTTGATCATTCGCGGCCTGATGCTTTCGACCAACACTTTGGATTGAAGGAAGCATTGGAAAGCCTCGTGGGTCGGCAAGTGGACTTGGTCGTATCTGATGCCATCCGCAACCCATACTTTCGCGCCCAGGTGGAGCAAACCAAGATGCCGGTGTATGTCGCCGCTTGAAGACTGACGTAAGCATTTGCACGACTTGGATCGTGTGTTGACTGAGATCGAAGGGTTTACAGCCGGCCGCACGTTGCAGGAGCTTTTGGAGGATCGCTCCCTCCAACTGATCTTGGAACGTGAGTTCGAAATTTTGGGCGAGGCGCTGGGGCGACTGTTGCGAGATGATCCTGAAATTGAGCCTGTCATCACCCACGCGAGGAGAATTATCGGACTGCGCAATTTGCTCGCTCATGGGTATGATGTGGTTGACCACCGAGTGCTATGGAGTGTGGTGCAGTTCCATATGCCTTTGCTTAAAACTGAAGTGGCGAAGTTATTGGGTTGATTTGCCGGAGAGCATCCGCCGCCTCTTTGCAGCTTGTAAAGGGAGGGCGAAAGGGAGGGCGAAAGGGAGGGCATAAAAAAGGAGGCAAACCCTCATGTCGGTGGTTGGCGCGCCGCGGGGGAGAAGGGGCGGATGACGGAGGACGGAGGACTGAGGACGGAGGGTTGGCCCACGGAACACACGGAAGGATTTTTGACAGGAGGGAACGGAGAGAGCGCAGGCGGAGGACGGAGGATTGGCCGCGAAGAGGCGCAAAGGGCGCAAGAATCGGATAGATGACGGGAAGGCAGATGCAGGACGGCAGACGACGGAGATCCCTCAGCGGATGGCAGACAGGTAGCGCAGACAGGAGGGTTTGATACCAACGTCTCGTGATATGTGGACGATAGTCGAATCACCACTCGCTCACGCTCGCAGGTACCAGCAGTCAGAAACTCAAAGGACTTGGGTATTATTCGTGAGAAAGGTGGCCGGAGGGCAGGGGAATTCAGCGCGGATGCGAGGGGGCACCGCTCGGTCACATGGAATCGCGCTGCCGGGCCGACGCCCGGCGTCAGCCGCGGACGTTTAATTCCTCGAACCGCGTCCAGAGCGTGACGGCGACTCCGAGAACGCACCCGGTCAGAAGAATAGCGGGGCACTGGAAGGGGAAGTCCCACCACGCGTAGGCGACGACACCGCCGATTCCCAACACGGTGCACCCGCTCAGGGGATTCTCCCAAAAGAAACTCCGGCTGAGTGCGAACAGCAGATAGCCGCCCATCGCCATCAGGAGGACGATGCCGGTCAGGCCGAGTTCGATCGGGGTTTGGACGATGTCGTTGTGGGCATGCTCCCAGAACTGTGGTCTGCTGCTGAGCCGAGGGTCACGGTGCTGGTAGATGGGGAAGAGGAGGCGGAAGCTGCCGGCGCCGATGCCGCCTTGCCAATTATCCTTCAGCATCGCGACGGAGGCGGAGGTCGCCCACTCGCGGGATTCAAGGGACATATCTTCGCGGTTCATGCCCGCTTTGAGTCGAGTCCACGCCTCGCGCGAATTGAGCGCATCTAGGCCGGTCTTCAGGAAGAAGCCGAAAATAATCATGAGCACGACGGCGACGAGGGGCTTCCGCGTCGTGTTTTTCATCATGAGTTGATGCCCGATAAAGACAACGACGCAGACGGTCAGGTACCCCAGCATGGTGATCGTGGCGCCCCGCGCGTAGCTGATGAGAATGGCGATCGCGATGCAGGTGGCGAAGAAGGCGAAGACTCCGGCAGGATTTGATTTTTCCATTCGGCGGAGTCCGCGGAGGTAATACCATGCGGCCAACCCGCACGTCACGGCCAAGCTGAGCACAAGGTAAGTCCCGCCGTGGTTTTTATAGATGAAGCTGGAGAAATACGATGAGTTGGGTGAATCGTAGAACCAGAAAATCTTCCCGTTGCCGAGCAGGCGTTGGGCGATCCCGAACCCCGCGAGCAGAACGCCATTTGTGGCGAGCACGATGAACAGCGTTTGCAGGACGCGGCGGCGGGTGAAGCCTACCCACAGCGAGCAGGACGTGAGCAACACGGAGCTATAGATCAGCAACATCCGCCAGGGGCCCCCGCGTTCGAAAGGCACGTCGACGCCCGTGGGAAGCCACGTCGTGGTCGGAATGGCTCGCAGCCACCAGCCCTTGCCATCGGTCTCAAAACGCCAGGCGGGATTGAGGCCTTGGATGGTCACGAGGGCGAGCAAGGCCAGTCCCAGCCACCAGATCGGAAACTTCGCGAGGCGTGGCCACATGACCAAGCGGAAGACGTTCGATCCGGTTTCGTCCTCGGTGTAGCTGCGAGGGATGAGCGAGACCCCGAAACCGAGCACCGCGAACCCCAGACTGATCCATTGCGCCCACTCGCTCATGCCGCCAATGGCCCAAGGGAGAAACACGAGGTGCGCGCTGACGACCCACAGGAGCAGCGACTCCAGCGGATGGATTTTTAGCCGCTTCGTCTTGGCCCGGAAGTGATCCAAGGGTTTCTGCAGCTCTGAAAAATCCGAAAATGAGGGTGAGGAAACGTCCACGTTCAGGAGAGCATGCGAGCGAATCGACGGCGGTGAAGCGCAAAATGTGCAGCGTGAGAACTGGGGTCGGAAAGACAGGCCCTCGCCTGGTCGCTCGCCGCTCGGGAGGGAAAAAGAACGGAGGGATCAGCGGCGGAAAAATGCCGCGGAAGGGTGGAGCCGGTCATCTGCGCCGAACTCTCGGAACGAATGATAGCCCCCGACTTTTACCAGCGAGCCACGCTTTTGCCCCCGCTCATCGCGGCCGCTACGCGCCGGTGTCCCTCCTTTCACTTATGAGGAATAGGGCGTTTCACCTGATGCGTTCACCCGATAGCCCCTGCTCATCCACGCGACTCGCGACCGACCTCACTTTAGATTTTATATCCATCGCCCAAAAGATTCAGACTTTGATTTGTTGGGTAACCGCGAGCGCCAGCGAGTGGTGATGTGTCCACTCGCTGGCGCTCGCGGTTACCGAAAAGTCCAGCGTTCAAAGCGCGTTGGTTTTAGCCACGGCATTGCGTTGGGGTTTTTCCGCCATCGTGAAACCAGAGCCCACGGGCCTGATGGACAGCCTTCGTCGGTAGGCAGAGTTTTATGGGGTTCAGTGTGCGTTGCAGCCCTTGTACTGACCGCGTACTTACCGCGTCGTCAGCCGCATGCTGTCGCGTGACAAGCCGAGCGGCCTAGCAGTTTTTCGGACTTAGGAACTAGAGGCATTCCCCATGCGATAAACGCGAAAATAGGTTTCTAACAACATCCCCCAGCGAGCGGTAAATGTCTTCGACGGCCTCAGTCCGACCGCCGGCTGGACCCGATCCGAGACGTGCTCGGCACGATCCGTGGCATGACTGGGTGCGACGCACCTCCGACGAAGAATGCCCGCCTATTGTTTGAGGACCGAGGGCAAGATAATGTTTTTCACCAAGATCACTTGCGTCTCCTTTTTTCCTCCGAGCCGAACCGAGACCTTCAGCGGAATTTCGTCACTGGTTACCCCGAGTTGGGAAATCATGGGGTCGAGCACGCCTTTCTCTCCGGGCGCGAGCTTGAGCTTGTCGGGCCGAACCGCGAAATTTCCCAGCTCGGAGTTTACCTCGGTAATCTCGAGTTCCATCGGCGCTGTGCCGCGATTTTCGAAGGCGACGCGCAGAGTGACGGGGGGCATCGGGCTGCCTTGAGCGCGGCGGGCCAGAGCCATGCGGTAGTATTCCTTCATGGCTTCTTTTTGCTCCTCTTCCGAATCGCCGAAACCCGTCGAGTAAACCTCGGTCAGGCCGTCGGAATCACGATCACGGCGCCCGCGGCGGCTTTGTTCTTCGAGGCTGTCTTTGGGGTCGCCAGGTGCTCGGGTAGCCTTGGGGCCCCGTTCGAATCCGCGGCTGACGGTCGCCATCGCGGAGAGCGTTCCGTCGAGCAACGTGGTGTCGCCTTTCATGGCGACGGGCTTTTCTCCGGTGTTGGCGGCCTCGCGCATCATATCGCGCTGCGTCGGTGTGCCGCAGCCTGCAATGAAACCCAGCGAGAGAAACATGGTCGCGGCAGAAATGAATCTTGAGAGGTGCATAAGAAAAGCGATGACCTTAAACCCCACGCGAAGCTTGCGGGGATTGCAAGGTCGCTCGGGAAACGGATGAATCTTTCTGGCCTTTGTGGCGTCTTGCTGTGACACAGCAATGCACCGCGCATGGAATCATCTGCAACGACCGCGCTGGCCGACCTTGTCCGCCGGGCTCAAAAAGGCGACGAAAACGCCCAGAGGGACATTATTGTCGCCTACCAGCATCGCGTCGCGGGGTTCGTTTACGCCATGACTAATCGAAGCGATTATGTGGAGGATCTGTCGCAGCAGATTTTTATCAAGATGGTCCGGGCGATCGACCGTCTGCAGGCCCCGGCGCAGTTTGAGTCGTGGCTCTTCCGTCTGGCGCGCAACACGTGCATTGATCAACTGCGCCGCCAAAAGCTGCGCCGGATTTTTCTGCCTTTCGGGGAGGAACACGAAAACATCGCGGAACCGCCCGGTGCTGTCGGCACCGAGGAGTTGGATGCCCTGCGTCACGCGCTCGAACAGCTTCGCCCACAAGACCGGGCGCTGCTGGCGCTGGTGCAAGAGGGCCGCAGCCACGCGGAAATTGCCGAGACGCTCGATACCACGGTCGCCGCCGTGAAAGCGCGCCTCCATCGGGCCCGTGAACACCTCCGCGAACACTACCAACCTGACCATGAAAACTGAAGACCAAGCTTGGCTTGACCTCCAATCCCACGCCGCTGCGCAATTACGCCCCGGGTTTGCCGATCGCACCTTGCGTGCAGCGCTCGGCCCGAAGGATGTCACCTGGGGCCTCCTCAGCGCCCAAGGCTCGCGCCAACTGCCCGTTGGCTTTGCCGAAGGCGTGCTCCGGCTCGCCCGGGCGGCGGCTGAAGTCCCCTCCTTGACCAGTCAGTTTGCCCTGAGCGCCGCCACCGCCGCCGTGTGCTTGGCTGCGGTTGTTTTGGTGCAAGACCGCCGTGCGCAGTTGTCCGATGAGCGCAACCTCGCCGATTGGGAGCGCATCGTGCTCGTCGCGCAGGATGCACAGGATTTCGACTCGATCTGATGACTCAGCGTGTCTTCGTTTCCTTTCTGACTGTGGTGGTCTTTCTCGCGGGCTACGGTGCCCGCGGCCTGACGGATCGTGGCGGCCCGGTCCCACCACCACCGGCGGCGCTGACTCAGGAGTATGCGCGGGGGACAACGTTGCCGACCGACGCCAAGAGCAAGCAAAAGCTCGACCGGGCGAAACTCCTCGCCGAGATCGAAAAATTGCGGCCACAAATTTTGGCTTATACCGCTCAGGTGGCCGAGATCGACGTCGGCTTCGATCGCGAATTTAGCGGGCTACTCACCCCCGAGCAACGGGAGAAATTTCTGTTGAATAAAAAGAAAATGACCGAACGCGACGTTAAGAAAAAGACCGATACGTCGCTGCTATCGGATGAGGATATCAATCGTGAACGCGACCGTCCGCTCACGGATATCTACCGTCAAGTGACCGTGACCCCGCCGCTCGAATGGATGACCAAGGAATACGGGCTCGACGACGTCCAGCAGGGCAAGGCGCGTGCGCTACTGGCGCTCCGTCGCAACCAATTTATGTCGCTGCTCGATTCGACGGCGCATCCGACGATTCGCCTCAGCCGCCTCGCCCCACTCGTGCAACGGGTCGCGGCACCGGCAAAATAGGCGGCGGCCCTTTTGCCCCCGTCATTTCCGCGGGCTTGACCGCCGCTGCGCGTACCGCGTGAATCGATTAATGGTGCCGTCCGTTTTGATCGTTGATGACGAGAAACATACTCGTGAGGGACTCCAGCAGGCCCTCGCGGAGCATTACGATGTGACGACGGCGGCCAGTGCAGACGAGGCCTTCAATCTCCTTGAAGCCGACACGTTCGATGTCGTTCTGACCGATCTGCGCATGCCCGGAAAATCTGGACTCAAGGTCATCGACAAAGCGCTCGGGCTGGCCCATCGCCCGGCGGTCCTGATGATGACGGCCTACGGCAATATCGACACCGCGGTCGAGGCGATGAAGCGCGGTGCGGTCGATTTTCTGACGAAGCCGGTCAACATCGAGCGTCTGGAAGTGATCATCCAGCGGGCGCTGAAAACCAAGACGCTCGAGGTCGAGGTGAAGCAGTTGCACGAGCGGCTAGACGAGAAATTTAGTATCGATGGTGTGATTGGCACGTCGCAGAAACTCAAGGATGTGCTCGCGAAGATGCGCCTCGTGGCTCCATCGCGCGCCACCATTCTCATCGAGGGTGAGTCCGGCACGGGAAAAGAGCTGATCGCCCAAGCGATTCATCAGGCGAGCGCGCGCGCCCGCGCGCCGTTCATCGCTGTGCATTGTGCGGCGCTCTCGGACAATCTCCTGGAGAGCGAAATTTTCGGCCACGAGCGGGGCTCGTTTACCGGCGCGACCGAGCGACGCGTGGGGCGGTTCGAGTCCGCCGACGGCGGCACACTTTTCCTCGACGAGATCGGTGAGATCTCACCATCGACCCAGGTTAAGCTCCTGCGTTTTCTCGAAACCAAAGCGATTGAGCGGGTGGGAAGTTCCAAGCCGATTAACCTCGATGTGCGGCTGGTCGCTGCGACCAACCGTAATTTGGAGCAGTTGGTTCGCGACGGGAAATTCAGGGACGACCTGTTCTTTCGCCTGAACGTCGTGCGTCTCGTCATGCCGCCCCTCCGCGCACGCACCGAGGATATTCCGCTCCTGTTGGCACACTTCATTAAAATCTTTTCCGATGAAAATGCGGTGCCGCCGCTCACTGTGGAGTCGGGTGCGCTCCGCACGCTCCAAGCCTATCCGTGGCCGGGGAATATCCGTGAGCTGCGCAATTTCTGTGAGAACGCGGTGGTGATGCGCCGCGGTGGGAGCCTGAGTGAATACGATCTGGAGTCGAAATTCCGCGGGCAGCCCGATGGTGTGGTCGCGTCACCCGCCGGTGGCTCCACCGCGACTGCTCCCGGTGGAACGTCGTTGTCGATCGAGGACAATGAGAAGCGACTCCTGCGAGAGGCGCTCCACCAATCGCGGGGCAATCGGACGAAGGCCGCGGAGCTGATGGGCATCAGTCGGCGCACACTGCACCGCAAGCTTGCGCAATTGCTCGAGGGTGATGTGACCGATCAACAATCGGTGTCGTGAGGCGAGCGGGGCAACCGTGAAGCACGGGCGCACCGCTTAGGAATTCCTTCACTGGCCGACGCCGGTGCTGGATCCTATTGGATTCGCCTAGCGGCAGTCCGCGCCCTGACGCCCGCGCTCGCCGTGCTAATGAAGTGGATACTATTTCACGGTCGCGTGACCGAGTGCGTCGTGGTGCAAGCCCCCACCGGGCGTCAGCTCTCTACCGGTGCGGGCTTTTTCACACTCGTGCTCAGTGACGGTGACTCGGTGGAGATGATTCTTTCGCGCACTGGACGTATTCCGATGCCGTTGGCGGCCCTGAAGAATACGTGCTCGCCGTTGTTTTTCATGGGCGCGCAAATCTTCGAAAATAGCTATTGACGGACGTCGGTGAGTGCCTACTTCTAGCCGCCTGCTCTGCGGGTGTAGCTCAGTTGGTAGAGCACCACCTTGCCAAGGTGGACGTCGAGAGTTCGAGTCTCTTCGCCCGCTCCAGTTTAAAGAAGCGCCCTGTGTCACCACAGGGCGCTTTTTTGTGTCGTAAAGCGACAATCTCCAAAGTGTTACAAAGTGCAGAAATCTGATCCTCCGTGAAGCGGATTGTGCAGAAAACGTACGGGGTCAGCGACAGTAGTGGTTTTTTGAGATGAGTCCGCCTTCCCGACTTGACGCGATATCAATCCATGATAGATTAATCTATCATGAACAGCAAAACCGCAACCGTGGCTGACCTTCGCAACAATTTCCGACGAGTGTCGGCCTGGCTCGAAAACGGAGAGTCCGTCGAGATTATCAAGCGCGGGCGACGCTTTGCCCGGTTGACGCCAGCTGCAGCCGCGCCCAGCAAGCCCGTGAAGATCGACTTCGCCGGTCAGTTGCGCGCAGTTTGGGGCCATAAGGTATTTACCGTGGCTGAAGTCCAGGCGATGCGTGAAGCAGAGTTGGGAGGCCTGTCGTGACCGCATATCCGGATACTTCCTTTCTTTGTGCGCTCTATGTGGCGCAAAGCACTTCGGCCGCCGCCATTGCCCACTACCAGCGGATGAAGGAACCGCTGCATGTCTCGGCGTTGTTGCTCGGCGAATTTCGCCAGTCGGTGCGATTTCAAATATTCCGCCACAGCCGGGACGCCAATCAGGGCTATGGTCGCAAGACCGGTTTAGGAGCCTTGGCTAAGCTGCAGTCGAATATCGACGACGGTGCTCTTGTAATCGTGCCAGCCGACTGGGCTGAAGTGATCAATATTGCTGAGCGAATCTCCGCTCAGCTTACGATCGGCGGCGGTCACCGGTTTTTGGATGTGCTGCACGTCGCCACAGCAAAACATCTCGGGGCCTCCGAGTTTCTATCGTTCGATACCAACCAGCGAATGCTCGCCGCTGCCGAGGGCTTCGCTGCGAGGCCCTGAGACGCTCCGCGTGGGGTTGTCCCAATTACCTTCGATTTCGAAACGGGCAAAAAACGAGGCCGGTCCCCCTCAGGCTAACCGGGAAGCCACCCGGGAACTATGAACTCGCCACGGATGGGTGCGATTTTCCAGTGGGACGGCGCTTCCGGTCCCACCCACTCCGCCATGTCCGAATCCGCCAAAGCCGTCTTCCTCAGCTACGCGTCGCAAGTCGTGGTGGCGGCGCTGCGCCTCTGCACGGCATTGCGGGCGGCGGGTATCGAGGTGTGGTTCGATCAGGACGCGCTGGTCGGCGGCGACGCGTGGGACCAAAAAATCTGCGGCCAAATTGGGACGTGTGCGCTGTTCGTGCCGGTGATTTCGACCAACACGCAGGTCCGCAAGGAAGGCTACTTCCGGCTCGAATCGAAACTTGCCGCACAGCGCACGCACACGATTTCCGAGAGCACCGCCTATCTGCTTCCGGTGGTGATCGATGCCATCCGCGATGCGGAGGCCGACGTGCCTACTGATTTTCGCGCCGTGCAGTGGACGAAGTTGCCCGGCGGAGAAACCTCGGCGTTGTTCGTGGCTCGCGTGCAGAAGCTGCTGGGCGATCCGATAGCGGTGGTCGCAACCTCAGCGCCTGGCTCAGAGCAACCGAGCGCACCGGCGCAGGCCGCTGGCTCTGGTCTGCCCCGTTGGGTTGGTGTCGCATTGGGAGTAGTCGTGCTCGCGCTTATTGGTTACTTCGTGGCTCGGCCCGACGCGAAGGACGCCACTACGGCGCCCAAGTCGGTCGCGGAAACCAAGACGTTGCCCGTTGCTGTTCCCGCCCCCGTGCCGTTGCCGGCGGACAAATCCATCGCGGCGCTGCCGTTCGAGAACATGAGCGAAGACAAGGAGAACACCGCCTTCTTCGCCGATGGGGTGCACGAGGACATCCTGACGAACCTCGCGAACATCCGGGAGCTGCGCGTCGTCTCGCGCACGTCGGTCATGGAGTATCGCGGCACCACCAAGAAGATTCCCCAGATCGCGCGGGAGCTTGGCGTCGCCTACATCCTCGAGGGCAGTGTCCGCCGCTCGGGAAGCCAGGTGCGGATCACCGACCAGCTTATCCGGGCGGCGAACGACGAACATCTTTGGGCGACGAGCTACGACCGCGAGCTGACGCCCAAGGAAATGTTCGCCATCCAGGCCGCGCTCTCGACCGAGATTGCCGGCGCGCTGCGGGCGGCGATTTCACCAGAGACGAAGAAGTTTTTGGAGCGCCGTCCCACCGAGAATCTCGCGGCCTATGACCTTTTCCTGCAGGCGCGTGAACTCCTGAACGATCCCTGTTTTCCAGCGCTCCACTAGCACGAAGGTGATTGCATTGCTCCAGCGAGCGGTGGAGTTCGATCCGAAATTCGCTGCGGCGTGGTGCCTGCTGACAGCGAACCTTTCTGGAAATATGGGAGTAAACGACGAGACGGCTGAAGCCATCGCGGATTGGCACTATTGGATAGCACAAGGCCGGCAGTTCTGATCTGGCCGGTTCGTGCCCCTGTCTTTCCGATCTGTTCGTTGCCGAACTGGAGCACTCGGAGGCGAGGTCGCTTTGACTCACCTTGGCGAACTTTCCCGATGATCGGTCAAACTTCAGCACGCCTCCACGTATTGTTTTTGAACGAACTACAAACTTTGACTTATCTCGCGCAGAGTTCGTACCCGCACTGGCTGCCCGGCGTGGATCAAACCGAGAACTTTTGAAGCAAATCGGGCGTTTTCAGAGGGAGTTCTCCTCGGAGAACGTTGATCCGAGTCAAAGTCGACCCCCGGTGATCGTGAGCGCAGCGCTGATTACAGACTTCGATTCGCTTCATTCGCTTCAGCCGCCGTGGATTAAACCACGAAGTCTTGAAGCGAATCAAACGCTGGATGCAACCAAGGGCGGAGGCAGAGTTGTTGATTCGCCGTCGGCGCCTCACGGCTGGAATTTCCCGGGGCGCAGTTCCAACAGAAACTCTTCAGCCGGCAGGCAGAGGATGTCGTCACGCTTGAAGCGCTCTTTCCCCCGGTAAACGAGGTAGCGCTGGCTTTGCGGATAGTCTTCGGAAAAATTTTTGAGCGCTCTCAGGTCATCGGAGCGCACCTGCGTCGAGTTCTTCACCTCCACCGCATAAAGTCCCGAGTCGCCGTAAACCACGAAATCAACCTCCACCTGCGAGCGGGTCTGCCAGTAGTGCAATTGGTGGTTGCCTGTCGAATAGTCGCACCATGCGCGCAGGTGCTGGGCGACGAGGCCCTCCAGCGCCAGTCCATCAATTTCTTGTGGCGCATCGAGGGGACCGCTGGGCCGGTTGGCGCGAAACACCCCGGCGTCGAAATAGTAGAATTTCGGATGCGTCGCCAATTCCCGCTTCGCGCGTTTCGTAAACACGGGCAGACGGAACCCCAGTAGCAAGTCCTCCAGAATCTCCAGATAGCCCTCTACCGTCTTCCTGCTCACTTGGCAGTCGCGGGAGACGTTGCTGAGATTGAGCACGCTGGCGTGCGAAAAACTTATTGACTCAAGAAAACGCGCGAACGAGCCGACATTGCGCACGAGTCCCTCCATCTGCACTTCCTCCCGCAAATAGAGCCCGTTGTAGGCCTTCAAAATATCCGCAGGGTTGTCGGCGGCCCATACCAGCGGTAGCATCCCCTGGCGCAAGGCCGAGGTCAGCGAGAACCGTTTACCCAATTCCGCTGCCAAGTAAGGATGCATATTTTTTTGCGCAGCCCGCCCGCCCAGTAAATTAACACCCTGCCGGCGCAGTTTGCGGGCGCTTGATCCCGTCAGGATGAATTGCTGACCGGTCTTGCGCTCGATCAGCAGATGCACGACTTCCAGAAGGGCAGGCAGCTTTTGCACTTCATCAATGATGACCTGGGGCTTGTCCCGGTTGCCTTCCACCAATTCAGTCAGCCGCTCGGGCCGGGCGGACAACAGTCGCAGTGTCTCCGGGTCGAGCAGGTCAATCCGCAGCGCCTTGGGATAGTGATGGGTGGACCAAAGCGTCTTGCCCGCGCCACGCGGGCCAAGCAGGAAGAAGTGATCGCGACCCGGCGTGAAGATTCGTGGGATGAATGCCATTCTGAGACGCAAAATGGCGGAACTGATGCCGATTTCAAGAGACTTCGGGGCGGATGTTTACCGCGCCCGTGATGTCCAAAAAATCGAACGACTCACTCTGTTTCCAGAAGCGGAGTAGGGGATCGGTAGGTGATGATGGGTATGCCGTTACCGCTGCATTTTATGATGGTGATTTTCGCCGGCTGGGCAAACAGCCAGCAACAAGCAGTGATCGAATATCTCCAGGCTGGCTGCCGCGGCGGGCTGGAGTTTGCGGGACAATCCCGAAGTGCGATCGCCCGCTCTTCGCCAGATTGTGATGGTTCGTAGGTCTCGGCGTCCACTTCGCGTCATACTCAATTTGAGGAAGCCTCGGCATCTCGCAAAGTTCAGCCCAGCAGCCCCAACGTCCGATCCTCTCGTTTGTGCAGGATGCGCGAGAACTCCCCGCCCTCCGTCTTGAGCGCGTTGTAGGCGACGGTGCGGCCCATGCTCGCGACCTCCTGAAGTTTCTCGGCCGCCTCCTTGAGCAGCAGTCGCGCGTCTCCGTGCTCGAAGACCTCGCGAATGTTCGCCTCAGTCACGGACTTTCTCGGTGTCTTGCTGCCTCCGCCGTCGAATGCTTCCCAATCGAAAGTCTCCACGGGCGCGAATAGCCCGTTGCGGCGTTCCCACACGGTGCGCTCGCCTAGCTGCCCGTTGTTGTTCTTGCAGCAGGTCACGACGACGCGCCGGTCCTCGGTGTCGTCGCTGCCGGGTTGCACCACGAAGACGGAGCGCGGCACGCTCGCCAGCACGTAAGAGCCGGAAAGCAGGTTGAGCAGACTTCGCCCGCTCGATTTCTCGCCGACGCGCGGCTTTCGGTTGTGAGCGACTATTCCTAAAGCTGGTGACTCCGCGCCGATGGGCAGGCAGCTCCGCACGCGCTCAAAACCTTCCATGTAGTCCTTTTCAGTCGAGTCCCGCACGCATTGGTTCCACGGGTCGATGATGAACACGTCGGGCTTGAAGCTCGCGACCGCTGCTCGCAGCTGCGTGAGAAACGCCGAGTCCATGAACGCGAAGCCGTAGGGTGGTTGTGGAGACACGCACACCCACCCGTCGAGCGCGGTGCAGTCAAGGTCGGCAAATTCATTTTTCAAACGCACACAGCCATTTTCCGCCTGAAGGATCATGGTTCTGAACTGCCGGTGCACGTTGAGCCCGAACCAGTCGGCTCCGGTCGCGCCCGCCACCGCCAGGGCGACGGCCGCTGCCCGGCGTTCAGGTGCGGGAACAGCGAACGCTGGGAGCCAAGGGCGTGGTGAAGCTGGCGCTGCGAGTGGGGGGGCTAAAGTCGTCATCGAGCCCAACACCGTGCTGCGGGGAACGCTGCATCCGACGGTTGACCGCACGCTCGCACCGAAGGCCGTCGCCCTGTTCGGGCGGTCGGCGACGATGCGGGTGGTATCGTTGCCCGACTGGTAGGGCGGCAAACTGTGCGCGGCGCTGGACCGGCAGCACCTGCGGGACTTGTTCGATGTCCACGGATTGCTGGGGGCCGAGGGGCTGACCGATGAGATTCGGCGGGCCTTCGTGGTGTTTCTGGCCAGCCACGACCGGCCGATGGGAGAATTACTGACGCCGAATCTGAAGGACTTGGGGCTGGTTTATGCCGACCAATTCAGCGCGGCATGACGAACGACCCGGTGTCCCTAGCAGTGCTGGAGGAAACGCGGACGCGGCTGATCGCGCGGATCAACGCGGAGCTGACCGGACCCGAGGGGGAATTTTTGCTGTCCTTGAAACGGCGAGAGCCGCAGCGGGACTTGCTCGGGCTACCGGGTGTGGAACGGCTGCCGGGACCGCAGTGGAAACTCTACAATTTGCGGAAGATGAAGCCCGAGAAACACGCGGAGGCGGTTGCGCGGCTGAAAGACACACTCGGCTTGTAGCCTAACTGGATTGATCGACCCGAGGCGTCGCCCACCAGCCTAGATGGCGCGCCGGGCGGCCTCGAACGTAGGCCGCGAAATGATGGGCGATCCTTGGTTCAGGTCGTTCCGGCGCTGATCGCGTTCTTGCAGTTCGGTCCGAAGGACCGAGGGGTCTGCGGCAGCAACGCACTCCGTGGTGCGAAAAATTTGCGCGTGATTATTGAGGGCCTTATAGGCCTTACCAGCGTCGCGATGCCGGCGGTGTCGCTCGTTGGGATTGAGAAAAGAATTCAGGCCGGAACCGACGGCGACGACGACGGAGAGCACGCCAGTGACGATGGGAGGGTTGGAGAACGCGGAAACTCCCGTGCCAGCCGCACAGACCGTCGTCGGCAAGCCTATCCAAAGATGGCGACGCTCTCAGCGGCTGATCTCGACAGCGTCGAGGTTGTAGGCGTCGGCCGGGATGCTGCGGGTGAACCTGTTCATCGCGAGGCTCGCGGCACCGAGGCCCCGGATTCGATTGGCCCCTCCGGATTGAGGTCGGCGTCCGCGACGTTTCCGTTTCGGTCAGCATCGGAGGCGTTGAACTGAAACGTGCCTTCGGTGTTAACCTCGTTCAGGAAGAGGTCGGTGATGTCCACCGCGGACACATCCAGTATCTGTTGCTTGTTCAGCACGGTAATCGCTGCGGCAAGATCCTCGAGATTCGAGTGCAATCGGGTGCCGGACATCGTGCTTGTGGCTCGGTACCCCTGGTCCTGGTCGACGCTTACTGTGGATGGGTACAACGCGACCATCTCATCGCGTCCACGATTCTGGCGCGTATCAGTACTTCCAGTTTTTACGGGCAAGATCGATTGGTTCGCAGGCGCCGATGCGCGCGCCGTGCCAGCGGGATTGTCGACCTTTGGGTGACGGCGGCGGCCAGAGCGACTGTTCGACGGTCGACCCACGCGCAGCGTAACGCGGCGACGTTCAGGCCGAGGTCAGGAGCCGCCGCGCGTTGCTCTGCATAATCGCGTGCAACTGGCCGGCGTCCAAGGGCGACTCGATCAGACGCAAGATGGCGCTTTCCACGGGGAAGTAGGGCGCGTGCGAGCCAAATAAAACACGATCAAGAGGCACCTTGAAGGGTCGATTCGCGGCGGGTGCGGTGCCGAGCATTTTCCCGACGACGCCATTGCCCTCCCAGCGGGAGATGTCGAGGCATGCGCTGGTCGCGGTCATGAGCTGCTGGAGGTCGGTGCCCTGAGCATTGCCGCTGAAATGGAGTAGTTGAACGCGGGCATCGGGCACGGCCCGCAACGCCCCGACCAGCGGACCTGCGACCACGGGTACGAGGTGGAGAGCCGGGTGATGGACGCGGATGTCTTCGAGGCCGAAGACCACTTGCAGCACAAGACCGCGGTCGCGGACCGCGGACAGAAGGCGCGTGAGTTCCGGATGGGAGAGGTCGAACGGCTGATAGCCCGGGTAGATGCGCACGCCGGGCATTTTGAAAAACTCGTGGATGCGCCGTAAATCCTCCTCCCAGTCGGGCCATGCAAGGTTGACCGTGCCGAAGGGACGCAGGAGGCCCGCGCCGTGGGCGCGGCATTCGGCCGCGAGGCGTTCGTTGACGCCGTTAATATCTTTGTGGAAGAGCGACTCGAAACTTCCTGCCCAGGCTTCGACAACGCGATGCTGCCGCAACTTTGCGACGAGGGCTGCTGTGTCGCGGTATTTTAATTTTCGGAACGGCCAGTCGAAGAGGTTGATGTTGGTGTCGATGAGGCCGACAGGTTCGCCGGGCAATGACGCCCCGGTGACAGGGGGGCGCGCGAGCGCGAGTGCGGTGCCGGCGAGGAGCGAGGTTTTGAGGAAGGCGCGACGGTCGAAGGAGGTCATGGCGGGAGTCGGCGGGGTGAGTGGCAGTGGCGCGCTCGCGGGTGGTGTGGGTGGCCGGATCGGGCTCATCGTTCGATTTTCTGCCCCTTACGGCGGAAGATTGGGGCAGCGATTTTGCGGAAGTTACCGCCAAAAATTTTCATCCGATCCGCGCGGGAAAGGTCGGCGTCGAGGACCTTGCCGAATTCGGTCGCGTAGCCGCGGCTCGGGCCGTGGCCGCCCCAGACGATGCGGTCGACGCCGAGTTCCTTTACGGCGTAGTCGACCGAACCGGAGTGAGGATCGGAACCGGCGAATTCGAGGGAGACGTTTTTCTGCGGGCGCACCACGCGGACGCCGAGTTCCCAGTCACCGCCCGAGTGGCCGCAGATGAAGCGCACGGCGGGAAAACGTTTCGCGAGGGCGACCACCTCCATCGGCGTATTTTCGCCCGGCAGGTTGTCTCGCCCAGGCAGGCGCGGGGTGCCGCCGACCTTCAGCCACGAATGGATGTAGATAGTAGCCTCCAATTCGGCGGCAAGCCGGATGATGGGGTCGTTGTTGGCATGGCTGCAGCTGATGCCGCGCTGGTTGCCGCCGACGTATTTGATGCCGATGCACGGGCCGTGCCGGATCCACTGCTCCATCTTGGCGCAGCTTTCGTCAGGGAAGCCGGGATCGATCGGCGTCACCCCGGAGAGCGTCGCCTGCTCTTGCTCAAGGATGGTGCGGATCTCGGCGTCGTAGGGCGACGGCATGGTCGGTTTCGCCAGCGTGCCGCCGATTTCCAGCGAGATCGAACGCTCGATGCCCATGCGCTCGACGTAGAACTGGTTGGCGCGGAACTGGGTGATCGGGTTGCCCGTGCCGTAGAAGCCGTGGAAGTGGGAGTCCCAGATGCGGTAGGAGACGAGTTCGTCGCGGGTGGGCAGACCGTAGTCCGCAGGATTGAGCGCAAAATCGCGTGGATTCATGGCGGTTGGGGTGCGGGAGAGCGTTGGGGTGCGGAATTGATGATGCCCACTCGCGTGGGACAGCTGGGCGCGCAAGGTCCGGGCTTTCAATGTCAAACTTCGCCCCTCGCGGTCCCTCTCGCTGGCACCGGCGGGCGCCGGACTCAAAAACAGCTTGCGTCTCAAATAAGATAACCCAAGGGCTAGGAATCCCCTCGGTTGTTTTCCCCACGCTTCCTGTGGCCGACCGCTCCCCCCGTTTACCTTTATGAACTACCTGTTTTCTTCGTTTCGTTTTTTGCGGTTCGACGGCCGGCGGCCTGCGTTTGCGTTGCTCGGTCTGGCCGCGTTCACCTCGTCCGTCTTGGCCCAAGCCCCCGTTTCGGGGGTTGTGACTAACGCTGCCACCGGCGCTACGCTGGAAGGCGCGCGGGTGGTGCTCAAGGGCACCGGTCTCGAGACCACGACGGACAACCTCGGAATCTATCGCTTTGAGAGCGTCCCGCCGGGCAACGCCGTCGTGGTTGTCTCCTACACTGGTCTCGCACCCTCGGAAGCGTCGGTCACTATCGCCGGGTCGACGGTGGTGAAACGTGACGTCGGTCTCACGGCCGATATCTACAAGATGAGCAGTTTCGTGGTCGGCAGCGAACGTGAGGGTAACGCCAAGGCGATCACCCTGCAGCGCCGGTCCGACGGTGTGAAGAGCGTCGTATCGGCGGATGCGTTCGGCGGTCTCGCGGGCAATCCCGCGGATCTCGTCGCGCGTCTGCCCGGCGTCGAAGGCGAATCGGTCGGCGGCGACAATCGCTATCTCCGCATCCGCGGCCTCAGTCAAAATCTTAGCACCATCACCCAGGATGGTAACCGGATTGCGGATGCGGCTTCGGGCGGTGCCACGCGCGAGTTTCAGTTCCAGACCGTCGGCTCCGATTCGATCGAGCGCATCGAGGTGACGAAGTCGCCGACGCCCGACATGGACGGAGACTCCATCGGTGGGGCGGTGAACCTGGTTTCCAAAAGCGCCTTTGACAGCTCGCCGGAGCGACGCATCCGCGGCTCGATCGGCGGCATCTGGCGCGTGCGCGAACCGCGCGACGAGGCCCGCGGCAACGCCTCGCTCTCGTACTCCGAGGTGTTTGGCGGCCGGTTGGGCGTCAACGTCAACCTCGCCTATCGCCCGCACGGTTCGATCATCGACGTCAGCACGCAGGGACACGAGCAGCTGCCGCTGACCAGCCAGGCGGGGCCCGCCTACATGTATCTCCTGACCGCCCAGGATTTTTGGAATGTGCGCATCCGCTCCGGCGCCGGCGTGAGGCTCGATTACAAGCTGAGCGACCACGTGCGGGTTTTTATCAACTGGCAGCTCAATAAGCATATTGAGCATTCGGACCACAGTCAGGTCACGTGGCAGACCGGGCAGACGGTCGCGACCACCGATGCCGCGGGCAATTTCACTAATGCCGGCGGTATCCTGCCGGGTTATACGGAACAGGTTACCCGCGTACGCGCGGTCCCGACGAGCACCGTGGCGATCGTTTCACAGAGCGCCTACAAGGACGGCAAGACGTCGACGATCAACGCCGGCGCCGTGCACCGCTATCGCACGCTGAACCTCGACTACGACGCTTACACTTCGCGTTCCAAGGCGTACTACGCCGGCAACAACGACTTCACCTATACCGCCCGCAACGTCGGTTTCACCTTCACGAAGAACGACAAGCTTTTCCCCGATGTCGCGCAGACCTCCGGGGCTGACTGGACCAAGCTCGAGAGTTACACGGACAACGTGTATTCCAGCGCCCGGTCGGTCGGCTGGGATGGCTACGAGGGCGCCGCCCTCAACCTCAAGCAGGCGTTCACCGCGCCGGTGCCGTCCTACCTCAAGGCCGGTCTCCGCCTCCGCGCGCAGAATCGCAAACTCGACAACACGCCGTACCGCACCGTGTACGTGGGACCTGACGGCGTGATGGGGCCGAATGCCGCCACCGGACGCAACGACGACAACCTGGCGCAGTTCGGTCTGATGAACCGCCCGTTTCCGAACACGGATCTCAAGCGTTACGGCTCGGTGCCCTTCCCCGCTTTCCAAGCCGTGGGCCGGCCGAACGACCTCGATCATTTCATCGCGGCAACCCCGAGTTACTTCCAGCAGCAGGTCGCGAACGATCTGCAAGCGGCTCTCGTGAATCATCAGATTTTCGACGAGCAGATCGCCGCGGCCTATGTGATGGGCAACGTGCAGCTCGGACGGTTCTCAGTGCTGGCCGGCCTCCGCGGTGAAGACACCAAGACCGAGGGTGAAGGCGCCCTGCAGGTGGTTACGCCCGAGGAAAAGGCGCGCCGCGCGTCGTGGGGCACGGCGCCGGTGACCGACGCCGAGATTCGCCGTCGTACGCAGGAAGAGTTTGGCCGTCGCCAGACCCGCAAGGGCGACTACCGCAGTGTGTTCCCCGGCGTGCATATGAAGTACAATGCGACCGCTAATCTGCAGGCGCGTTTGAGCTATGCGGAAAACATCGGCCGCCCCGGAATCGGCCAGTTGATCCCGCGCACCACCGTCAATTACGACAACCAGACTGTCTCCTCCAGCAACCCGAGTCTCGAACCGCAGACCGCGCGCAATTTCGATCTCTCGGCGGAGTATTACTTCGAGCCCGCTGGCATGCTGACCGCCGGCGTGTTTTTGAAGGAGATCAAGAAATTCATCTATAACGCCCCGGGGCAGATCATCGGTTCCGGCACCGACAACGGCTTCGGTGGCGACTATGCGGGCTACACGTTTTCGACTCAGGCCAACGGCGGCTTCGCCAAGGTCAAGGGCCTCGAGCTCGGCTATAATCAGCAGTTCACCTTTTTGCCCGGCGTCCTGAAGGGGCTTGGTGCCTATGCCAACTTCACCCGCATGCAGGCTGAGGGAAACTACGGCGCAGGCAGTGCCATCGCCTTGGCCCCGAATCCACGGGTCGCGGGCTTCAACCCTCTCGTCGCCAACATCGGTCTCTCGTACATCCGCAATTCCTGGAGCCTGCGGGTGAGCTACAACTACCGCGGCCAATACCTCACTGGTTACAACGTCAACGAGTCGCGCTCCACTTACGCGCACGCGCGGCCGCAGGTCGATCTTAAGACCCTCTATAATCTCAACCGCCGCTTCAGTATCTATCTCGATGTGGTGAATGTGTTGATGAACCCGGACCGGCAGACCGAGTTTGGCTACGGCCGCCCACAGACGACCCACCTCATGCGCCCGCAGTTCTTCTTCGGCGTCAACGCGCGCCACTGACCCGACACGTTAACGAGGCCCCGCCCCGGTGCCCGGATCCTCCCATGCGCCGCCTCGTCATCATCGCCCTCTGGAGCCTCGCCGCCTTCACCGCGGCCGCCGCGCGCCCGCCGAACCTCGTCTACATCGTCAGCGACGACCAAGGATTCGACCTCGCGTGCTTCGGCTCGAGGCAGTTCGTCACGCCGCACCTCGACCGCATGGCCGCCGAGGGCGTGCGCGCGACGAACTTCTACGTCACCGCCTCAGTCTGCACGCCCTCGCGCAGCGGCGCGATCACCGGCCGCTATCCGCAGCGCAACGGCACCTACGAGATGATCCGGAACAACATGGTCAACTACGGCCACCGCTACACGAAGTCCGAGTATGCCATCTCGCCCGAGATGACGCTCGGCCTCGACGTGCGCGAGCTGACCTGCGGCGACGTGCTGCGCACCGCGGGCTACCGCAACGCCGTTTTCGGCAAGTGGGACTTGGGCCAGGCGCGGCGCTTTCTACCGCTGCAGCGCGGCTTCGATGGGTTCGTCGGCCACGGTAATAACGGTATCGATTACTACACGCACAAACGTTACGGCGTGCCCTCGCTGTTTCGCGGCAACGCACTCTCGCTCGCCGACAAGGGCACCTATTCCACGGATCTGTTTCGCCGCGAGGCCGTCGCCTTCATCCGTGAGAACCGCGCGCGGCCGTTTTTCCTCTACCTGCCGTTCAACGCCCCGCACAGCGCGTCCAACCTCGAGAAGGATTCCAACCAGGTGCCTGCCGCCATCCTAAAAAAATACTACCCCGCGCTCGATCCCGCGTTGCCCGCCACGAAATACGCCGGGATGGTCACCGCGATGGACGAGGCGATCGGCGAGGTGTTCGCTACGCTGCGCGAGCTCGGCCTCGATCGCGACACTCTCGTTATTTTCCACGCCGACAACGGCCGCAACGGTGCGCGCATCGACGATGTCCGCCTGCGCGGCGGCAAGAGCAGCGGCTTCGAGGGCGGCCTGCGCGTGCCGTTCCTCGCGCGGTGGCCCGGCGTGATTCCCTCGGGAAAAACGACGCACGCGTTCATCACCGCGCTCGAAATCCTCCCGACGCTCGCCGCCGCCGGTGGGGCGAAACTCCCGGCGGGCGTGACCTACGACGGCTTCGATCTGCTGCCCGTGCTCCAAGGGAAAATCCCTTCGCCGCGTCGCGAGATGTTCTGGGATTTCCCGGACGTCTATCAGGCCGCGCGCGTGGACAACTGGAAATGGGTTTCTTTCACCCCGCGCGGCCGGCGCGGCGAGGTGCCCGACAAGGAGGAACTCTTCGACCTCGCCGCGGATCCCGGCGAAAAAAACAACCTCGCCGCCGGGCAGCCCGCGCAGCTCATTTCCGTCAAGGCGCGCTTCTTCGCCTGGCAGGCCGAAATGGCCGCGAGCGAGCCGCGCGGGCCGTTCCGAGATTATTGAGCGCTGGGATCACCCAGCGGGTTCGTCCGCGTCACTCCCTCCTTTCGTGCGTCCCGCCATCTTGATCCCCGCCCCGCTCCTTGCCGCCGCTGCTTGCGCCGCGACTGCCGCGCTTTGCGCCGCCGAACCGCTCGACTACAACCGCGACATCCGTCCGATTCTCTCGGAGAAATGTTTCAAGTGCCACGGACCCGATGCCGCCGCGCGCGAGGCCAAGCTGCGGCTCGATGTGCGCGCCGAGGCGCTCGTCGAGCGCCGCAGCGGCGCGATCCCGATCGTCCCAGGAAAGCCGGAGCTGAGCGAAGTCGTCCAACGGATCGAGTCGAGGTTCGCGGACGAACGGATGCCACCGGCCGATTCCAACGTCACGCTCGCCGCCGCCGAGATCACGACGCTGCGCCGTTGGATCGCCGAGGGCGCCGAGTATCGCCCGCACTGGTCGTTCTCCCGACCAGAGCAAACGGCGCTGCCGGGGATCGAAAATCCAAAATTCAAAATCGAGAATCCCATCGACCGTTTCATTTTCGCCCGGCTCGAAAAGGAAAACCTCACAGCCTCGCCCGAGGCCGGCAAGCCGACGCTCCTCCGCCGCGTTGCGCTCGACCTCACCGGCCTGCCGCCGTCGCCTGCGGCGCTCGACGAATTTTTGGCTGACGTCCGCCCCGACGCCTACGAGCGCGCCGTGGATCGGCTGCTGGCCTCGCCGCGTTACGGCGAACGCATGGCGACCGACTGGCTCGACGCCGCGCGCTACGCCGATTCCAACGGCTTCTTCCGCGACAACACCCGCCAGATCTGGCCGTGGCGCGACTGGGTGATCGGCGCGTTCAATCGCAATTTACCCTTTGATCAGTTCACCGTGGAGCAACTCGCCGGTGACTTATTGCCCGACGCGACCGCCGAGCAAAAGATCGCGACCGGTTTCAACCGCAATCACATGGTCACTGGCGAAACCGGGATAATCGATGAGGAGTATCGCGTCGAGTATGTCGCCGATCGGCTCGAGACCACTGCGTCCGTCTGGCTCGGCCTCACCGTCGGCTGCGCACGCTGCCACGATCACAAGTTCGATCCGATTTCGCAGCGCGACTACTACCAGCTCTTCGCGTTCTTCAATAGCGGTGTCGAGAAAGGTCTCGTCTCGCCCGACGATCCGCCGCCGGTGATGGATGTCACGACACCCGCGCAACGCGCCGAGCTGGAGGCGTTGCGCGAAAAACGCACTGCGGCCGAGCGCGCCTTCGCCCAACTGACCGGGCCGCTGAAGCCCGCGATCGCGGAGTGGGCGCGGGGCGCGGTGGAAGAGCTCACCGTCCCTCGCGAGCAGCTCGTGGCGCACGTCGATTTCGAAACGGGGAGTGAGCCAAGGGCGCCAGCTGACCCGCGCCTGCCGCGCGCCTCCGAGCAAGGCGGCGTCTATTACGAGGCTGGCCTAGTCGGGCAGGCGGCGCGGTTCGACGGCATGCAGCACGTCGAGCTGCCGCCGGAAATCCCGCTCGACGCGGACAAACCGTGGACGATCGGCCTCTGGGTGAA
>Ga0114971_10000646_pt1 | contig 23098 bp, 24 predicted proteins | sample M_140625_MF_Meta_FD_87320 | JGI IMG/M metagenome (GOLD analysis project Ga0114971, IMG submission 87320) | Freshwater microbial communities from Lake Montjoie, Canada to study carbon cycling - M_140625_MF_MetaG | ecosystem: Environmental > Aquatic > Freshwater > Lake | place: Lake Montjoie...
ATGAATAAGAAACTAGATGCCCAAGATCGAGAAACCGAAAGAGGATCGTCTCAAGGAAGGCATCAGCCTTTTGAAACAGATGCGAGAACTGATTCGAGACAACGAGCATCCTGGCTTAGTTGAACTCCAGAAGGTTATTACAACCTGGATCGAGGACGGAAAGGCGTACGACGGCTCCATCGATTTCTACGATCATGATCGAACGGCGGAAGTGTCGCTGCCGAGAACGGCAAACAAGGCGGCGACGTTGGCATTCAAGAATAAAAAATAGAGTACCGTTAAGAATCTAATTACATCCTGTCCAGGAGGACGTAATTAGATTACAGAATATCATTTTTAGTAGGCGAACATGAGTCCCGCCCGCCCACCATACACGCGCAACATATTATAGGTCGCCGCCCAGCAATACACCACGTAACTCGGAACTGCATTCGGATTGTACGAACCCCTTAAAGGGGAGAACTCCAGCAACAGATCCCGTTGCGGAATTTTGTCCAGATTGGCCTCGCCTTTCGGAGCCGAAAAGGCGGTATATCCTGGCCAGAATCCAAACGTATAGTTGTAATAATAGCGATTGATCCAGGGGCTCTTCTTCTGTTCCCAGGACGGGAGAACAGACCGGAACAGGGCCGGCGTCTGAGTTCGGAATCGAACGAGAGACCCCTGGTACTGAAGGGCCACAGCCGACAGCGGTTCCGAATCGGCCAAGGCAAAGGCAGGCTGTAGAAATCCAGGCTGCGTCGTATACAATCCCATTGCATTTGGCCACCAGAGGGCCGACGATGCATCCGTCGCCGCCTGGAGTTCTCGGGTTGCCAGAAAATGCGCATTGTAGCTCGGGGCCTCCACGCGTTGCACCATCCAGAAGAGATCGCGGCACGGATTTGGGATGTCGAGAGGGATGCGAGCGCGCGGCAAGCCTCGGGTGTCGAACGGCTGGATCGTATAATGCTGAACAATGGGGATCTGGAGATCGGCGAGACGAAAGCGATTGGCCTCGGGCTGATCCAAATAAACGTATTCCACCATCATATAGGTGTCTCCTGGCATAAACACGGACGGCATCGTGATGCCAGGGATCTTCGAGACACGGCGGTCACTTATCCCTTCTACCACAGTACCCGACGGATCGAAAACATAGAAGGGGCTGCTGATCATGGGCCACAGGAACGCCCCGTCGGCCCCTACGACCCCTTGATTGGCAATCGGCACCCTGCTATCCGTATAATAGAGGCCGTTAATGCCCTTCAAGGTTATGCCGATGCGCACATCGTCCTGCAGAATCGCATCAATCGGAAAGGCGCACCCTGAGTCACCTCTCGAAAACCAGAACGGCAGGGGTGTCGTAGCGGTGGTAGGAGTCGGTGTGTTTCCAAAACTCTGTTGACCAAACCCGTTGTCCAGTCGCTTCAGAAGCCGATTGGCCACTGTGGTCTTTTCTAATGGCACCGTGAACTCGTCCAGCATCTCTAAGAGCCGATAGTCCATGGTCTCCACGATGTTGTTCCCAATGGCTAATTGCGCCTGTTGCACAAGGGCATGTCCGAGCGAGTTCGTCCAACTAAAATAGGGCCCTGCAAACGGCTTGCCCATGGCCCGCGCAGCTTGTTGAGCCGCCGCCTGGGCCGAATAGATATCAGGCATGGTCGTGACGAGGAACAGCCGTGTAATCAGATGCCCTTTGCGCAACAACCGTAAAAAAGTGGTGCCGCCGAATGACGGGGTGTTGTCAAAATCGAGTCGCACCATTTGCGTGGTAAATCGGCTCGTGGTCTTCCATAGACGAATGAACGGATAGAAGGTGGGCTTGGTATAGATGCGTTGATCCTGAATCCCTGTGGTCAGGGGCTTGAGAAGGCTGCTGACCATTACCTTGCTATAGCCTGCTATAAATTTAAGCCCTCATTTAGACCATAGCCAAACCTATGACTGCTGAGTTCTACCCAGTCCCACGGCGCATGGCGCAACTCGACAATCGTCTCGAGTCGCAAACAGGGATTCGTACTTAATGCGGACCAGTCCAGAATTGTATGCAACTGTCGAATATCGGCTGCCGTAAAGGCAAGGTGTTTGCTCAGCGCCCCGTTGTGCCACTTGAGATCGCGATTCTCTAGCACATCCCGTAGCTGCAGGGAGGGATTGAAGCTGAGCTTGACTGGATCACAGTACAATGCGCGCTTACGAAAGTTCGTAACGCCCTCCCTGAGAGGCATGGAATAGTTGATAAGATCCCAGTCCCAGGGAATCTCGGGATGGCTCCGTACATAGTCGAGGGTCAAATTCGGATTCTGGCTAACGCGGCTCCAGTCCCACGGAATCAGAGGGAAAGCGTCGATCAGGTCCAAGGTCACGGAGGGATTGAAGCTCAGAGACGAATAGTCCCATGGCAGCGCCAACAGCAGGTCCCTTGTTATCTCACAGCGACTGCTGACGGTAGGCCAGTCCCATGGCAGCTCAGGATGCGCCATGAGATCTGCGACGGTCCATGCACCCCTATTCGTCGTTAAATCATATCCGTTCCACGGATAGGTGGGATGTGATACTACGTGGTGGAATCGGAGATTGACGCTCTTGGATGCATTCGGCAACTGCTCGGCCAACAGCGTCTCCACGCGAATGTTGCGATTGGACGCCAGACCTGCGCGGTTCCACGGCAAATCCCTGTGTTCATTTATATGGTTCCAGTTGATAGCAGGATTCTCGGAAAGGGCGGCCCAGTCCCAGTCATACTGTTGAAAGGCGTCCTCCAAATGCTCCAACACAAACTCGAAGCGTAAACTAGGATTCATACTAAAGAACCGCCAGTTCCAGGGCAGATCCGGAAAATTCAGCACATCCTCTTGGTCAATGTTGGGATTCGCACTTAATCGATTCCAGTCCCACGGTTTCTCCAATGTCTCAAGCACAAGATAAATGAGTTTCGCAGCCATACCTGTCGTTTCACAGATGCGCGAGTCAAATTTAGCCGGAGAAAAAATTGAAGTCTTTGAGGCCTGAAAAGGGGGGCCGGCCGTCCCACACATCCATATTCAAATCCTCAAAATGTCTTGCAGCAAATCCAAGATTGTCGAGGCGTTCACCCTTCTCTGGAACTATGAGAAGGCGAACAAGGGGGGGTTCAAGATCAAGGCGTACAAGGACGTCCTGGACAAGCTTTCTCTTGTATCCACTATCACCACCCTTGAAGATCTGGAGCCCTTGAAGGGCAAGACCAAGGACGGCGGGGGCATTTACCAGAAGGCCAAGGAGATCTTGGAGACCGGCAGCTGCGAATCTCTCAAGAAGATCACGGGAGAACAAGAGGTATGGGCCGCCTACGAGGTCTTCCTCGACATCCACGGGATTGGCCCCAGTTTCGCCTATGAGCTAGCAGTTGACGGCTACAGATCTATCAAGGACCTTCGCACAGCCGTCGCCGACAAAACCCTCAAGCTCAACAAGACCCAGACCCTCGGCCTCCAGTACTTTGAGTCAATCCAGGAACGCATCCCGCACGAAGAGATGGTGCTGCACGAGGCCAAACTCAAGGAGGTCATCTCCGTGCCCTCGGACGTCGTGGGCTCGTTCAGGCGCCAGGCCGCCACCTCGGGCGACATCGACCTCCTCCTCTGCTCCGCCGACCCCAAGCAGCTCGACAAGGTCGTAGAGGACTTAAAGAAAAGCCATTACATCATCGCCCAACTGGCGCACGGCGCCCATAAGTTCATGGGGATCTGCAAGCTCGGCAAGCTCCCCCCCAGGCGCCTGGACATTCTGCTGACGCCGCCCGAGGAGTATGGCTACGCCCTGCTATACTTCACGGGGTCACAGCAGTTTAACATTAAAGTGCGGCATCATGCGCTCACGAAAGGGTATTCCCTGAATGAGCATGGGCTTTCGATCGTTAAACGCGATCGAAAGCCCCTGCAAGCTAGCTCCAGCCCAAAGGCTGGAGCTAGCGAGCACACCCTTTCCGTGGATCCGAAGTGGAAGGGGGCGCCTCCCAAATCCATTCCTCCTCTGAACACAGAGGAGGCCATTCTGGCGTTCTTGGGCCTCAAGTTCGTGCCGCCGACCGAACGGTCCGTCGACAAGCCAGTCGAGATAGTCTAATGCAACAAAAACAACAAAAATAATAATCATTCTTTTATTTTATGCGTTTCGCCTACGACCAGTACGAGGGATCGTCCCATCCGTCAGGAAGTGGAGCTTCATCAACTGTTGTTACTGTTACTGTTGTTACTGTTGTTTCTGTTGTTTCTGTTGTTTCTGCTGTTACTTTTTTTTCTGTTGTCGCGGTTACTGCAGGCACCCTTTCCGTCAGTACAAAGGCCTGGAAGGCGGCAGAATCAGTCGCCACGAGTGGCCGCAACAGTTCAGGGTCGTTTCGGCCCATCGGATGATAAGTCGGCACTAGAAGAGGCTCGATCTTCACACCGCTGAAGAAGTGCCGCGCCTTCTTGTCAAAGCCTCGGCGGCCAGCCCTATACAGACCCTGGGTGCCGAGGGTCGGATCGATCTCTTCGACAGGAGATCCCTTGAAGGAGCCGTGGAGCATGGTCGCCTTAAAGGGGCAGTTGATGCCTGTGGCCATCCGGTAATTCGACACAACGGTGAGCGGATACTGGTTCATCAGCATCATGCAGACATGCTGAAAGGCGGGCGGGAAGGCGTCGCTGTAGAAGAGGAGACCGATCTCTAGGCCACGGAGAAACCAGTTGTCCCAGGGAATCTCGTAGCTATACTCCATCCCAGGGAGGCCGTCGGGAATGTCCGAGGCCCACGTCTGATTCATGCGCCGCGTCTCATTCAGGCCGAGCCGTGACCATTTACGGGTCTCGTAGAGGTGGTTGAAGACATCGAAGGCGGGCCCGAACTCCTTGGCCAGATCGACCCAGTCAAACCGCTGGTGCACGAGTTCTTCCCCGAGCTGCTGCCGAACATCGCGCAACAGATCCGCGCTCAACGAATGGGAGATGCGGCTCTTCGGATGGAAGACATATTCGGTCGTGCGCAATCGCAGTGTATCGGGTTTCAACATCGCCAGCTGCTCGCGGGCGTGGTCTGCGCGGAGTCGTCGTATCTCGGCCTCGGTCAGGGACGCCCCATAATCCTTGCAGAACGCCTTCAGGATCGCGAGATCAATAGGGGCGGATTCGTAGGCTGCATAGAACGCTTTCAGACGAGGATAGTAGTCCTTGTAGAAGAGGGCATCGCGCTTCAACGACAACAGCAGTCTCTCCTTCTCTTCTGTGCCGTCGTCGGGCTCGAACTCCTCGGCTGCAATGCAATAGGCCTTCACCAGCGGCTGGTCGTCCTTGAAATCGGCGTAGACGAGTTCATTGTAGCGGACGACAAGATTGCTCAGCAAGAGCGAGAACTCCAGGTGGCGCTTGCGATCCATGACGAAGACGAGCAGTGGCTTCTCCGTATCGTCCATTGCGCACAGGACTCGGTACAACTGATAGGGTGTGAGGGACTCGCTGTCGATGTCCCCGCCTTTCAGTGACGTGGTTGCGGCAGCCGACGCTGAACCCACATGCTGGAAGAGAGCGGCCTCTAGTTCAGCCACATCGTCCTGGCTCGGCGGGGCCTTGAACACGGGCTTTGGAAAGCTCGGCACGGCCTCCAAGAGCCGTTCGACGTCGGCCGGCGGTAAACCAGGGGGTCTGAAGGTGGAGGACTGGACAGTCTCCAGGCGCAGATGGTTCAGCACCTGGATCGGTATTACGCGCACCTCCTGGGTCACCGGGTCGACGCGGAAGGTGAGGCGCTCAGGCTCGAAGAACCGGCGCTCCTCTTGCAATGCGAAGAGGGGCTGCGACAAGAGCGTGCGCAGCCAGGCGCAGAACGGCTCGAAGTTGCGGCCCACCGTGGCCGACAGGGCAATGATCAGGCACTTGTGAAAGGCCGCGAACTTGAGGAAGTACTCATAGGCCGATCGCGTCTTGACATCCCCGCTGCCGATGCAGTGGATCTCGTCCAGGATAATGCGCTCGGGCATCGGCAGCTTCGTCTGGTGCAGATGGAGCCAGAGCTGATGGGGCGTGGCCACGATGAGATTGTCGGGCTTCGACGGAAAGCGGACATAGGACGGCACGGTCTCCCCGTCCAGCGCCAATCGAATGTTCCGCGGCGCCACGCCCCTCTTCTCCATCTCATAGACGCTCGACACAAGGATCCCCGTCAGCTGCTTGGCCGTCTCGGGCGTCGGCACAAGGAACCAGACATTGGTAGCGCCCTGAATGGCCTCCGTGGACAGCATGGTCTTGCCCCAGCCGGGCGGCACGGCTAGGAAGACATTGGCCTGTCGCGCCCGAATCACCTGGAGCACCCGACGCTGCGACGGATCGAGCACCCACCCTGTCCGTTGAAAGGGGTCGTGGGGGGCCAGAACAGCTCCCATGTGGAGCAACGAGTGCTTGCGAATATCGATTATGTCGGCATAGGCCTGCACGGCAGGCTCCACCGTGGTCACGAGCTCTCCCTCGACAAGGCGGCCGTATAGCTGCAGAAACAGGGTGACAAGCCGTTTCGAAGACTCCTCCTTCAGCACCTCGACGAGGAGGCCAAGGATCCGATTCAGGTAGAGATTCCGCTCCAAGGGATCGGAGAGGCCCTTGAGTGCGTCCCAGAAGGTGCCGAGAACCTTGTCGCTCTCGAAGTGCTGCCCTGTAAGGAGCGCGTCCAGGCCCGAACGGAATCCCCCCTCCGCTCTCAGTCGCTCGGTCTGAATCGTACGCTGGGCTGCGTCGAGATCGACCTCGTCGAACAGGCTCTCCAACACACCCTCTCCGATGTGCAGAATCTGCTTGGCAATGCCCTTGTGTTTACCAGGAATACGGATGTCGCGGAGAATGAGCCGCTTGAGCCGGTTGTTCCTGGATTCTCGTCCAATCGACTCCAGGGCGCTCTGGATAGAATCAGGTGCATTCCGTTCGAGCACATAGCGCCACAAGTCCAAGAACGCGGGCGTGAGCCGCGTGTTCACGGAGGACCAGATGGACTCGATCTGCCGCCATAATGACTCCTTCTCCGAGCGGAACTGTCCTGGGCTCATATGTCGCGTGATGACGTGGACATCCTGTTCCGCCCTCTTCAAAAGGTAGATCTGGTCAACAAGGGGTTCCTCGATACTGATCTGGGTCAGGAGCCGTTGGAATCCCGCCAAGCGCATCATTCGTTCAGTAGCTGCAGAGGACATTCTAAAGTAGAAATATGGATAAAAGACTTAGGTAGGGCAACCAATCTCTGCTCGCCGCCCAACTTCAATTTTTGCTAGACCGCTAAAAAAATAGAAAGCTGTGTTTATCGAAACTGGTGAATTTCGACGGTGAAGGGGGCTCTGTGGCGCAAGCCGAGGTGGAGACCGGGCTCCAAGTCGATTCCAGGCTCAGACTTGGGATAGGACTTGGCATTGATCTTATAGCCCAGAATGGCCATAACTTGTTGCAGTAGAAGGATCAGGAATGCAAACATTTTGGATAGGATGTGTGGCGCCAACGCATTATCTCTCCGTGCACACAGAACTTCAATTTTTTCTACAGAGACAAAAATAGTGTTAGAGGCCATTACTCGTCTAGCTTGGCCGCAAGTTGACGAATAGAGGCCTCTATGAATTGATTGCGCTCTTTTAAAGTGGCGGCCTCTGTGAGAAGGTCAAAGTGAAACTGCAGCTCGGCGTTCTTGGCCTTGAGTCGCTCAAGGATCGCCTGGGTGCTTGTGATACTGAGAATGGTGTTGGGGTTTGGCTTGATTGCTGCCGCAGGTGAACACTCTATAACACAGACGCTTGGAGGCGGACAGTGAAGGTTCTGAATCTGATGCACAGAGAATGTGCGCAGAATAGTAGCCAGGGATTCCTTGTGATGTGCAATCTTGACATACTCGAGCATGGCGTCGAAGGTCTCCATTGGCCACAAGCACGCCACAGTTTTGCGATACGTTCCGAGAAACTGACAGAATGGTATGGGCATATCGCTGTCCTGAGTGATCGCCCAGAGGGTCAAGTCCTCCTTTTTCAGGAGTGTTGCGTGCCAAGGGATATTCTTGCCCATCTGAAGCGTACACGGAAGCAGGGAGGGGAGATACTTGATTGTGTCGAATGGCATGTTGTTATGTTGTTATGTTGTTATGTCGTGGATTGTCTCTGCCTCTCCAGTGTAGCCACCCTCCTCTTCAATTTTAAGGGCGACTAAATTTGAGCCCATCCTGCCTACTTAAAGAGAGTCGCGTCAAGAGGACTTAAAGACGCAGATCCATACTCTCAAAATGATTCCTCTGCGCGTGCGCGACCTGCTGAGCCACATGGACGGAACGGAGCGCCGCGCCCTGAAAGCGCTGCTGCCGAAGTGCCCCGTCCCTGAAGTCGACACCTATCCGTACCCGAATGCATTGCTGAGCGTGCTGCCGAAAGACGAGCGCTACTCGCTCCTCGGCTGCATCGCCGAAGAGGTGCTCCGTTCAGAGCCGACCATTGAGTCGTTCCTGGCAGGTATCAAGAAGTGGTACCCCGCGTTCGACAAGGAGATGGAAGCGAAGTTAATGAAATCCAAAACAAGCGCCGCATTCTTGGATCATCTAACGGCGACGAAGGAACAGTGGGACAAAGTGACGAGAGGCCCCGTCACCTTCGACACAGAACTCGCCCACGGCTTCGTGCAAGGCCACCCCGACGCCGAGACGCCGACACAGGTCTTTGAGGTCAAACTCACGGGGCAGCTCGAGAAGAACTGGCTCGATTTCCTATTCCAGGTGTTTGCCTATGGATCGCTGAGCCCTGCGACCCAAGATCTATATCTGGTGCTTCCCCTGCAGCGAACGGTGTTCCATCACGACATCCGTGGATGGACGAATCGTGTCGCATATCGCGACTTCCTCCACACCCTATCCGTCAAACGTCAGGACGCGTCTGTGCTCAAGTCACCTATACCAGGTCAGATGCTCCAAATCGCCTATGGCATCGGCACCCATATTGGCAAGGGGAAACTGGTGGACACCTTAAAGGGACTCTCCTCCCCCGCTTTTAGCGGGGGAGGAGCATGCCTCTCTGGAAGCGAGGGACTGAAAGGGGTCGATTATCCCATTCAACTGTTCTTGGGCTCAACGCTGAGCAGCAAACTCAGCCTGAAAGACGAGGATGTCGCAGCCGGCTGCGAAGCGCTAAAGGCGTTCAAGCATTCGGCCTATGTCCACAGCCCTTATATCATTAACCTGTCGATGGAGCCAGGGACCAAAGAGGATTACGGGGTCACTTTGCTGGTCAAGAATTTGGACTACGCCAAGCGAATGGGCTTCCGAGGTGTGGTGGTACATGTGGGCAAGTCCGTGGACCGGCCCATCGGCGAAGCGTTGGAGAACATGCGAACAAATCTGTTGACTGCGGCTGAATCGGCGACGGCTTTGTGCCCAATCCTCCTCGAAACACCGGCCGGCCAGGGCACGGAACTGCTCACGGAATACGACGACTTTGTAAACTTTGTGGCGGACTTCAAAGACGAACGGATCCGAATGTGCCTGGACACCTGTCACGTCTTTGCCAGTGGCTACTGTCCCTATGAGTACCTGAAAGGTGTCGTCGAGGACCACGTGGACCTGCTCAAATTGGTGCACTTTAACGATAGCCATGGACTCTGTAAGTCGTGCGTGGATCGGCATGCATTCATTGGAACAGGGGCCATCGGAATTGAGACCTTAACCCAAGTGGCCCAACTATGTAAGCAAGTGAATATCGATATGGTAATAGAATAATACAATAAAAAAAGCTATTTTTCTATACTAAACACCGTTGATCAAAGAACTTTACTAGCAACTCTCGCTTGGCCTCGGCTACCTCATGCGTCATCTCATCGATATTGAGGCCCATCTCCTCTTTCAAGAGGAGATGGGTCACAATCACTTTTTTTGTCTGTCCCATACGTACGGACCGGGCAATCGCCTGATCCATCAAGGCACTCGTCCACCAGGGGCTCATAAAGACAACACGGCTGAACTCCTGCAAATTGAGGCCGCAGCCGCCGCACTGGATCTGGATCAGCAGAACTCGGCAGCTAGGCGACCTTGCGCGTTCCAGAACAGAGCGGCGAGCCTTCTCCGTGAGGCCGCCATGGTACATCTCTACGCCCAATCCTAAGAACTTCTGCAGAATCTCCATCTCCTCCTGGAATGAGCAGAACACCAGGAACTTCTCGTCCTCCGCCTCCACCAGCTCTTTCAGTGCATCCATTTTGCTACTTGACTCGTTCCACGCAGGCATCAATATCTCAGGCGTCACGGAACTTTGCCGCAAGCGCAGCAGGAGTGTGAGAATGGACATATTGTCGCCCTTCTCGTAGGCGAACTTGATTTTCGTCTTCAGGTCCTGGAGCTGGCGATAGAACGCCTCCTCCTTTTCGTTCTTGAAGACCACGACCTGCTTGTTGATAATGGGCATGGGCGGGCAGGTCGCCAGTATAAGGCGCATCTCATCCATGGACCGGTGAACCACCATCTCGTTCATAAGGGGCTCGTAGTAGGCGGGGAGCCACGTCATGGACTCCTTCGTCGGAACGCCGAGGAACGCAAAGAGGGTGACGGCGTCCTTTTGATTATTAACAATGGGCGTGCCCGTGACTGCCCACTTGATCTCCACGTCGGCAGCGATCTCTAGAATCTTTTTTGTCTTTTTTGTTTTATGGTTGCGGATGCAATGGGCCTCGTCGAGCACAATGCGATCCCAGGGCAGCATGAGCATCGACTCCCTGTTGAGAACGGCGTCGTAGTTGGCCACATAGACCTCTTCGAGGCCACCGTCCTGATAGGGGGACCAGTCCGACCCGCCCTCGTCCTTCACAAGGACGGTGAACCCGCCCTTTGCAGCGTTCTGGGTCCAGTTGTCGATCAGGGCTAAGGGACAGAGCACGAGGGTCCTGGGCTTCGGATTCTGACGCATGGTTGCCAGGATCTGAATGGTTTTGCCGAGTCCCATGTCGTCGCACTGGAACCCGCCTTTCACGGTGCCGGCTGGCGTGTCGTCGAGCTCGTCGAACAACGTGCCTTTGCGCTCCAGTTGGAGCATTTTGCGGATTCCATCGAGCTGGTGCTTGTAGTACACGAGCCCGGGCCAGAGAGTCTTGATACGACTCAGAGACATGATGGAAATATGGATGATGGAATCGCGCCCCTCTTTGTTCAACGAACCCCTTCAATTTTTTCTACAAAAAATAGCCGACGGTTGTCTGCTCTTTTTTTGTTTTTGTTTTTGTTTACATGTGCGTCTCTAACGCCAGCAGTCCCTTCTGAATGGCCTTCCCGTCGAAGAACCCAACGTACTCGCCGATCCCGTCTTCGGTACTCTGCCAGACCTGGTTGGCAGGGTTCTTCATGTAGACCTTGCCTCGGTTCTTCCACTCGACGGCCTCTGCGGCGGCCTCGGCGGATGGCTCGGGCTTTGCAGCCTTTGCCTTTGGCTTAACAGCCTTTGCCTTGGTGGCCTTGGGGATGTCTGGCTCTGTAGCCTTCGGCTCTGGCTTCGGCTCAGCCTTCGGCTCTGGCTTCGGCTCAGCCTTCGGCTTAGCGTCGCCCTTCAGGTGCTCGAGCTTCCAGATACGCTCATGCTCGTTCCAGTCGTCCACGAAGAGCTCCTTGCGGCACTTTGAGGCAAAGCCCATCGGGTCGACCTTCAGCAGAATCCCCTTCTTGTTCACAGGGCCCGTCGCCATATGGGTGGCATAGGCATCCTTGTACTTCGTCATGACAAGGGCGGTCCAGGCAGTCCAAGCGCTATCGGAACCCTCCTTCTTGGCACGGGGCTTCTTGGCCTTCAAGAGTGTCGCAAATTCCTTGCGCAGTTCCTTGAAGGTAACCAAGGCCGCATCAAAGCGCGCCAACACATCGGAAGCAGTCGAAGTAGAAGTGACAGACATCTTGAAGGTGTAAGTATGGATAAGAGTGGATCTTATTGGCTCAGGTGGGCAGCCTCCAAGTCAGGCCGGCCGGCCCTTCAATTTTTTTTGCACGAAAAAAGAAACGGACGGCGCGGCTCATCGCGGAACGAGCTTTGCAACCAGCGTCTTTTTCCCATCCTGGTAGGCGTCCAGGAGAGCCCCCATCCGCCTCACAGCCTCTATCCGTGCTTTAAGGAGAGCCATGCGTCTTGCGTGATCCTGGCGCCTCTGCTGATCGGCGTCGGCAATCGCTTTCTTAATGGATGCGTACATGCTAGTATGGATAGAAAGGCCCCCTTCTGCAGGCCGGCCCGACCCTTCAATTTTTCTGTAAAAAAAGGACCCCTCCGTTCCCATAACCCCCACCTGGGTTTTCATGGTGCAAAGCACCCTTTGCGCATAGCGCCGTATCCCCTATAGAACCCACCAGGAGGGGGGGAGCGAAGGCTAGGCCCCCATAGACCAAGCGGTCGTATGGGCTTCTAGCCAGGGAATGGTCCCAGAGAACTGGTGTTCTGAAGGACAGCCTCTTTCTAAGGCCGGCCCTCCTTCAAATTTATTTGCCGTTTGAGGCATTTCAGCCGTTAAAACGGCCCTAAAAGGGTCCCCTTTTAGGGCTACTTCAAATTTTTTTGCCGGTTGCGACTGGGCCCCTAAAGGGTCCCTAGCCCCCCTTCAAACTAGAAAAAAATTTGAAGTAAAACGGCAAAACTACCCTTAAAGGGTACTTTTGGGGCCGCCCAGCAGCCTCAAGTTCGAGAAAAATTTGAAGTTGCCCCCCTTCTCTTTTTTGGCCGGCGCGTATTCACCTCACGCACCCTCGCTACTTCCCAGTAGCGACTCATCTCCATCCATATTTGCCAGGCCGTTCACACGGTATCTAGCCTAACGATTTCAAAGATGACACGAAGCAAGACCTCCAACAGGTATGGTGCACACGCCGCGAAGGCGGGGGGTGCCGCGGGCTTCTCGAACCTCTCTCTCCCCCTTCAGGTGGCGGAGTTCAGGGGTCGGGCCATTGCGGCATTCAATGCTCTCTCCGACGGAGAGCAGGAGAAGGCGATCGCACGAGCGACCGCCTTCGCAGGCAAAGCCATCGGTGCAGAGATGGCCTTTGTCAGCAAGGTGGACGCCCTTGCAACCAAGCGCCGTACCGACGCCACATGCGCAACCGACACGAACGGGAGCGTCTGGGTCGGTGAGACGGGGGACAGCCACGTGGACGACAACGAGGCAGTCCTGGAGGCTGAGAGCACACTCAGCCGCGGGGAGGCCCTTGCCTTCAACGCCCTTCGCACGTGGAAGGGCGCAACGGAGGGCCTCGCCTTCTACCGCAGCCTCAAGGCCAGGGGCACGCGCCTGAGGGATCGGGAAGTGGAGATGTTCAAGGAGGCTTACCGCTGCAGCCTGACCTTCGACGCGAAGCTCTGGGCTGCCGCAAAGGGCCCTGACCGATCCCTCACGGCCGCGCAGGCGCTTGCCCAGGGCAAGCACCTCGGCCTCCTCGGCAAGCACCTCGGCGCCGAGGCGGCCGCCAAGGCCTCGGTCGAGGCGTCCGCCAAGGCCGCCGCAGACGCCCTGGCGGCCTCCCTGGTCGCTTCGGCTGCTGAGTGTGAGCGCAAGGCTCGCATGCAGTGGCGCTGGCAGCGGATGTTCCAGTCCCTCATTCGCCTCGCGGCTCGTGTGCATGCCTCGGCCCCTCTCGAGCACGCCATCGACATGCGCTCCGTCAGCAGGGACGACTACCTCTTCGCCCAGGAGTGCTTCCAGCGGCAGCACATCCGTCGGGCCCTGTGCCCCGAGCCCGGTGCCTTCGCCAACCTCGACGCGTCGCACCAGGAGTACACGTCCTGGTGCGACGCGGTGGATGCGCTGGAGCTCACGTACATCGGCATGGCCTCCTTCGCGGCCACGTGGTGCCGTCGCGCGGCGAAGCGCGTTGCCGCTGCGAGGCCGAAGGTCGCAGCGCGCCGACCGAAGATCACCGTGTCGGAGCGACTGGCCTTCCACGTTCGCGCAGTCCCCGCGTACCTCAAGCCCGTCGATGCATCGGCTTATTCCAAGCCGGTGGAGGAGATCGCCTCGGTGCGCTTCGGGAACCTCCCGCTCGCCGACGGCGCGAAGCAGTGCGGGCAGCTTCGCAAGGCGATCCGCGACTTCGTCGAGGAGCACCACGGCGCCCTCGCCGAGTCCAAGGCAGGGGACGGTGCCGTCTTTGCCCCCCTTCGCCGCGGCGCGACCATCGGCTACGCCTTCGTCAAGTTCAGGGACGGTGCGTCGGCGACGGCCTTCCTCGCGCGCATGGTCGAGCCGTCGCTGATCGACCCTGCAACGGGGAATCGCACGGCCCTCTTCATCGAGCGCGCGGCCTCGGAGCACAAGTCGAAGGAGCAGATGGAGGCTGCGAAGGTCAAGCCTTTGACTGCCGTGAGTGCCGCCAAGGAGCGCATCATCGCCCTCATGAAGGCCGACGCGAAGGTCAAGGTCACGATCCCTCTCGTCCCGACTGTTCTCGGTGCAGCGGCCAAGGCGGCCAAACAGGCGGCCTTGGACGAGGCCGAGGCTGTCCTGAAGGCCAAGATCGACGCGATGTTCCCCGCCGCCCTCCCTTGCGCAGCCGTTGCCGCCAAGGAGTTCGAGGTGAGCTTCGCCGCCGTCGCCGCCAAGCCCGCCGTCAAGGTCGCCGAGGTCGTCTACGACCCCTTCCACACCGTCATCGGCGGCGAGACCTATGGGATCTTCCACGATCGTCGCACGGAGATCGGGCAGGCCCAGGCTGCTCTCCAGGCCGCCCTGGACACGGAGGAGACGAAGCGCAAGACACTTCACCAGAAGCGCCGCCGCTTGTTACGCGCGAAGCGCAACGCGGCTCTGCCGGCGGATGACCCGTGGGGCCCCGAGGCGGACACGGACGAGGAATAGAAAGAAAAAGAAAAAGAAACAACAGAAACAAAGCACCTAAAGAAAAGACAAAAAAGAGCAAAGACTCTTTTTTTATGAGCTTTCAGCTATTCGACGCGCCTCCTCATAAAATTGACCTCGTTTTGCTGTCAAGAAGCAAGTGTGCCTGAGTTCAATCCATAATCAAAATGTCTCTCGATTTCCTCGTAAGCATTTGCAACCAGGTAAGTCCCAGGGAGCTCGCCTACCAGATCGGGCTGACTGTGCACAAAGGTCTCGTAATAGAGGATGAGGTCTGGGTTACCCTGGAGCCCGTTCTCGACCATGTCAAGATGGCCCAGGTCATTCGCCACATGGGCTCTCTTCGGCGCACCGATGCCGAAGAGGAGGCCGAGCTACTCCTAGTCACCACAGGTCATTCGCTACACGACCTCTCGCCCCGTCTGCATATCCTGCTTCTACGAGCGCTTCTACGGAAACACCGGTTTGACGAGGACAAGTCTCCTATCATCTTGTTCACAGATCGCTTGCGCGCCTTCTGGAACGATGAGGTTCGCGTGGCGCGCATACAGGAGATTGCGGACATCTTAGTGGATATCCCCTTCGGCCGATTGAGTGCCGAGTGGGAAGACCTGCTGGAAAGTGCACTCCCTGTTGAATCCCATACGCCCTACCTGGATCAAGCGGCTGACTGGGCTCATGTAGCACCTACCTGGACAGATGATGAGATCTACAGGTTCATCCGGTCTTCCAAGGCCCACTGCCGTGAATGCGAAGAGATTGCCCTTGCAAACGTGGGCGAAGACCGCATGGATCCCATTGCAGAACGGATATGGCAGGCGCAGCTGGCGGAGGAGATGGTGGAGGGCGTCTACAGGGGCTACTAACAAGAAAAAACATCATTTTTCTGTCTGCAAAGAAAAAATTGAAAATCGGTGCCGGCTCTAGACGGGTGTCTTCACTGATATCCATATTTCTACCTGAAAATGTCATTCGAAGACCAGATTTATCATTGCTCTTTGGGCGAGAAGGTCTACTACAGCCAGTGGCATGAACAGGACCCGGCCCTCTCGTTCAGAGGCATGCTCCGCATTATGGGCGAGGTGCAACGAGAGCACGAGGAGGAGGAGTGGAAGCAGTATCAGGAGGACTGCGTCTACTACGATGAGGAGGAGAGACGCTTAATAGCCGAAGAGGCGGAGCGTTTTGCCGCCGAGGAGGAGCATAGTCGCCACATAGACGCCCTTCGATCCAAGGCCTACCATGGTCTAATTGACCAGGTGTATGCAGAAGAGCCGATCGATTGGGAAATACAATTCGATCTGGGCCTGGAGGAGGAATGTATCAGTCTACCGCCGATCCAGGAGGAGAAGGAGCTAATTGCAAAGCGACAGGCACGGGCCTGTGTAGAAGCCGATGCACTTCTAGCGGCGATCGAGGTGGCACGGCATGAATAAGACAAAAAAGACAAAAAAGATAACATGTTTTTTTCATAAAACCTTCCGAATAAATTTGAAAAGTACCGCAACTCAAAGGGGGGTGGCTGCATGTACATGCAATCCAATCCAATCCATATTCCAACGCTCAAAATGTCTGATTCTACGAAAGATCTGAGCAACAGAGAGCGTATAATGGCCCTTCGTGCAATGCTGGACACGTACGAGCCCATGCACCCTGAGCTACTCGCCTTCCGTGATCGCCTCGTCGCCTCCCTGTCGAGCGAACAAGACCTGGAGGCTCTCTGGGCCACCGCGGTTCGCATAAAGAATCACTTGGTCGGCAGCTATTTCTGGAACCTGCATGTAGATGCGTGTGAGCGTTTACTAGAGGCCCATGAGAAAGCCCGTTTGGCTGCGATGAAAGAGACAGACCTCATGCCGAGCTGCTCAGATGACGAGATCGAGCACTACCTTTATAGTCGTTCGGCACACTGCGACGACTGCGCCAAGATCGCCTTACAGAAGGTTCCTGACGAGCGTCTGGCACCGATCTGGGCAAATGTGAGGCGCATGCATCGTGCCGACGAGGAGGATGAAATGGAGGCACGTCAGTCAACATGGTAGAACAAAACAGCCATTCTGTTTTTTGTACCGGTTTAGTAGAACCATGTCCTCCAAGCAGTACCATATGACGGCGAAGGGCGTGATGTGCTGGGCAAAGAATGAACTGGAGCATGTGGGCTACCTGATCGGCGTAAAAGATGCCGATATCCAGTATTCGTATGCCCAGGCTACGGTGAACAGTATGCTCCACTTACGTGATGCCCTCTTTGAACTTGTGAACGACCCCCATTACAAACAGCACAAGGAAGAACTGTTGCGGACCCATGACAAGGTCGTCCGTGTCACGAAGCATCTGATCAAGGATTTTAATGTGGATCTCGGTGCCATTAAGCGCTTCAACACCCGTAAAGTCCTGGGGGATCTCTCCTACTTGAAGAATTCCAAGTCCAAGACACGGAAGAATCGTAAGGCGTAAAACTCGGCAGCAGAAATTTGATGATACTCTACCGTGCAGAGTATCATCAAATGATGGAAATTGCCAATCATATCTATCGGTCTACGAGAGACGAAATGGTGCTGCCGTATATCTCCCCCTTCGTCTCCCTCCTCGTAACATTTGTTACGTTCCTTCTGGGAGGAAGCCCCTTGCTCATGGGCGGCCTAGGCGTCTTTGTACTAATTATGATAGGCGTTTATAACAATATTATGGATACCATTCACATGGAAGAATATAGAATTCGGCTCTATCACTATTTGGATGAGCATCGCAATGTAGACCGGCTGCGCCGCAGCCCTCGGCTCGCCGAGAGAAAAATTGAAGAGATCCACTCCTACAAGGAGTAGTGCGCATTCATCCATATTTCCTATTAAAATGTACTATGTGCCGGCTCTCTATACAGAGGCGCGTAATCAGATTCGATTGCCGCTCATCTCGATTTCCTTCCTCTGTTTGTTCGGACTTGCCGTGGGCATGTTCATCAGCCGGCATGAGACGATCGAGACTATTGCCCGCGACTATATCTGCAGCCAAGTGTCGGTTCTCCTGATTGGCCTCCTCTACAATCTCTGCATTCTGCAAAAGATTCATGCGCGCTATGAGGAAATTGTAGAGTACTGCAAACAGATGGAGGAGATGAAAGACTATACCGCTCTGAGGACTGAGCTGTCTAAAGACTGATCAAGTCTCTCTTTTATTGAGAATGGCTGTCCCTCCCTACATTGCCCCTCTTCTGACAGAGGCTATTCGCACGAATCAACCCGCCTCCTTTGCAAAGTTCGGAGATGGTGAAATCATCTGTGTCTATGGGACATTGACACGCATGCTCCAACTGTCCTGTCAAGCCCCTGCCCTCCCTCCCGTGGGGCGCATGAACTGCGATCACGACAACTACTATGTCCCCGAAAAGGCCGTGGGGCTCGTGCATTCAATCAAGTATATGACCGAGGATTCAAGCACCTCTTTTTGTGGTCTCTGGGACAATTCACAGAAGCATGCACCCTTCTGGCAGCAATTTGTAAAGACGCCCATTCGCTGGGCCAATTACCATTCGATTATTATTGAAAAGGAAGATCTTGTCCTTCAAAACGAGGTTCTCAAGGATAAGATCGAGCTTTATAGAACGATCCAGCAGTCGAAACGCACAAAGGTCATGATCTGCAACAGATTGCTGGCAAAGGCCGAGCCCTTGCTCCAAGTCGACTATATGCACTATGTGCCCACGAGCAACTGGTTCGGCGAAATCCACACCTACGTTAAGACCATCGTGCAGTACTTAAAGGAAAAGGGCGACGAGTACCCGATCGTGCTAACTATGGCGGGCATGGGCGCGAAAGTCATTCTCTATGAGCTTCTGAAGGCATATCCAAAGGGCGTGTTTATCGACATTGGCTCGGGGCTCGATATTCTCTGCACCAAGCGTCGATCCAGGGACAATGGGACCTATTATGAGGATATGCGATCCGCTTTTGCGCCGATTCTCCCCAGTACATGGGATGACGAAAAATATGAGCCGCTCTACGAGCAGGCTAAGCAGATTATTGGAGTTACCCCCTATGGCCCCATTACGCAGGCTTAAAGTCCTCGATGCAAATCCTGTGTCCAATGGCGCTCATCTACAATCCCAGTGACTCTAGACGATGTAATTCAAGTTCCCCGTGCATTCATTCGGGTTTAGAACAAAATTAGATTCAGGTTGTTCTTTTTTACTGGGTTCTGCAAACTTCGCCCTCAATGCCTGCCAAGAATGCGGAAACGCCTTCAACAGTTCCTGATCGACGAGATCCGCATAGACACGGATCTCTTTTTGGGCCGCTGGATCGAGCCGCAAAGAGCAGATGCGCGCATAGGCCGCCAAGCTCCCCGTCTCAATAAACTCGGTGTACATGGACTGGGGCAACACAACACGAGCAATCTCAGGAGCAACGCCCGATGCCAACAAAGACTCATAGGTGGCAATGGCGGACTCCGTGGCCGTCTTGATCTGCTCGTGCACCACAGACGCATCGCCGACCACTTCGTTCTTGGATCCCTGCTTGAGTTTCGGATCCCGTGCCCGCAGGTCTTCGACATTGGGAATCCAGCATTCCACTGCGGAATCCACATAGCGTCGACTCACCTCATTGCGACTAAGGCCGATCTGATGCCTGTACCATTCTCGGGCAACAAAGATGGGCATCTTGATGCGAAAGCGGATCTGGGGATGGAAAAAGGGACTGATATGATTGTGCTTGGCCAGATAGTTCAGCAACTTGATATCCTTCTCCTCCATGACATGTACCTCTTTCGCAAAAGAGACACGGGCCGCGTTCACAACGGCCAGATCGGACCCGAAGACCTCCAGAAGTTGCACAGACATTCCTGCCAATCTTTGAACAAGAGGTTTAGATTCCTAAATAGAGTGATCGATTCTGATTCAACAAATCCAGATCCTCTTCGTCATTGAGGTCATAGCTCTTGAAATCGTTCACGGTGCGCACTAGATAGTTGTCGGCATCGCCCCTTGTACACTTGACCCGTGTCCAGAAGTCGAGGGACTGGCAGTTGTAATGGTTCAATTTGAAAGTTCGCGGATAGACTTTAATAAATTTCCCTGGGTTTGTCATATAGCTCTGATTTGTAAAGGTCGCATGATGTATATTCAGCGAGGAGAACTCGTAGTTGCTGTTCACAAAATACTTGAGCTTCTTGGAGGCTGCGAAATCGATCCGCTCTCTCTTCGTAAACGATGGGACAAGGGAGGCCGGCTGTTCCACGTGACCATTCGAGCCAAAGACTCGTTCGGGCATCTGGAGCTGACCATAGGTTATAAACTGATTCAAAATGGTAGGCAGATGAATGCTCAGGGGCGACCAGACATATTCGTCTAGATCAACCATAAGAAGCCACTGACTCTCTTTCAGTAGGGGCAGAATGTGGCGATTGTAGAGAGCTCTCTGGCGGCCCAGATAATAAGGCTCTTTCACCTGAAATAGAGTAATAAGACCCTTGTCCAGATAGGGTTTTAGAATATCTAAGGTCGAATCGGTGGATCCGTCGTCGATCAAGTAAAAATGCTCCACGCCATGATGCAGATAGTGCTTGAGCCACTCTTCGATTGAATGCGCCTCGTTCTTGAACATGGCGCCTACAGAAAGAGCGTGCATTTACAATGCAACTGATCTATGCTTTAGGCATTGAGGTACCGTTAAGAATCTAATTACGCCCCTGGCCAGGGGCGTAATTAGATTCTTAACACTAGTGCTTAAATTTAAGCCTCCACCCATTTGGGCGGAGGCTTAAATTTATACTAGGCGGTAATGCTTCCTGCACACGGGCATATAACTATCGGCGCCTCCCACAAGCACCTGATCGGCCTTTGCCTGAATGCATTTACTGAAGTGGGCCTCCGTGCCGTCCTTGCAGAGACCACAGAACGCCGATAAACGTACAACCTCCTCGGCATGCGGCACAAGCTGCAACAGAGATCCAAACGGCCGTCTATCGCTGTCCCCGTCCAGGCCCGCCACGACAATGTGAATAGGCAGTTCGTCGGCCCACGAGGTCACCCGTTCAAAGAGATCCGCGAAGAACTGCCCCTCGTCGATGATAATCATATGATAGGCACCTGACCGAACAGAGGCCTCGACGCCTTCGAGCCGTTTGACGCAGATCGCCCGTTCCGTGTCCACGTCATGTGATGCAATTTGATTGGTGCCATAGCGTGTATCCCCTGCGAAGTTTATAACCAGAACGGACTGTCCGATCGCCTTGGCCCGACGAATGCGGCGTAACAGTTCCGTTGTCTTCTGGGCAAACATACATCCGATCAAAACTGTCAAATGTCCCATCACTTCCTATCCGTTGTACAAGGATTTGAAATGTCAAATTTAGGGTGCTGGGTGACCTATTGCAGTTTGTATGGGGTTCCCCATACAAATATTTAATAAGCCATGCCTCTAAAGAGGCATGGCTTATTACGATTTACAGAAGGAACCACAGGTTCCTTCTGTAAATATTTAATAAGCCATGCCTCTTTAGAGGCATGGCTTATTACGATACACCTCATATCGCAACGCGATATGAGGTGTATGGAAATAATAAGACATCTTCCTTTAGGAAGATGGCTTATTACAATGTAAAAGAAAAAAAGCCCTGGCGCATCGATACCATTCCTGCCTTCTGTATCAATCTAGAACGCAGACCCGATCGCTGGACAGAGTTTATGAGCCAACCGGGCGTTCCTCCGAATGTCAAGCGGTTCAAGGGCGTCGACGGATCCACTCTGAATATTTTAAAAGACGACCGCATTCCCTTACTCACGAAGCGCAACATTCTGCAAAAGACACGCAGATCCCATGAAGAACTCAATACAGCAGGCGGAATCGGGTGTGCCCTGAGTCATATTGCTGCCTGGGAATGGATAGTACAGAACCAGTCACCGGTCACCCTGATCTTCGAGGACGATGCGAAAGTTCCCGTCAACTTTGTCGACTACATGAACGCTACCCTGGATCGAAGTCCGCTTCTAAAGGACACTGATAAATGGGAACTTCTGACGCTGACGACGACGCGACCCCAGTCAAAGCCCCACCTATCCGATCCCGACATCCATACTCTGGATTCCTTCATCGGCTTTCAGTGTTATCTTATCACCTTGCCGTGTGCAAAACGGTTCTTACAGGAGGCCTATACACTTCATTTGCACATCGACCTCTGGACAGCTATTTTTAAGCAGGTACATGGACTCGAGATCTTGTGTTTGCCAAAGTTCACCGTGAGCCAGCGATCCTCCAAGACGGATATTCAGGATTTGAACGGCTGCAAGCTGTGTGATCTGAGCCCCACGTATGACAAGACGCATACAATGGTGCGGAATGAGGAATATCTGCTGCTAAAGGCTATGGAGATTGCATTGGGTGCGGGGTTCCTGTACGCCATCTATAAGTATTCCTTTCCGAGTCGTTAGTCCGAATCTGAATCATGTTATCAGCACATAAGAATATGTGCTGATAACTTATTAGGATTCGGACTAGTCCGAATCTGAATCCGAATCCGAATCTGTCATCGCTGTATAAAACGGATTCGGATCGATAAATGTATGCGCAACAGTTATAACCGTATGACCATCAGGAATGGTCTGCGCATAGCTCTCCGTTACAGTTAGAAACGGAAAGTCATCATTCAGTTGATTGTCCGGTGTCACTACGAGTTGGATGCCCCCTGCACGATGTTCTAAATTAATATCGCACGGTCGGATGTAATAGTTCCCAATGAGTCCATAGGTAGTGGTTTTATCCTCGGGGTATGATTCTTGGTATCCGATGGTATACAGGGCCTCCTTGCGAAGACGAAATGCGGCTCGATTCTCATCAGTCGACGAAAAGGTGCGCCATGAGTGCGTACCCTCTTCGTCTGTAAAGATAGCCAATAGGATAGGAGGCATCTATACTGTATGTGTATATATATGTATCAATTTCTTAGGTTAGAGCTATTGTCCTGCCCTACGCATTTATCACGAGGTGATTCAGATACCGTTAAGAATCTAATTACGCCCCTGGCCAGGGGCGTAAATTTATACTAAGCGGTACTATCTAGAGAGTAAATAGGGGATGGCGACGAAGACTAGAAAACAGAAACGCTGTTTCAAGCTCTATCTTGTGCGCCACGGGATCTCGTGCGCCAATCTGGCCCGAGCCTATTCTTCGGCGGTAGCAGATCGCTATACAGATCCAGAGCTCACCCAGGAGGGTCGTCGGCGTGCGAAACTCTTGCAGGCCCCTCTCTTGAAAGCGATCCAGAAGCCCTTTGTAGCC
>Ga0114971_10000649_pt1 | contig 23058 bp, 18 predicted proteins | sample M_140625_MF_Meta_FD_87320 | JGI IMG/M metagenome (GOLD analysis project Ga0114971, IMG submission 87320) | Freshwater microbial communities from Lake Montjoie, Canada to study carbon cycling - M_140625_MF_MetaG | ecosystem: Environmental > Aquatic > Freshwater > Lake | place: Lake Montjoie...
CAATTGCTGCAAGGCAGATTGCTGATCGCAATTGTACAATTTGTGCTTGCGGCAATACTTTGGTTTATTTTTCTGGGCTGGATCATCCACATCTGGTCGATACTCGACGCAGCGCTGTGGACACGACGCGGTTGATTCGAAACCTTTTTGTTGTGCATGAACCGCTCGCTTTTGCGCAGACTGTTATCCCGTCCAACCAGAAAGCAAAATTGCTAGATCGGGCCCGCCGACATTGCCGTCGCGATTGATGTCTGCGAAAACATTGAATGATCCCCATGCCGAAAGCAGTGTCGCCATATCAAGCCCATTGACATGTCCATCGTGATTGAGATCGGCTGAGATCGATCCCTGGCAGGAGTCGAGTTCGAAATTCATGTCAATATCAAGCGGTGATGGGCCGATTTGCGTAAAGCCGTCGGACCCGACCGCGTCGACTCTATAGATGCGGTACGTGCGAAGGTAATAACCATCAGTGAGACGGTGACCGTGTACGGCTGCGCTTGCCCCCGCTGTGAGAATGAAAATGACGCTGGGATTCTGCCGCGCAGTCACGAGCGATTGCGGATCAATGAGCGCAACGCTTGATGTTGGAACAGGCCCGATATCAAAGCGCCCAAGCGGCGCACCAGTGGAAGAAAATTTCTGAATCGAGTCGCTTGCGCGATCGCTGACCAACACGCGTCCGTCCGATGCAACAAGAATGTCGGTCGCATCTGCGCCGACCGCAAGTGAGCCAAAGAGCACAGGTACGCTTCCTTCGGTCGCGCTGCGCACGATTGTTCCATCTGCGTTGATGATGAGATATGCGGAAGCTTGCCTTGCGAATGAGCGGGGAGATAAACCAGATGCAAGTTGAACCATAGTTCCTAAAGATGCACCATCATTCAAACGCCAACGGGTGATTCGTTTGTTGATCGGGTCAAGCACATCGCATGCAGCGAGTGAACCACTTGTTCCTGGAACCAATCGCAATTTGTTTGCAATGGGGAAACCGGATCCGCTTGGCGTGATTCGCAATAAAGCCGCCGTCGCTCTATTGAATCGAAAGAGCGCAGATTCTCCGTTGACGATTGCTGTAAGAAGTAACGATCCATCGAGTGCTGTTTCAATTGCAGAAAAAGACTGGATTCCTGCACTTGAAGGGTCGATTGTTCGCCGCTGAACTCCGCTGCGTCCATCGAGTTCAATCAACAGCGCAGGTGAAAACTGCACTGTCCAAAGTCCCAGTGCCCCAGCAAGATCAGTGGGATCCGCAATGCCATTGCCGTTGCAGTCCTCACAGGAATCAATCATTCCATCTCGGTCGAGATCGCGGCTTACATTCACAATCAAATCAACTCCATCAGCTACTCCATTGCCATCGCAATCGATTTGGCATGAATCTGGAATGAAATTGCCGTCATCATCCGCAATCAATCCACCTGCAATATCTGCAAGGTCAGGTAGACCATTGCCGTTGCAGTCAACGTCACAAATATCTGGCCGTCCATTCTGATCAACATCCGCAGCACCCGCGGCGATTTGAATTGGATCGAGCACACCATTGGCATCGCAATCTTGGCAGAGATCAGGGATGCCGTCAGCGTTGTTATCAATCAAAGCGCCGCTTGCGATTTCTTCCGCATCGCTGATGCCATTGCTGTTGCAATCGCTTGCGAGGCAAGGTGCATTGTTGACTTCCCATCCGACGACTGCCTCGGCCGTTCCACGATGAAATCGCAAATCAATATTGGATGTCGCGCCAGAGACAACATGGCAGTAACTCATGATCGTTCCGCGCTGCACACCGCCGTTTGCGCAGGTGTCGATGCCATAATCGTGCGTGTGCCATGTGCCAATATTGTGGCCAATTTCGTGTGTGGAAACGATGATGTCCCAGTTTCCAGGATTGGCCTGCGTTGAATCTGCGAAAGATCCAATCATGTATCCAGACACCGAATATCCGTAATTCGTGCAAGCAGCATTCACCCACGCAACGCCGCCATATGGCAAATTTCTGCGACCTGTCAAGAGTTGGGCAAGGTCGCGCGTCACCCAAGTTTGATTGGCATTCCATTCATTGCGAAATGGACCCAGCGGATCTGGCTCGTTGTACAAATCATCTGCGGTGTCGAATGTCCGAATGTAATTCATGCGAAGACGAGTGTTGCAATCACGCTCGAGGATGAAACTATTCGCCCCATAGAGTGTCAGGATGTAATCAATCGCAGCCGTTGGCGTTGCAAACATTGAAGTGAATTCATAATCCGCATCGACTGCCATCTCGACAAGTCGGGGGAGAGTTGTAATGTTTACTCCAGGAATTGCAGCACCTGCGATGGAACCTTGATCATCAGGCCGATGCATGACACGGCAAAAGTCTTCTATCGGCGGGGCAGAAGGACGACCTTCAGGTTCCAAGTGCCAAGGTCCAGGGCGAAGTCCCTTGCTCAATTCTGCAGAATTTTCTTCGGAGCCCATCAAGACCAAGCGTTGACCGTTTGACTCGAGCCATCCCAGACCACCGCTGGGAGAGAATGCGAGGAATCCCGTCCATAATCCATCAAGTGAATTCGCTTTCCACATCTTGACTTGTGAGGTCTCCATTTGCTGCCACGATTCCCGCCCGTGACTTCTGTGAACCGCGATGCCGGTTGGCGAAACTACGCTCATCGATTCGAGTCGCAGCGTAATCGAACTTTCTGAAGTGATTGGGAGCGTGAGCAGTTCAACAACACTCGGTTCGATCTTGCCAATCGATTGAGGTGCCGCGGCAAGAATGATCGATGTGAATAAAGCGAGCATAGAAACCGATCGTATGTTCACATCTTGCAGCGGATTGCTAGACTTTCCAGTAAGAGCAATGAAAATCTCCAATAAAAGTCTCAGTTGTTTTGGAGTATTGACTTTCTTCTCACTTTCAAGCTTGATGCTCTCTGGAGCGGGGGATGCTGATCCCAAGGCTTTCACCGAATCCATTCGTGGAACTGCCAGATCGGTCGAAATGATTCCTGTTGCGGCCGTTCCTGGTGCAGCCAGCATTTGGATGAGCAAGACGGAAATCCCTTGGGAAGTCCTTGATATTTGCATTTATGGATTCGACAAAGTTGATGGTAAGAGCGATTCGGCAGGCGCTGATGCGGTGACTCGGCCAACGAAACCGTATATCGCGATGGATCGAGGATTTGGTCACGCTGGATGGCCGGCAAATTCGGTCAGCTTCAAAAATGCAAATGGATTTTGCCAGTGGCTTTCTGCAAAGAGTGGCAAACATTATCGATTGCCGACTGTTGCAGAGTGGAAGTATGCGTGCGAAATGGGAAAGATCTCCGCGGAGACAGTTGGCGATTTTGCTTGGTTCGATGACAACAGCGATGGCACGACTCATAAAGTTGGAACGAAGAAGGCTGACGCGCAAGGCTTGCATGATTTGTATGGCAATCTTGCGGAGTGGTGCGTGCAACCCGATGGAACAGGAGTTGTTCTGGGAGGTTCATATCGTGAAGCGAAAAATGAAATCGGATGTAGTGCTTTCGCAGTCGATTCTCCAAAGTGGAATCGCACTGATCCACAAATTCCAAAAAGTATTTGGTGGCTTGCTGACGCGGGTTGGATTGGATTTCGAGTGGTTTGTGATGGGCCAGTCGCTGCGCCCGTCGCGCCAATAAATCCCCCAGTTGTCATAACCCCCAAGCCGCAGTGATGTACGCTCTGTTTGATTTTTCAGTGACGGATTCAAAGTTCAGTTTGAAAAATATGGAGAAAGATCCGATGTCCCAGACAGATGAAACTCGTCGTACTTTCATAAAAACCGCTGCAATTGTTGGAGTTGGCGCAGCGCTCGCGCCTTTTCCAGGCTCATTTCCAGTTTGGGCTGGCGCGCCAGGCGATGACAGAATCAAAGTTGGACTTGTTGGGTGTGGTGGCCGCGGAACTGGCGCCGCCGCCCAAGCGCTCGCGGCAGACAAGGGTGTTGTGATCTGGGCGATGGCAGATGCGTTTCGAGATCGACTTGATTCCAGCCTCGCGAATTTGTTGAAGGAAGATGGAAAAGATCGCGTGCTCGTTCCAGCGGATCGACAATTCGTTGGTCTCGATGCGATTGATAAACTTTTGCCTCTTGTGGATGTTGTGCTGCTATGTTCAACGCCAGCATTCCGTCCAGAACAACTTGCGAAGTCTGTCGCAGCAGGAAAAAACATCTTCTGCGAGAAGCCCGTTTGCGTTGATTCGGTGGGATATCGATCCGTGAAAGAAAGCGTGCGGATTGCCCGCGAAAAGAATCTCACTATCGTCAGTGGATTCTGTTGGCGCAGTTCCAGCCCCGAGCGAGCGATTTATGGCGAAATTCTCGGTGGTCGCCTGGGAGAAGTCGTCAGCATCAGTGCGACCTATTTGACCGGTCCGCTTGGAACACGACCACGACAAGCAGGTTGGTCGGACTTTGATTTCCAACTTCGAAACTGGCAACACTTCGCGTGGCTCTCGGGAGATCATCTTGTCGAGCAAGCCGTTCATTCAATCGACAAAATCAACTGGGCGATGGGCGGAAGGCATCCGACGAAATGCACTGGAATTGGAAGCCGATTCTGCCGCGAAGATGTTCCAGAACGCGGCGATATTTATGACAATTTTTCGATCATCTATGAATATGAAAATGGTCCGCGCTGTGTCTTGACCACTCGTCAGCAAGCGAATTGTTACAACAACAATGACGATTGGATCAACGGCACAAAGGGTTATGCGTGGGTGAATGGTTGGGGACCAACGCACTGGATTAAGGATTATTCTGGCAAGACGATTTGGCAGTATCCAAAAGATGGCCCGACTCCTGATATGTATCAAGTGGAACATGACACGCTGTTCAAGTCCATTCGTGAACATCGAACAATCAACGAAGGAGAGTTCATGGCGGATTCGTGCTTGATGGCAATCATGGGTCGAATGTCCGCATATTCTGGCAAGCAGGTCACGTGGGAAGAGGCGACCACATCGGGAGAAAGTCTCGCGCCAAAATCATTCGCCAATCCAATGCCAATTCTGAAGGCACCGCATCCTGGTGTCAGCCCAACAACTGCAGCTTGAAAAACTTGGAAAGAAAAACGCAATGGCAAAAATCAATCGCAGAGAATTTGTGAAGAGCACTGCTTGGACAACACTTGCAATCGCCGGTGTCGGAGGATTGGTTTCCAGCAACGCCAGCTCAGCTCGATTGGTGGCGGCACGCGGAAAGCGCGAGATTAGAATCGGCGTGATCGGATGCGGTGGCCGCGGAACTGGTGCTGCGGGCAATGCTCTTGAAGCTTCGCCTGACGCGCGCATCGTTGCATACGGCGATCTCTTTCAGGAACGCATCACATCTGCGCAGTCTGGGCTCGAATCATTTGGTGAAAGAGCGAAGGTCGCTTCGGCTCAATGTTTCACTGGATTTGACGCATATCAAGGGGTTATTGCGGTTCCTTGCGATTATGTCATCTTGGCGACTCCGCCTGGATTTCGTCCGATTCATTTTTCTGCGGCAGTTGCTGCGGGGAAAAATGCCTTTGTCGAAAAACCTGTGGCGGTCGATCCAACTGGAATCCGAACCATACTCGCCGCATCTCTCGAAGTCGATGCGAAGAAATTGCGTGTCGCAGCTGGAACGCAGCGCCGCCACGAATGGTGCTATTTGGAAGCAATGCAGCGAATCAAAGATGGTGCAATTGGGCGCGTCGTTGCAGCGCGTGTTTTCTGGAACATGGGAAGCCTCTGGAATGTTCCACCATTAATCATGCGAAGCGATGTGGAGAATCAAGTTCGTAATTGGCTCTATCACACATGGCTTTCGGGTGATCACATTGTTGAACAGCATGTGCACAATATTGACGTCGCAAATTGGGCGATGGGATCACATCCTTCGCGCTGCGTCGCCGTTGGGGGTCGTCAGTCACGCACTGATCAGCGTGAATTTGGAAATATTTTCGATCACTTTGCGGTTGACTTCGAATATCCACACGCAGAAGGCGATACGGAGCCAAGATTTGCACTCAGTATGGCGCGGCAAGAAGAGGGCACCGCTGGTCGAGTGGAGGAAGTGATTTATGGAACAACAGGAGTTGCGCGACTCACCTCTGGATCTGCACAGATCACTGGTGAAAAGCCGTGGACCTTCAAGGGGCCGAACAATAATCCATATGTGCAGGAGCATATTGATTTGCAGAAGGCAATTCTTGACGGAACTCCGCTGAACGAAACGAAACAGGTTGCAGAAAGCACGATGAGTGCGATTATGGGTCGAATGGCCGCTTATTCTGGAGCAGAATTCACTTGGGAAGCAGCGCTTTCTGATCCGATGAACTTGATGCCGCCTTCGTTGCAGTTTGGTCCGCTCCTTCAAGCGCCAGTGGCGATACCTGGCCGCGGTTGTTAGTCGAAGCGACAAGCGCATTCCATCCACTGGTGACAGTGATTGTTGGAGTGTTTTGCCCAGATGATTTTATCTCTACGACTCTCGCTTGAAAATCTCCAATAGACACAGCACCTAGTTCAGCTTGTAAATCAGATAAGTGCGCAAGCAATTCTGGTCCGCCCACGCAGAGCGCAGTTGCAAGTGCATCGGCGACTGCTCCATCGCGACAGACAACCGTTGCTGCAATGCGCCGAGTGATTGCGTGACCAGTTCGAGGATCGATCACATGCGAATATCGAATTCCATTTGCATCAAGATGCTGCGACTCGTCCCCACTTGTCGAAACACATTGATTGCGCAGAGTCAGTCTGCATGATGGAACTCCTTCAATTCCAGATTCGACGTCGATCATCCATCCATCGCTGCCAGCAGGCGCATCGCCACAGGCAATATCGCCTGCAAGCGAACACATGGCAACAGTTGTTCCCAGTGTGCGAAGAGTTTCCAGAGCAGCTTGTGCAGCAATCCCTTTGCCGATTGCTCCGAAGTCCAAACGAATTCCAGGACGCAAGAAGGTCAGCGTTGGACCTTGTTGATTTGCGCTAAAATTCAAGTCGATTTTATTCCATCCGACCATTGCGTTGGCACGGATAATCGCATCTTCGCTTGGTAAGAGCCCATCTTTTCGAGCCTGCCGCCAAAGTTGACTTGATGCCCCGATTGTCGCATCAAAACATCCATTTGTCGCACGCGAGATCCGAATCGATCTTTCCAGCGCATCATAAAGTTCTCGACTGATTGGTATTGGTGTGCCAGAGCCCGTCGCAAGCCTTCCAACTTGCGATGTTGATCGATAGTCACTCAGCACATCTTCAAGCGCATGTACTCGGTCGAACGCGGCGCGTGCGAGGCCCTGCGCTTGCTGCGCGGTCTGCGCAAAGAGTTCAATGCGCATCTCGCAACCCATGGCCACTTCGCGAAATGCGAATTTCGAACTTTGCAAAGAAGGCACTTGGGTTGTGCAATCACACGAGGTGCAGAAGCAAGTTGCAATCACACCCAGAATTGAGCCCAGATTGAAATTCATTGCAGCAAATTGCTCTAGGATAAATCTGGATTTGAGTCACGAACTCTGTAAATCTCATCAAGCTTTGCAAAGAAAATATCGACCAACTCAGGATCAAAATGTTTTCCTTTTTGATCTTGGATGTGTTCGCGGACCTTATCGTCCTTCCATGCATCCCGATAGCAACGATCAGAACTGAGCGCATCAAACACATCTGCTAATCCAACGATTCTTGCGAAGAGCGGAATCTCTTCACCGCATCGTCCACGATGAACGCCGCCGTCGTCAAAGCCAGGATAACCATAGCCGTCCCATCGTTCATGGTGATAAAGCGCAACTTCGCGAGCGGCTTCATCAAAGTCAGTTGGTTCACGCGAAAAGAATTCTCCGCCTGTATGCGTATGTTTTTGGATTTCTTTTCGTTCGGCGTCGCTGAGCGGATTGGGAGATTTGAGAATCGAGTCAGAGACTCCGATCTTGCCAAAATCGTGCAACTTTGCCGCGTACATCAAGCGGGCGAGCTGTCGATTGAACGCAGCTCCGACCAATCCACGACGACGCGCCCATTCCTCGAAGAGCACGGCGGCATAACCTTCCACGCGATCGCTGTGGGGAAATGTTTCGTCTGGATCTCGAATTTCAATCATTCGAATAAATCCAGAAACCATTCTTTCTGTCGTGTGTGCTCGTTCGATCGCCACAGTTGCCACGCTTGCGAAATGTTCAAGCAGCCGGATGTCATCGCTTGAGTATCCAGTGATAGTTCGCCCATCAGGTGAGATTGGATTGATGACTTGGATGACCCCAAGAATTCGTCCACTTTGATTTTTTAATGGCATCGCAATCATCGATTCCGTGCGGTAACCCAAGAGCAAGTCAAATGAAGAATCGAATCGGTATGGCACTTCGAGTGGAATGTTGTAACAATCCGCAATGTAGAGCGATTGACCCGTCAAGCACACCCAACCTGCAAGACTGCGGTCAGTGATGGGAATTCGGAAAGTTGGTACTGGGGGAGGGTCGCCTGTGCTGGTGCGCTCTGCAAGTGCGTCGTTGTGGAAAAATGCGAATCGAAGAGTGTCTCCATCACGCAGAAAAATCGTGCCAGCCTGCGCATGCAGAAGAAAGCGCGCTTCCGAAAGAATTCGATCCATGAGTGAATCAAAATCCTGAATTTGATTCAGTTCGATGCCGATTTTCACTAATCCGCTGACACGCGATTGCCACAGTGTGTCTTCCTGTTGGTTGTTTGGAGTTGAAACGTGACTGCGACTCTCCTCGAGCGATCGGTTTACAGCGCGCAGTTCGCTCTGCAGAGTTTCATACGCTGTTACGCTTCGATTTCGCTTGAGAATATTCAAATATCCCATTGAATGTGTTCGGATACGCGCAACGAGTTCGGTCGCACTGATAGGAAAGACAACAAAATCCGCAATTCCTCGCGAGAAAGCTTCGTCGCGAATCGTTGCTGTTTCTTGACTGGTCAGCATGATGATTGGGACCGCACCGACTTCTGGACTGCGTTTGAAACTGTCAAGAATTCCAAGCCCATCAAATCCAATCTCGCGAAGATCAAGCAAGATGACCGTTGGGCAGATACGAATGGCGACATCGACCGCATCGTTGACTCGTGCACACAAGTTGACTTGAATCCCGCCTGCACGAAGGATCAAATCGCTGAGGGCACGCGATGATGTGTAAGCGCCTCCGACGAGCATCAGCTCGTGGCCATCGGATTCGCTGTGCCGCGCACGATCCGTTGAAGAATTGAAGGGATCTGTTGACATATAAAACTAGGTTCTGCGAGGGTTGCGAGCGCTTGGAGGATTTGATCGACGAGTTTGATCTGTGTTTGGAGATTGAGGACTCCCGCCAGATTGCGGCTCGCGCGGTTGACTGACTGCTTTCGCTGTCATGGATTCTGTACTGCCGGAAAGCGGGGGATCGATTTTGGCAAAGATGATTCGCCCACCTGCAGTCTGAAGAATATTGCTCACTGTGCCACTGGCATGACTTCCCATTTTTTCTGCACCGCCATCGATCACCACCATCGTTCCATCTGGAAGATGTCCAATGCCTTGTCCCTCTTGTTCACCTATGCGTGTGATGTCAACACCGATGGACTCGCCTAAAAACATCGGAGGTTGGAGCGCGGCGGCTATTTGATTGATATTGATCGTCACAATTCCACTGATATTGGCAACTCGTTGTAGCCCAGTATCACCTGTCGCAATTCGCATGTGCTCTTTCATCGCCAATTCGACCAGCATCCGATCGACGCCTCGTCCATCAAGCCCAATATCTTCGATTCGTAAATCGATCTTTGTGTTGACTTGCATATGAGCGACCAAGTCCAGTCCACGCCTTCCGCGAGCTCGCTTCTGCCGATCATTACTGTCACAAAGTTTTTGTAATTCTTCGAGCACAAACTTGGGAACGACCAAAGGTGCATCCAAGATATGCCCTTCAGCGAGCCCCTCGATACGTCCATCGATCAGAGTGGAACTATCAAGCAGAATTGGGGCAATTCCGCTGGCTTGCTTATTGAATTCAACATAAGGAATGACAAGTCTGAAGTCATCTTTCGTCGTCAACACAATTGAGACCGAGAGATAACAGAAAACAATGCCAAGGATGATCTTCGTGAGACTGAGATAAAGTTGAGCGGGGCCATCCAAAATGTCCCATGCGCGCGCGACTGTGTCGATCAATGCACCGAATGCGACAGCTGCCACGAGTCCAAGACAAATTCCAAAATAGACCCCTGCAACGGAAGTCAATCGCTTGTTGGGTGTGAGCAGATCAAGTAGCAGAACCACCATTCCCACTCCGACTGCAGCGATGATCAACCCAACAACTGTGCTTGGTCCGAAATCTTGCACATTGCGAGAACTCGCCACAGTCACGGTCATCACGACAACGAGCAAGGCAACGAAAATCAGACGAACTGCCAGCAGTAGAAAACCGCTTCCGCCGATCTGCGAAGATTTGCGCTGAGATTTACGGATTACAACCGCGTTTGCAGCGAGAGGGTTGGGGGAAATTTCTGTCTGCTCGTCCACTGTGACGAGTGTAGACGGGAGTGATAGAATCGCCTGTAGGAAATGAGGAGGACGGCCGGGCCCGATGGGTGGGCGGCTCGTGAACCTGGTCAGGGCCTGACGGCAGCAGCCATAAGCTTCGTCGTCCGTGCCGTTGGTCGCCTGGTCGTCCTCCCCATTGCCTCATTTGTTATGACACCGAAAGCCAAAACAAAAAATCGTACGAGCGAGTCGGATGTTCAGGCTGATGCCCCGAACGCCGTGGAAAATTCTGATATTGATCCCACATCATCTCATTCCGCATCGCCTAAGAGCGATCTCTTTGGTGCGGAAGTTGCTACAGCTCCGTATCAAGTCTTTGCAAGGCGTTATCGATCTCGTTCATTCGAAGAAGTCGTTGGTCAAGATGCAATCGCAAACACTCTGCGCAATGCAATATCGCTTGGTAGGACTGCGCATGCATATCTTTTTTGCGGGACTCGGGGAGTCGGAAAAACATCGATGGCGCGAATCTTCGCGCGTGCATTGAACGCCGTTGATTCTCTCACCCAACAGGCTGCGATTGGCGAATCAATCATGCGAGGGCAGGACCTTGATGTTGTTGAAATCGACGGCGCAAGTAATCGTGGCGTTGACGATGCACGTGATCTGATTGCGGGTGCTGGGATGGCTCCTGCACGCAGCCCATACAAGATCTACATCATCGACGAAGTTCACATGCTGACTCAGCCTGCGTTCAATGCATTGCTGAAAACAATGGAAGAACCACCTGCGCATGTGAAGTTCATTCTTTGCACGACAGAGCCTCACAAGGTTCCAGCAACGATCCAAAGCCGCTGTCAGCGCTTTGATTTTCGTTCGATTCCAACTGTTGCAATTGCTGCACATCTGCGCAGCGTGTTGACGAGCGAAAAGTTGACCGCGGATGAAGCCGTCATTCTGCAGGTTGCTCGATTGGCCAATGGTTCGATGCGCGATGGACTCAGTTTGTTGGATCGGCTTGTTTCTGCGGCATCGGGGCATGTTTCAGTTGCATTAGCTCGGGATGTCTTGGGTCTTCCAGACGAAGAATTATTAGAAGCATTGTTGTCCGCGATTGCCGATGGCGATCCTGGTCGTGGTTTGGCGACCGCTGCAACATTGTTGGATCAGGGAATGTCTTGCGATCATGCGTTGGACACGATCGCTTCGCGATTGCGTGATGCGCTTTTGCTTCGCGTTTGTGGTCCACAAAGCGAATTGGTTGATCTTCCTGCAGAAACTCGAAGTCGCATGGCGTTACATGCTGGCAAGTTCGATCCTCCAGCCTTGGTGCATCTCATCGCTCTCTGCGACGCGTCGGTCAGAAATATTCGTGGATCTGCTGTTCCTCGCGCTCTCTTTGATGCCGTCATCGCTCGACTGTGCATGTCGGAGCATTTCACCAGTGGCGCTGCGCTGCTGGCAAGTGATGGGGCTGCTTCGGATTCCAAAAAAAAAATAATTGAGATGCCTCGCGCGACCGCCACTGCGCCAATTCTCTCCGCAGCAAAGCCGATTACAGCGCCACAATTTGTTTCGGCATCGAAGACCTTCACGCCGCCAACGCCTTCGTCAACATCAACGCCTTCGCAACAAACCAAACCGCAGGATGATTTCACCAGCAAGTCCGCCACTCCTCGGACCGATCCGAATCTTGATGCAGTTCGGCGACATCCGCTCGTTCGTGAAGCTGCAGAAATCCTCGACGCTGCAGTCAGTCGTGTCATGCCGCGCACAGTTGCGAGTACGAATACCGCAGCAGATCCTGCGGCGCCTATCAACGGGAATCTCTGACGATGCCACGCTCGAACAGCGACCGAGGTCCATATCCAGAAAGTGTCAATCGACTGATACAAGCATTGGCGGTTCTTCCAGGAGTCGGTCGACGAACTGCAGAGCGCCTGGCATTCTGGGTGCTCAAAGCATCAAGTGAAGATGCGCTTGCATTGGCGCAAGCAATCACAGCAGTCAAACAAACAGTTCGGCATTGTCCTATTTGCTGGAATCCCGCTGATCATTCGCCATGTCATATCTGTGCTGATACAAGGCGCGATGCATCTATCGTTATGGTTGTCGAGCAACCGAAGGACCTCATCAATTTGGAACAGACTGGAATGTTTCGAGGGGTCTATCACGTGTTGATGGGTCGGCTTGATCCACTTGATGGTGTTGGTCCTGAAAGTATTACTGCTGGCGATTTGATGGTTCGTGCGAATGATCCAGCGCGCAATGCTTGTGGAGTTGAAATCAAAGAGATTGTTCTTGCGCTGAATCCAGATCTTGAAGGTGATTCGACAGGCCTCTACATCGCGGAACTTCTATCCAAGACTTCGATCAAAGTGACGCGGCTTGCACGCGGTCTGCCGTCGGGCTCGCAAATCGAATTCGCGAATCGCGCGGCGCTCTCAGACGCGATTTCGCTGCGTCAGGTTGTCTAGGTCGGATTGGAAAGGGGAGTACGATTCTCCCTGTGCGATTTGAACTCTCTCAGCAGGCGCAAGTGCGTCTCGGCCAACAGATGAAGTTGGCGCCTCGGGTTCTCCAGTCAATGGAGATCCTGCAGATGCCACTTGCTGCCATCGAAGAACGAATCGAAGCAGAATTGGAATCCAATGTTGCGCTTGAACAAGTCGAGCCAGGACAATCCATCGATGCTGCAGGAGGCAGCGAAGTGAGTGATTTTTCTCGATCACCTGCTGCAGAGACTCCAGCTCCGATGGGGGCGGATCGATTCGAACGCGCGCAAGAATTGCATGAGCGCATGGGTGACGATGAAACCGCTGAGACATGGAGAGAAGTCGCGCGACGTGAAGGGGAGTTCGATTCACGTTCAGCTGCTTTGGAAAGTGCACCGTCGAGCGGACAGAGTTTTGAGGAAATTCTTTTGGATCAGTGGGCGCTCTGCGAAGCGCCACATCCAATTATGTCCGCAGGCCGAGTGTTGATATCAAACATCGGCGAGAATGGTTTTCTCATTCGGTCGATCGAAGAAATTGCTGCGGATTCCAGAGAACTGGGCGCCGAGACTCCAACCGCTGCTCTCTTGGCCGAAGCTCTGAAGCGTTTGCAAACGCATCTCGAACCGCCGGGTATGGCTGCTCGTAATCTGAGCGAATCGCTCATCTTGCAGTTGAATGCGCGCGAAAAAAATGAAGATGCGATTGCGGGCGATACAAGTTTCGCTGATGCAAGACTTCTCGTCGAGAATGATTTGCGCGATTTAGAATCCAATCGTCTCACCGCCATTCGACAACGTCACGGTTGGACAAGCGAACGACTTGACATTGCTCGAGATTGCCTTCGACATTGTAATCCTGCGCCAGGTCGATCATTGAAAGTTGAGAGCGCGCCAATCGTTCGTCCCGATGTCATCATCGAATATGACACAGCGACCGACGCATATTCGGCGCGGTTGGCCAGTGGAGTTCTGCCGAACCTGCAAGTCAGCGAAGAATATTTGCGATTGTCCAAGGCGAAGAAGACAGATGCTGCAACAAAATTGATGTTGAATGACGGCATTCGCCGCGCACGGTGGTTTATCGATGCAATCGAGCAACGAGGCGCGACACTTCTGCGTGTTGTGAACGAAGTGATCGCAAATCAGCGCGAATGGTTGGATTCTGGCGGCGGATCGCTCAAGCCGTTGCCGATGACTCAGGTCGCTAAAAAACTTGGGATGAATGTCAGCACAATCAGCAGAACAGTTGCTGGTAAATGGATCGTCACGCCACGCGGCTCATTCGAATTGCGAAAACTTTTCGCCGGTGGCACAGAGACAGAATCAGGCAGCGATATTTCATGGGTCGCAGTCAAGGCAATCGTTGGAGAAATAATCGCAGCAGAAGAAAAATCCAAGCCACTCTCGGATCAGGCGATTTCACTCGCATTGAAGGAGAGAGGCATTCCACTTGCTCGCCGTACTGTGGTGAAATATCGCGAGCAACTGAACATTCCATCGGCAAGAGTGCGCCGAGTCGCTGAAGCAAGCTGATGCGCTGTCGTGGTTGCGATTATGAACTTTGGAATATGAAGCCCGGCGCATGTCCCGAATGCGGTCGTCAGTGGCGATTTGATGAATTCCGCTTTCGTCCATTTGCCGCTCAATTTCTTTGTCCACACTGCGAGCACGCTTACGCAGGATCGGATGAGCAAGGGCTTCCAGTACCTCGTGCCTTCATTTGCTCTCAATGCAGTCAACCCATCGATCTCAACCAGATGCGCGCTCTTCCTCAGCCGAACACCGACGGCAGTGATGCGATGGATGATGTGCATCCATGGAGTGAACGTTTTCGCTTGGGATATTGGCGCGCGTTCTGGCGATCGGTGGGTCAATCAATGTCCAGCCCCACTCGTATTGGCAGAACGCTTCCAGAGCGCACGAATCTCCGCAGTGCATTGTTTTTTTCACTGTTGTGCGCAACGGTGGGTATCGCCTTTGCAACTTTACCGTTCGTCTTTCTGTTTGGAATATCGTCTTCGCAATTCTCTTCGGGTCTTGAATATGCATTGATATTCCTCGCGAAATTCCTAGGAATCATCCTCGGATCCGCACTGTTTGGACAGATATTTTTTGTGCTCTGGGGCAGTTGTGCTCATGCAATTCTGCGCATGAGCGGGGGAGTTCGCAGACCGCTGAACAGTTCGCTCAGTGCAACGCTGTTCTGTTCTGGACCATTTCTAATCAGTGCAGTTCCTTGCTGCGGGTTTTATATTTTGCCTGTCAGTATGATTTGGATGGCAGTTGCAATGATTTACGCATTCGCCTCATTGCACAAAGTTTCTGGACTGCGTACGTCGATTGCAGTCTTGACTCCGATCCTTACACTTTTGGCAGCGACGGTATTGACGGTTGCCCTGATGATCTATGTGTCGCCGAACACCACTTGGTCTTCAGCTTGGTCTACAACTGGGTCTACAACTGGGTCTGCGAACTTTGGCCCAATACCTTCAACTTCGGCCGACGAATCAGACGCGCAAGCGCTCCCACCCCTTGGACCGGAATCGCCAAAGGAAGAGTAATCCGCGCACGACAAGTTCTCCAGAAAGCGCGATCCAAATTCCAAGCAAACCATAATCCAACCAGACGCCAAGCGCCCACGCCAATGGAAGCCGGATGAAGTAACTGCTGATGACCGTAATGACCAAGCAAGCCGTCGTATCTCCAACTCCTCGCAGACCATTTCTGATGACCATTGCGAGTGCAAAAAAGACTTGAATAAAGCCGCAAGTCATCAAGATCGGCGGAACTTCCCGTAGGTGAATTTCTTGGTTGCTGATCACTCGAGTCAACGGTTCACCAGCGAAAATGAAGACGATCCCAAGCAATCCCATGATCGTGCAGCCGACAATTGTGCAAGCGGTGATTGCTCGGCGAGCTTGTTGAACATTTCCTGCACCGATGTATTGCCCCGCAAGCGCACCAGCTGCGATTCCCATTGCAAATCCAGGGAGAAACGAGAATGATTCCCATTGCACGGCGATCATGTGCGCGCCAATTAATCCATCACCAGGTTTGCCTTGAGCAATTCGATTGTGAGCGATCATTCCAATGAAGATCATCACGAAAAGATTGACGCCCCACAGTGCGATGCCTTCGGCGAAATTTGGAATGCCGATGCGCGCAATGCGCCATGTCATTTCGCGCGATGGTCGCAAATGTCTCTTTTTTGGATTGAAGTCGCGCGTGCCTTTGTGCAAAGCGCGCACGGTCATGATTGCGCCGACGACATATGAGATCGCAGTTCCAGCAGCGATGCCGATCACGCCCCACTTTGCTCCATCGATGCCCAAAACATTTGGCACGACAAAGTTTCCGGCTTGGTATTGCGCTCCAGACAAGAGCCAAGAAGCGATTGCGTTGACGACATTGACAACGACTGCAATCCATGCAGGAGTCCATGTCTCTCCTGCACCGTGCAAGCACATCGATCCCACAGTCATCACTCCAGTCGCAGGCATCGCAATTGCAAGCAGTCGAACATATTGAATGCAGAAATCCGCACTTTGTCCGTATAATCCAGCCACTTCCGCCAGAGGGACGACAGCGAACCAAAGTATCACTCCGATCAGCACCCCCCACACCAGACTGAGCGTGATCGATTGACCACACGCTTCTTCGCTTTCGAGTGCACGCCCTGCACCAATTGCGCGTGCGATGATCGCTTGTGCGCCAACGCCAAGTCCAGCCATCGCAATCCCAATAAACCATCCGACATAAGATCCAATTCCGATTCCATCAAGCGCAGGGACAACCGTCGTCCCTGGCAAACTTCCGGCGATCATCTTGTCGACCAACCCCACACATGCAGCGACGAGTTGTTGCAACAGAATTGGAATCGCCAAAAACCGAATTGCGGACCACATCGTGCGACCAGCAAGTTTGCCACTTCGGATTGATCCATCAAGAGCGATCTCCGCTCCTTCTAGAGCCATCACCGCATCGGGCGGATCATCGGGACCGACAGATGTTGTCGTGAAGCGCAAGTCTTCGCGAAGATCGCTTGATTGAGAGTCTGTTGATTTGTTCAATTTCCAAAACCTTTTATGCCTTGCATGTCACATCATTCATATGCGGTATTAAAGGCAAGCAATTGCTCAAGGTCCACTCGGCGTGGGAGCAGCAGGGGACGCAGGATTGTCATAGGTCTTTCGCGATCCCGCATCTGCAATTCCATTTGGCAAACCTGGTGTTTCAAACTTTGGAATATCCCAGAAGACAACATAATCCCAGAAACCCAAATGCCGTCGAAAAGTGGGATAAAGATAGAAGTTCTGGCCGCGAAAACGTTTCTCCACTGGAGTCGTTTCATACCATCCAAGCCATCGCATTCGATCGATTCCTAGGTCGTTGCCCGTCATGAGTCGCAAACTATCCAGAGCGGCCAAATTGACAGTCAGTTCGCTGTGGTCGAGCGCCGTCACTAATGCTTGAAAAGAATCGTCTTGGGGATATTGTCCCAAGCCGATGGCTAATTCAACTCGTGTCTCTTGAGCTTCGCTTTCGTCACCCATCTTTTTCCACATCGCTTGTGAGACGGAGACATTGTGGATGCGTTGCAATCCGAGTGCTGCGGCCAATCGCACGTGGGGGTATGGGCTGTCCAACCGTTCGGCGATCAGCACTGCATCCTCAGGATTCCCAAATCGCGAGAGCGCAGAAATCGCTGCCCCTTGGACCAACGGGTCTTTCATGTCTTTGACATAAAAACGATAGAGCTTGATGTACGCATCGACGCCGCCGAACGAAGATGTTCCAAGAAGAACAACTCCCCGCCGCATATTTTCCGCGTCAGTCGTGTCGACAGCCCACTGCGCTGCTTCTGTGGGAGATGGGGGAGAGAGGACATCGCCCATGGATCGAAAGTCCGAACCGATGGTGTCGCATGCGCACAGAGTTGTGCATGCAAGAATCGCGCCAGCAAGAATCACGCCAGCACGAATCCAATCGCAGGCATTTTGAATACGCAAACAGAAAGTGTCGTCAGTGCTTGGCATCTGAGAATGATTCAGCTTCCCGGCGTGGGCTTGCCGCAATCAAAGCTGACTGGGACAAGACAGATGAATGTCAAATCTTCTTTGCCGTCGTTGACAAATTGATGCATGCGATTTGGATTGATCATCAAGATGTCACCTGCATGGCAAGGGTGAAACTCGCCGTCATATTCAACGCGCGCTTGTCCACCAGTGATGATGACCTCGTGCTCATAGTCGTGCTGGTGCCTTGGCGTATTTCCACCAGGTGCAACTGTGTAATGACGCATCGAAAAGTTCGGTGCACCATCTTTTCGTCCAACCATCAGGCGCATCGAAACTCCCTGCGTGCCAGGAAGTTCAATCGCCACTGGATCTACTTCTTCAATGCGGCGCTTCAGCATGAAGGGAAGGTTAGCGTCTATGTTCTCACCGTGGCAAAGCTCCGAATCAAAGGTTTTCCCTTGGGCGCATGGCAGACAAATTGCTGGTTGGTCTGGATCGAGACCGATGCAATTCGTCCTGGATGGATCATCGATACAGGCGATGATCCAGGTCCACTCTTGGATGCAATTCGCATTCACGGCATTACAGTTCAAGCGATTCTCTTTACCCACGCGCATCTCGATCACATCATGGGTCTTGAAAAGATTCTTGCAGTTGTTGGAGATGTGCCAAGACACGCCCATCCACTTGAACACGGGTGGTTTGGCGATCCGCAAATGAATCTTTCAGCCTTCGCCGAAGTCGATCCTGTTTCGGTGAGTGCGCCGACTCATTCTCTCAGCGAGGGAGATGAATTATCGCTCGGTCCAACTCGTTGGAGAGTCTTGCACACGCCGGGTCATAGTCCTGGGTCTGTCAGTTTTGTTTGCGATGATGCGAAAGTTTTAATCGCTGGCGACACGCTCTTTGCAGGATCGGTTGGCAGGTCAGACTTTCCAACAAGCGATCCCGCGGCACTAGACGATTCTCTTCGGCGAAAATTGTTGGCACTTCCCGACGAGTATGTCGTTCATCCAGGACACGGCCCATCAACCACCATTGGGCGCGAGCGGTTGAACAATCCCTTTTTGCAATAGCAGTCCATCGCACCAAGCATCCATTCGAGTGCGCAGAACATTCAGCGGGATCGGGCCAGCACTGAGCAAATGGTCGTGAAACGCTCGCAAATCGAAGCGTTCTCCCAAACGTTTTTCGCACACAGATCGAATGCGCCGAATTTCTAATTCGCCAATTTTATATCCGCACGCTTGACCGGGCCATCCGATGTATCGATCAATCTCTCGCTCGATGTTCAATCTGGAAAGCGCAGTGTTGTGCTGGAGAAATGCAATCGCATCATCGCGGCTCATGCCAAACGCGTGCATCCCCGTGTCAACAACCAGTCGACACGCGCGCCACATTTCATAAAGCAATCGTCCGAAGTCGTCGTATGGATTCTCATACAGCCCCATCGAAATGCCTAGTCGTTCTGCATAGAGCGCCCATCCTTCGACAAATGCAGTCGCATCAACATCGCGTCGAAATTCTCGCAGCCCTTCGACTTCATCTGCAATCGAAATTTGCAGATGATGTCCGGGTACCGCTTCATGGAGAGAAAGCGGAATCATTTCATACTTCGGCCGCTGATCCAGCGCATATGTGTTGGCATAAAACCATCCCGGCAATCCCGCTTTCATACTGCCAAATTGGTAATACGCAGTTGTCTGCGATGGCGCCATGAAGCGGGGGATCTCGCGCACGCCGTATGGAAGGCGCGGTAATACGCCGAAATATTCAGGAAGCTTTGCATCGATGCGCTTGCAGACATCGCGATAACCCGCAAGCAGAGATTCCGCCGATGTGTGATAGAAGCGCGGATCGGCGCGCAAAAATGTTACGAATGCGTTGAACCGATCGTCATTCGAAAGTTTCGCGCGCGCTGGATCTGCCGCGAACCAATCAGTGCGTGCGATCACTTCGAACATTTCGCCACGAATTCGTGCGACTTCATCGAGTCCGATACGGTGAATCTCTTCGGGAGTCAGGTCGGTCGTCGTAAATCGTTTCAATTCAAAAGCGTAATACTCCGCTCCTAAATATTGATCCTTTGCACTGATCGACTTGAGTCCCTTGGGGATATATGTTTCCTTCAGCCAGGTGAGCATCTCTCCAAGTGCAAGAAGTGCATCCAGTTTTGCGGTTCTTGCTTGTTCACGCAGACTTTGCTGTTGCTCTGCAGGAATCGAGTCCGGCATATGCGCCAGTGGAGTTTCAATTTCATTCAGATTTCCACGTAAAACGGATTCGAATTGTCCGACCACCCCTTCGAGAACTGCTGCGGGTGGAACGATTCCTTCTTCAAGACCTTGCTCCATCATCGACTGTGTATCGCGCACTGCTGCGCCAAGTCGGGTCATACGCTTGACATAATTTTCCCAGTCCGCGGCTTGTCGAAATGGAACGCTTTCGGCGAATTGTGGAAGATCTTGTTGAGGTCCACCTCGTTGACCGACGGGCATCATCCATCGCTTGAAACGAAACGAATCAAAATCGTTGCGAAGATCGCGATTGAGAAGGTCATAGTCAAGTTGATTTGCTGCGTTCAATTGAGCGCGGTCAATCGAAGCAATTTTTTCAATCAAATATCCGATCTCATTGTGTCGATTGAGCGCCCCACGCATTCCAGGCTCAGTGATTCGATCCGGTGATGTCGGTCGCCCATGCGCAATCGCCGATTCGGGAAAACTGAAGTCGCGCCACTGCTGATACTCCTCGGCAAGCGCATCGAAAGTCGAATCAGGAGTGACAATCACGGATGCGTGCGCTGCTGCAGATTGTTCAGCAACACTCTCACTGTGCAGTGTTGCAGGAATGCTCAACACGATGGGAAGTGCAATTAAAAAAGGCAGGATTTTGTTGGTTTTGCGCATGCGATGTTGAATGGGTCAGTCCCGTGCAGCACAATACAGGATGCAAGGGTCCTTCCTCGATGAGCAGGCTCTGGGCGTGAAGTTATACTCGCCTTTCGCCAAGAGAAGATCACAGTGAGCAGCGCAATCCCAATTCCGACAGAACAAGGATATTCCCCGCCAGCCGTGCGGCAATTTGCTGTTTTTCTTGATAATAAAGTTGGCAAGTTGCTCGAATTGCTGAAGCTTTTCGAGGACGATTCCATGGTCAATGTTGCCGCTCTCAGCGTGATGGATTCAAGCGACCATGCTGTTGTGCGCATGATCTTTTCGAACGCTGATGCCGCGCGCCATTTGCTGCGCAAGAATAATTATACTTTCAGCGAACTTGATCTGATCGTTGTGCAGATTGGCCAAGGTCAGTCGCTGACCAAATTGTGTCTGCATTTGCTTGGCGCAGAACTGAACATTCGATTTGTCTATCCAGTTCTCATGCGAGCCGCAAGTGAACCTTGCGTTGCCTTGGCTGTTGATGACACATATTTAGCTGGCCAGATTCTGCTCCGCAAGCGCTTCACACTGCTTGGCGAAGAAGATCTCAGTTGACTTCAGCGCAACTTCAGGCTGGATCGCTGACAATTTTGGGATTCTTCCCGTCAGCGTCATATGCATATGTGCAACCAGGTTGTTCCTCGGCGCATCCCTTGTGATGTCCATCGCACAAAGGAAAGTTTTTGGACAGTCCGCACGCGCAGACGAAAATCGCCTTCTCTTGCGGTTCGATCTTGATTGGTTTCAACGCTTCAAATTTGACGAGTCTTGCCATAAAGATAAGTCTAGCGGATTCACGAGGCTTCGACAGTCGCCGAAGTTTTTGAAGTCTCCCAGAGCCGAACACTTTTCAGTTCTGCGGAATGCTTTTCGAGCGGCTCTTTCAACAAGTCGAAGCACACCGCGGCGATATGTTCCACTGATGGATTTGTCGCACGAAACTCGGGACAATCAATATTGAGATTCATGTGGTCGAAGCGCTCGATGACCAATCGATCGACAATTTCCTCCAAATCTGCAATCCCAAACGAATGGCTCGTTGGAACAACAATCGAGACAGCAACGCGATAATTATGTCCGTGGCCATTGATCTTGTTGCACTTGCCGAAAAAATCCTGATTTTCAGCGGGAGTACGGTTGGGGTCATTCAAGCGGTGCGATGCCGCAAATTCAAAGGTGGCGGTCAGAGTGGTCTTAGTTGGCATGTCGCCTTTCCATAAATATTGGTGGTATGGGGAGATATTCCACGAAAGAGATTCGATCGAGCGCCCGAGACGCGTTGCGACGCCCTTCGCCAGAGTATGCAAGAGTTGGGATGGGGTCGCAGTAGATGCGGTACTTGGCGAAAAAAGTTCTACTTTCAAGAGGGGGATGACGGAACTGCGAACGGCTGAATCAAGTTGCGCAAGTGTGGCCAGATAGCCAGTGTTTTGCTCTGGTTTTCCATGAATTGAGACCTCAAATTCATACCAAGCGCCGATGCTGTTCGCACTTGGAAAACTTGCAAACGAATTATGGGAAATATCCGTGACGGCAGTCGTGGTATCGCGACAAATAAAAACACGAACGGCGCGTGACAGAGTGGTTGGGACGGGGAATGCGGTCATATGAAAGTTGATCTGAATGAGTGAAATCATAGGGTGGAGTTGACTTCGGGCACGGAGATACTATTATTATGTACTTACAAAGCCCCCGGAAGGGCTCGGCGTGAGGCTTGCCTCCGCCGGGCCTTTTTTATTTTTGAGATGACCTATTTCTGTCGCACTGCTCCTTCTACTCTGCGGCGAGAATATTTTTTCATGAAACATTCATCAAATTCACTCTGGATTTTCGCGGTCATATTTCTAGGCAATTCTTGCGCATCGCCTGTGATTTCGCCACCAGCGAAAGACTCAACTTCCCCCCCAATCCAAACCACACAACAAGAACAATCTTCGCACATTCCTCCGCAGGCTCCGCTCCAAATCGGCCCCGATATTCGAGTTGATCGTTCCAAGTCCGAAGTGATCATTCGAGCGCAAATCGCATCGCGAAATGGTTTTCTTGAACAACTTGTTTGTAAAGCTGGAACACGCGAACATGAATCATTGCTCGCAGTGGAAGCTGCGCCGAAGATGATTCACGCCGCGTTGCTTGCAGCAGGATTCA
>Ga0114971_10000650_pt1 | contig 23026 bp, 15 predicted proteins | sample M_140625_MF_Meta_FD_87320 | JGI IMG/M metagenome (GOLD analysis project Ga0114971, IMG submission 87320) | Freshwater microbial communities from Lake Montjoie, Canada to study carbon cycling - M_140625_MF_MetaG | ecosystem: Environmental > Aquatic > Freshwater > Lake | place: Lake Montjoie...
CGCGCTCGATCACGAGACTACCCATGTAATTAAAGTGGCGCAATACCGCAGCAAAGGCGGGCCAATCCACCTCACCGGAACCCGCCGGCACTTCCGCTCCCCACGTCCCGGGAATTGCAGTCCGCACCGCGTCCTTGATGTGCACCTGGCGCACCCACGGGGAGAGCGCCCGAAGCCCCTCCACGGGGTCGCCCTTGCCGTAAAGAATCATATTGGCCGGGTCAAAATTCACGCCAACATTCGGCCGGTTCAACTCGGTCAAAAAAGCCGCCAGCGCCGGGGCCGTTTCCTGCCCCGTCTCCAGGCCCACCGCGATTCCTTTGGCGGCAAATAGGTCGGCCACTTCCCGGAGCCGCCCCACCATTTTATCAAGCGACGGATCGGATTTTTCGTGAGGCAGAAAGCCGGCGTGGAAGGTCACCAGCCCCAGCCCCAGCGAGGCGGCTATCTCAGCACTCGCCTGAATGTCCTGAAGATTTTGAGCCCACGTCGCGTCCGGCGCAATGCCCCCGGTCGCGCGGATGGTTTCCAGCGTGGAATAATCCTCGCCCCGGCAGCCAAACATGCCGGAGACAATCTTGATTTGATTCTGGCTCAGAATGCTTTCCGTCTCCGCCCACAGCGCCGGCGATTCGCGCAAGGGATCCAGCGCCAGCTGGATGCGCGGGACGCCGGCGGCACCTATTTTTTCCGCGAGCGCGCGGGGGTTCTGCGGCTGCAAAGACCAACTGCAGACAGCCACGCGGCCGACAAAATCAGAGTGAGGTTGAATCATGGGGTGGTCGATTTCTTTGTGGCGCCGCCCGAATAGCCCGGGCTGCTCGGGCTTCTATTTCCCGCCGCCCGCGGCGAAAGCAGCGGCGCGGAGTTCTGATTAAGAATTTTCCGGGCGCCGCCGATGACGCGCTCCCAGTCAAAGGCCGGGCCGGGATCGTTTTTGTTCGTCTGAATATGATAATGCCCCAGCACCCCCTGATAGTGTTCCAATTCGCCGGCCGCCAGCGCGTGCGGCACGAGCTGACCTGCGGCGTCCGCGGGATAGCGGCACTCCAGCTTTGGAAACACCGCGCACAGCGCCGCCGTCAGTCGCGTCAGCGCCTCGTACTGCTCCGGCGTGAAATCATATTGCACCAGATCCTCGCCTTGAATCAAGCCGCGCACCGGCTCATTGCGCGCGGGGCGCCCGGCAAAATTTTTTGTGCGCTGGCCGCCGTCGCCGAATCGTTTGGGAATCGTGATGGAAACGGTTCCGCCCGCGTCCGCCTGATACCACTGCGCAAAGGGATTATTGCCGGCCGGCGGATACGCGCCCATATTCGCAATTTCCACTCCGATGGAGCGGTCGTTGGACGTGGTCGCATGCCAGCCGCGCTCCTTCAGGTCCAGGGTCTGATAAATCGTGCCGTCCAAATCCAGCATGAAATGCACGCTCAAATCGCGCTCGTCCTGAAGCACCTTGAAGCACGTCCGGCTCGTGCCGCACACGTCGAAGTGCATCACAAATTGATCCACCACGCGTTGCAACAGCGGCAAATCCCAGCCGCCCCCGCGGACTTTTTCCATCTGCTCGGGCGTCAGCGATTTCTGGCGCAGCCCGTAGCGGTTGGGTGTTCTCAGCGTTTTCACTTCGGCGCAGGAATTCGACCAGTCGGATTTTTCCAGCGGGGCAAAGCGGCGCTCGACGCGATACGCATCGTAGCCTCCGGAATCCATCCACAAGACGACGCGCGTCCCGGTGTGGAAAAATTGTCCCGCAACGACAATCTCATCGCCGCGGCGGGGCTCCAGCTGGCCAATACTTGTGACGGTGCTGCAGCCGCTGGCCAAAAGCACCCCAGCGAGACCGATCAAAAGATATTTTGCTTTCATGAATTCAGTTAAAATGGAAGAGCCCGCCCGGAAAAAACCCGATGCAACCCTCCCCGTCCACGAGGCGGATGACTCGCCGCTTGTTCACATCCTCCCCATATCAGCGCAGGGGGCGCCCCAGGCGCTGGCATAGTTTAGACCTCACGTCCGCCTCAAATTTCCCGATGAAGCCGGCAACGTAATCCACCAGGTCCACCGACTCGTTCACCACCAGCGGCGTGAGGTCCATCCCGAAAATCACCTGCGTGGCCGCGTCCGTCGAATGCGAATCAAAAAAAGTCGCATTGGCCGAGCGGCGCCCCAGCGTGGCCAGGTCGTAGCGCTTGCCGCCCGCGATTTGCGAGTCAAAAATGCCGTTCAGCTTCGCGGCCAAGGAGTCGCGGCCGCTCACGTCCATCACCACCTTGTCGGCATCCGCCAGCCAGTCCAGATCGCGCCAGACTTCGCAGCCGATGACGCGCTTGGGCCGCTGCGAACGCGGCAATTCGCGCAGGGCCTGAATGACCGCCACCACCACGCCGATGTGCGTGTCGTGCTTGTCCGCCAGATTGTGGGTGTAAACCATCTCCGGCCGGGTCGCGGCCAGGATTTTCTTTAAATCATCCTTGAGCGAGGGATCGGTTGGGCTTTTCACGGCGCTGCTGGGGTAATCGAGCTGCAGCATCACGCCGAAGTGGCCGAGCTTTGCCGCCTTGTCCTGCTCGCGCCGGCGGACGGCCATCATCTCCGCATCGGTGAATTTTTTATATTTCCCCACCCGGGAACTGCCGGCTCCGTTGGTGCAGGTCACGCCGCCGAACCATTTCGACCGGCTGGCATAGCATTCCAGAATCCCTTGGAACGCCATGAATTCCAGATCGTCCTGGTGAGCGCCAATGCCCAGGTGCGTGATGCGCTTGAGCGCCGCCCCGAGAGGCTTGCCATCGGGCACCCGGATTCCCGCCGTGGGCTGGTGAAATTTCATAAATTATTTTTCCTCAATGCCGGCAGGCTCGCAGCGGCAACGGCCTGTCCGACCCGCCGCGATTTTTCGTCCGGGACCCGCAATTCGATTTTTTTGGCGACCTCAGGGAAGTGCTTTTTCAAGATTTTCCGAGCCGTTTCAATCACAATGTCCCCCCCTTTTCCGGTGGTGACGCGGCCTAGAATCAGTGCCTGCCGGAACGCGTAAAATTCAGCGTACTGCGCCATGGCGCATCCGAGGTACACGCCGATGGTCTCATAAATTTTCGCTGCGCGCGCGTCGCCGCGCGCCATGAGTTTTTGCACTTCCTTGAGCCGCTCCGGCAACCCCATTTTTTCCGGCAGCCGGATTTTGGCGGCCGGCAGCAGCTGGTTCACCGCCTGCTGCGAGAAATACATCACGCCGGTGCCGCGGTCGCCCGACCATTCATCCGCGGGAGCGGCGGGATTATAATCCACCGGCACAAACGCCAGCTCATTCAGCCAGCCAAGAATCCGGCCGGAGGGATCCATGAAGCCCGCCGCCTGGCTCGAGCCCATGGCGATGCCCAGCATGCCCCGGCTGCCGAGCGAGAGCGCGCCCGCCAGGGCCGTGACGTCGCCATCATTCATGACCACCACCGGCACATTCCATTCTTTCTGGATGCGCTTGAAAATTCTGGATGCCCGGGGGAAGTCTTTCTTGGGAACCGCGCGCAGCAGGGACGCCACGCGGATTTCGTTGTCCACAATGATGCCCGCAGAACTGCCGCCGATGGCGTCCACCCTCGGCAGATAGGCCGCCGCGCGGTGCAGCGCCGAAGCCAGGTGATGGTAATGATATCCGGGGTCCGCCTGCGACTTCGGGTCCCACGGGACTTCATCCGTATAAACCGCTTCGCCATCGATCACGGCGGAGAATTTGTAATCGCTCGCCCCCAGGTCAAATCCGATGCGGCAGCCTTTGAGGTGGCCGCCGGCCGGCGTCTGGAGCTCTCTGGCCGCGGGGACTTTTTCCGCGGTGGAGAGGGCGACCTGGAATGGCCTCCCGTAGGCCGACGTCATCATGGCGCAGTCGAACCGGCGCGGACCGCGCGCCGAATACTGGTGGCGGATGTGCTCCCCAATGCTCCTGGGTCCGCCGACGTGCAGCTTCCACCCCCCGCGCGCCCACAGCAAAAATTTCACCAGCCGTTCGACGTACCGGAGCGTGGCCTCTCCGGCTTCCGGCAGCACGACCGTCTCGTAGCGTGAGACCAGCTTGTTTTCGCGCTCGAGGCCGAGGACCAGCGGCACCGCCCTGCCGATTTTTTTCACGGCGGCGACATAATGGCGGTTGAAGAGGACCGCCGGCTGAAACTGCGGGTCCAGCGGCGCCGGAAAAAGCGAGGACGGAAGATTCATGGCAATAACGTTTTTAAACAGTCTCGGATCATTATTCGGGCATGGATAAGGGGCGGTAATTCACTCCCATCGCATCCAGGCGTTTTTCATTCTGAGCCGCGCGCGATTTGAAATTCTCCCAGTCGCGCGAGGTCTTGGGCGACCAGTCCACCTCCGCCAAGGCGCCCAGGCGAGGGAACATCATATATTCAACCTGGCGCAGGTTCGGAACATATTCCGTCCACAAATTTGCCTGCCCGCCCAGCACGCGTCCGGCAAATTCAGGCGCGAGCTTTTGCGGCACGGGTTCAAAGCTGTAAACCTGGGCCAGCGGAAGAAGGCCGCCGATGGCTTTGGGCTCCGCCGCGCGATTGGTCGATTGGTAATGATCAAAATAACAGAACTTGCCAGGAGACATCACCACATCATGCCCGCTCGCGGCCGCTTCCGCGCCGCCGCCGATCCAGTCCATCAGCGCCGCGCCAGGCGCGAGGCCGCCCTCGCGGATTTCACTCCAGCCGATGAGATTTTTGCCGCGCGCGCTCACTATTTTTTCAATGCGCCGGATGAAATACGCCTGCAATTCCTTTTCATTTTTCAAACCTTCGCCCTTGATGCGCGCCTGGCATTGGGCGCAGGCAATCCAGTTTGATTTGACCACTTCATCTCCGCCGATGTGGATGTACTTGCCTGGAAACAGCGGCATGACTTCGGATAAAACATTATTGAGGAAAGTGAATGCCTCATCGTTTCCGGCGCAATAAACTCCGGTGAAAACGCCCCCTTGCGTGGGCATGGCGAACTTCACACCCGGGCAGCCAAACTGCGGATAGGCCGTCAGGGCCGCCGAGGAATGGCCGGGCATTTCAATTTCGGGCACAACCGTGATGTGCCGGGCCGCAGCATAAGCGACGATTTCCCTGATTTCCGACTGGGTATAAAAACCGCCGTAGCGCCCTTTCGAGTCATAGGCTGTCGCGCTATTGGAAGCCAGGCCGAAGCCGATGCCGCTGCGCCAGGCTCCCACTTTCGTGAGGTCCGGGTATTTTTTGATCTGAATGCGCCAGCCCTGATCGTCCACGAGATGCCAGTGAAAGGTGTTCATCTTGTAGAGCGCCATCAGGTCCAGCACATGTTTCACTTCGGCTCCGGTATAGAAATGGCGGCTCACATCGAGCATGAAGCCCCGCCAGGCAAACCGCGGCGTGTCCGTTATCTCCACGCAGGGAATCGTCCAGGCAATGCCGCTGATGGGCTGGGCGGAAAAAATTTCCGGAGGCAACAGTTGCAGAAGAGTCTGCATCCCGTAGAACAATCCCGCCTGGGCAGGGGCGCGGATGAGAACGGCGTTCGTGCTCACCACCAACTCATATCCTTCTGCGCCGAGGCGGGGATCCGCGCCGCGGGTTGTGATCACAATGCCCCCCTGCTCCGGGGCCGCCCCCCGGTTGATCTTAAAACGCCACCCGGTGGATTTTTTCAGGCGGTCCGCCAGCAGCCGGCCGGTGTCCTCAGTCGCCGCGTCGGTATCAATGCGGGTCTCCGGCGCCAGTGTAAAAAACCCCTCCCGACGCGCCATTTTTTCCGGCTGCGGAATGAGGGACGGCTCGGCGGCGGAGGAAAGCGAGAGCGCCGAAAGTGACAGGGCAACTATTCCGAGGATTAATTTAACCCGAATTCTAAAATGGGGCAGGGATGGCGCGCTGCGCCGTCCCGGTCGCCGAGCGCAGCGCCAGGCGACGAAGGGGGTGGGGTGGCGCGTGAAACCGGGCTCCATTTGTTCCGGCCGCTCCGCGCGGGCGGGAACAGCGACGCGCGCTGCCCCAACCATTTTCCGCAAAAGCTCACTTCGGAATTCGGATTTAATATTCATTTTGTTTTTTCTTGGTTCACTTATTTCCCGCTCTTCCCGGGTTGTTCATTCAAAAGATCCTGCGCGAAGGCATCGGAGGAATAGCGGGCGAGCTGTTTTTTGGCAATGGCGACGGTGTCGCCGGACGGCTCAACTGGAAAGGAATCTGTCGCGCGCGTCCAGCCATATTCCCAATCCTGGATTTTCTGACGGATGGGCTCCGGATCGAATGGGCCCGGCTGGCCCACGGCATCGCGGAGGGCCGACAGCCACATCTGCCAGCGATGATAATAAAAACGGCCCAGCAATCCGTTCCACTGGCGGTTGGCGTAGTCGACGTGGCTTTGCGGCACCGTCCACGTCGTCAGCAGAGCGCGGGCATTTTCTTCGCAGAGTTTTTTTTCATCCGGCGTCTGGCCCCAGGCACGGGCATCGGCAATCCAGGAGCCGAGCAGAAATTCTTTGCGCGTGCCCGCCAGCGCATCCATGTCGCGGATGAGAGCGAGCATCCGCTGGCTTAGCACTTCAAGCTGCCGAGTATCCCGGGCGCGAAAAGCGCGAAGGATGGCCTGATGATAACGCGTTCCCAGGTCCGCCATGACTTCACGCCCCAGGTCCGCCACATCGTAGCGATAGGCATCGCTGGCGCCACAGGCAGGCGCCGCGTCCAGCAGCTGACGCCAAGCCACCACCAGATTTGTTTCCCCATAGGGCGGCGCGGTGCCGGCGGAGGGACTGGCGCGCTGACCGGGATCCAGCGACGGCCGGGCGCAGACGGCAGATCCGTGATGGAGGATTTTAGGTCCCTGCCTTGGCCCCTGAATATTCCAGGCGGAATCAAAAAGCGTCTGGAGCGCGCGCCGGGCCGCCGGATCGGCGGCGCCGTAACGGCAGCGCATATATTCGTCCAGCCACAGCTTGTAATCCGGGGGATTGGTTCGCCACGACTGGGCAAACAGCATTTCCCAGACAGCGGGATGGGTGTCACTGCCCTCCATCAGGCCGCCGATGCCGCGCATCATGCCCTTGCCCGGACCGGCCTCCGCCAGCGCCTTCGCCGGCCCCTCTGCCATCCAGGCGAGCCGGCTCGCGATGAAATGATTGCCTCCGAAATTATGGATGGAACACCACAGCCAGGGCGCACCGCCGAATTGATCTCGCGACCGCCAATTTTCATGATCCTCGCAATACAGGTCGAGGACCAGACAGCGGCTTTTGTCCAGGGCGTCCAGCATGGGCTGGCGCGGATTCACCCACCACGATTGAAAAACCCAAGTGACATCGGGGTAGGCATTTGACATCGGCGCATAGATTTGACGCGCACACGCGGCGAGGTCAATTCCGTTGGTATTGCCGCCTTCGTGGAACGGGTCTGCGGCGAGAAATTCCGCATTTCCAAAATAGTCCCTCTGAGACCGGTAAAATACCGCCGCAAATTTGGCGAACAACGGATCGGCCGGGTCCAGCAAATCGGGGCGCTTGAGGGTGCTCCAGTTTCCCTGAGCGCGGACGCGGGCCTCCGGAAACCGTTTATGAAAATCCGATGGCACCATGCCGTAATACCCCTGCTGCACCGGCTCCATCCCCAGCTCGCGCATCCGGGCAATGATTTTCTGCCCCAATTTCAGACGGCGCGCCACAAGGCTTTCGGGCACTGGTCCGCCGTAATTTTCCATGTTGGACATGAACTGCCACGGCTGGTGCGAGGGCATGACCAGCCATTGGCGGACTTCCGCATCGGTGTAGCCAAACTCTTGGAGCGCCTTTATCCAGACCTGCTCCTGACCCTGGATGATGAGCGCCAAATTGACGCCGTGCATTGCCAGATCGTCCAGCTCGCGCTCCCAGCGCGGCCAGTCCCACCACGCCATCGTGTAGCCGTGCGTGCAGTAATTATAGCTGAATCGAAATGGGTACGGGCTGACAACCCGGATTTTTTCCGGCACGGGCGGCAGGCTTTCCGGCAGGCGCATCTGGCTGCCGGCGTGCCAGCCGGGATCGGCGTGACAAAAATCCGCCAGGTAGCGCTTCAATGCGGACGCAACGGACACCCCGCTGTTGCCGCGCAGGACAATTTTTCCCGCACGGCTTTCAATTTCATAAACGTCCCTGCGATTTTCAGCGGGGATGGATTCAACAATAAATTGATTCGCCTGCTGCGGAATCATCCGGCGAATCAAGCCCTCGGCGGCGCTCCCGCCTCCGGCGCCGGCGGCTTGCAGCGCAAGGCAAAGCGGCCCGGACAGCAGGCTTATTATGGCAATCCGAAATCTCTTCAACGGTTTTTCCCCTCAAAATGCTCCTCGATTTCCTCCAGAGTTTTCCCCTTGGTTTCCGGAAGTAAAAACGCGGCGGTGATGAAGTAAATGACCGTGCAGCCCGCAAACACGAAGAACATCGTGGAATAACCGTACTGGCCCACGGTCGGCAGAAACACCGCCGCAATGCCTGTGGAGACGGCAATGTTGATCAGCAGGGCAATGCTCATTCCGTTGGAGCGGATGCGCGTGGGCATGAGCTCCGACAGCGCGAGCCAGACGCAGACGCCGGGCCCGACCGCAAAGGACGCCATGAAACAGTAGATCAAAACGGCAATGAGCCACCCGTTCTGCGCGGACGGCACGGGCGTGATGATGGCATGCTCAATTTTCAGCGGGGCGAGCCGCGCCGCCTTGAGGTCGGCGAAGGGATTTTTAAAGAAGGCCGACACGCCGGTCGCCGGCACGCAGCTCTCGCGGTCAAGGGTCAGCTGCGCGCCAAGCTCGTCGGAGCGCACGACTTTCGTGGCGGCCTGAAAGCCGCCATAGGAATAAATCACCACCAGGGTTTTGGGCGACGCGATCGCTTTGCCTGACTGCGCCAGCAGCCCCGCCGCGAGCTCATCGCTGAATTCAATAACCGCCGTTTGATTTGAAGAAACAACCCGGGATTGAACGGCGTCCCTCACATCCACCCGCTGCGCCTCGGTCTTATGAAACACAAAACCCGTGGCCAGCAGGGAAAGGATGACGCCGGCGCTTCCGACCGACAGCAGAAACTTTCTGCCCTTACGATCCACCAGCATGATGGCGCCGATGGTCATCAAAAAATTCACCAGGGTCAGCAGCACATAGCCAAGGTGCGCCTGCTTGTCGCTCAAGCCCGCCTGAATCAGGATGGTGGCATTATAGCCGATGATCGAATTGACGCCGGTGGCCTGATTGCAGGCCAGGATCACGCAGGCGAGAACAAACGGGAGGATGTATTTGCGCTGCAGGAGCGACTCGCGGGATTTGCTGCCGCCGCCCAGCGCTTTTTCTTTTTCAGCGGAGGCCGCCTCCTCCATCTCCTGCAGTTCAATCCGGGCGCGCTCTTCGGAGCGCGAACGCAGCAGCGCGCGGAGAGCGGCTTCTTTTTTACCGCGCCGGAAAAGCCAGCGCGGGGACTCCGAAACCATCAGGCTGCCGATGATAAAGAGAATTCCTGGCGGCAACGACACCCAGAAGATGCCGCGCCACGCCTTGTCTTTAAAGGAGAACAATTGGGCCGCGTCGCCCAGTTTGGCAACCTCCTCGACCCGGCCGCTGAAATAAAACCCGATGACCGCCGCTGCGACAATGCCGAGCGTGAGCAGCCACTGGAAAATTCCCGTGCCCTTGCCGCGATCGGCGGCGGAAAGGCACTCAGCCAGATACAGCGGCACCACAACCCCGATCAGGCCGCCGCTGACGCCCTGGAGCAGGCGCCCAAACACCAGCGCTTCATACGAGTGCGACAGGGCGATGATCGGCACGCTGACGACAAACAGGAGGCCGCTGATAAACATCATGAATTTGCGGCCGACCAAATCCGCGAGCGCGCCGGCAAACAAAGTTGAAATCACGCCGCCCAGCAGAACGGCGGCGACGATGAACGACAGCTGCCCCGCATTCAGGCCGGATGTGGCTTCAAGATACGGCAGCGCGCCAGATATGATGCCCACATCCACGCCAAAAAGCAGGCCGCCGAGCCCGGCCACCAGCAGCAAAAAGCGATTGTAGGCGGACTTGGGAGAGGCGTCTGAACGGGTCATAGTTTTGGTGCAATGAATTTCAACCACACATTGGCAAAAAATTATCGCCGTGACCAGCTCAACGGAGCCCCCTGAATAGGGGGTGCGCATCCGAAATACGGATGCCCGCCCTTCAAAAAAAACCGGCGAGCCCGCACCGGGGAGTTCCATTTTCGTGACAGCGGCGTGCCCCGCCCTCCCGGGTAGGCAGAAATGAAAAGGGGCAGACGTATAGCCAATTTAGGGTGGTCGCAATCATTTCAAACCGGTTGCAACTGCGGGGAAACATGTTTGAATTAGGCAGTGAAATTATCCGCCCGCTCGTACGAGCTACAGCTTGCAAACCCCTGGAAAATCGCCAGCACCAAAGGCTGCACCACCCACCGCACCGTCCTCGTTGAACTCATGGACGCCGACGGCATTCACGCCTACGGCGAGGCGGCGCCCTCCGCTTTGTATGGCGAATCAGCCGAGGGAGTCCTGAATTTTCTCCAGCCGCTGAATGCTCAACGGCTGTCGTTTAGCGATATTCCGGGCAGCATGAATTATTTAGAATCCCTGCCTGGCATTCCAGACGCTGCCAAATGCGCGCTCAACGTCGCCCTGCTCGACGGCGCGGCGAAGCGCGAGGGCAAGCCGCTCTATGACTATCTGGGGCTCGGTTTCCGCGAAGGACATCACCTCACCTCCTTCACCATCGGCATCGACACGCCGGAAATGATCCGGGCAAAGGTTGTCGCTGCGGCGCAATATCCGGTGATCAAGCTCAAGGTGGGCGATCCGCGCGACCGCGAAAATCTTGCCGCGCTGCGTTCCGCCCCCCCGGAAAAAGTGGTCCGCGTGGATGCCAATGAAGGCTGGAAAACCAAGGAGGAAGCGCTGCGGATGCTGGAGTGGCTCGCCGCAACGGACACCCACATCCAGTTTGTTGAACAGCCCATGCCGCGTGACGCGGCCGAGTCGGATTTAATCTGGCTCAAAGCGCGTTCGCCTCTCCCGCTCTTCGCCGATGAATCCTGTCATACCGTCCAGGATATCCCGCGCTGCGCAATCGGGTTTCATGGCGTCAATGTGAAACTGGTGAAGACCGGCGGCATCAGCATGGCCCACGAAACACTGCAGTCCGCGCGCAACGCCGGACTGAAGACGATGATCGGCTGCATGCTGGAAACAAGCGTGCTCATCAGTGCCGCGGCCCATCTGGCGGAACTCGCCGACCACCTCGACCTGGATGGAAATCTGCTGATCACGAACGACTCCTTTGCCGGCGTGACGGCGGAAAAAGGACTCCTCTCCTTCGCCGCCGCCCAAGAAAAATGCGGGCTTCGGGTCACTCCTCGCAGGCCAGAGTAAAACGCGGACTATTTTAAACTCAACTTCCGAAGCAGGCCAGCCTCTCGCAGCCCTTCGGACCCCAGCGGCTCCTCTCCCCAGCCCGCTCCTCCATTTTCATGGAAGAGAGGGAGTGCAGGCAGCGGCGCCTCGCCGCTGGATTCCCCTCTTAATTTCAGAATGAAGATTTAAATTAAAACGTTTACCCGCCGAATGAGGCTAGGCTCTCGAGCAGGTCCTCCCCCTCGCCCCGCGAAAGCTTGAGCGCGGAGAGGGCTGGGAAGAGGGCGCCATTTTTTCAGCGCTGGCGAGCCTCTGTTTTGGAATTCGGGTTACAACCGGTGCACCCGCAGCCCGCTGCCTGCGTAGATGATCGAGGCCATTTTCAGCGGTACAGCAGAAAAGGCTCGCGCAACTTGGCGAACTCCGCGAGTCCCGGGTAAAAACCGGACACAATCTGATCTGCCGGCGCGCCGGATTCCAAGGCCCTGCGCACGCTGGAGGTGCCCATGACGCTATCGAAATAGCGGTCGTGCAGCTCCAATTGATCCCCGTAGACTTCTTTGACTACCGATAAAATGACGAGGGCGGTGGCGACCGGCTGGTAGGCGGAGCGGTTCGTGACATGCAACTGACAGCCGCCGCAGGTCTTCCCTGAAAATTTTGAAAAGGTGGGCGTAAACCAAACCTCCCGAAATTTGACACCGGGCAAATGGCGCTCATTCAACTTTTTCGCCAGCACAAAACCGTCGATCCAAGGCGCGCCGAAAAATTCAAACGGCTTTGTGGTGCCACGCCCCTCGGATAAATTTGTCCCCTCCAAAATCACCTGACCGGGATACACGGCAGCGCTATCGGACGTCGGCAGATTTGGCGAGGGCAGAACCCAGGGCAGCGACGTCTCATCGAACCACTCACTCCGGCGCCAGTTTTCCATGGGGACGACTGTGAGCTTCACCTTTTTTGTCAGAAATTTCTCATTGAACAACAGCGCCAGCTCTCCTGCGGTCATGCCATGCCGCAGCGGAATGGGATACAGCCCGATGAAGGAACTGTGCTGAGGGTATTCCAGAACCGGACCTTCCATGGCGGCGCCATTGATGGGATTAGGGCGGTCCAAGACAATAAACGGGATGCCCGCCTCGGCCGCCGCCTGCATGGCAAAAGCCATTGTGGCGATATAGGTGTAGACGCGGGTGCCGACATCCTGAAGATCAAACACCATCACATCCACCGAGCGCATCATGCCGGGCTCGACCTGTTTGCCGGCGTGCTGCGTGTCAAACGCGCGCATGTATTCATCGATATTCGTCATCATGTTGGCCGGCGGCTTTTGGGTCTGGCCATAGAGGCTGAAAACAGGAAGCTTAAAATGCGCATCAAAATAAAAGGGGACATATTCGCCCGCCTGCGCATTGCCGCGCACGCCGTGTTCCGGGCCATAAAGAGCGGCGAGTTCCACGCCGGGCTGCGCGCGAAAGAGTTGAACAATGCTCTCCAGATTCCCGTCATAACCGGTGGGGTTGGTGATGAGTCCGATGCGCTTGCCGCGAATTAAATCGGGATGCTTTTCAAATAAGACCTGGACGCCGAGCTTTACCGGCGGCCGCGGGGAGGGATGAGATGTGTTCATGGCGTGACAGCCGGCAATGAGTGATGCAAGGCAAATAAAAAGCGGCAGCTGCAAAATAATAGCCCAAAACCGGCGGCGGGCGCCGGCAGCCCCCGCGCCGTCCCCGAGGCGATCTGGGAGATGAAACGCATGGCGCGTCACCCAAAAAAAATCTCCGCTCCAGCGATCGTATCCCCCCTCTTCGTCATTCTTGGAAATCATTTCAATCCAGCAGAAAGTCTTATCATGGCGTCGTCAATCGACTTGCCGAGCATTGGAATCCGCTGCGTGTAGGCAACCGGACCGACCGGGTCAAAGGCCGGAAAACGGGTGCGCTCCGCAAAAACTTCGTCCGCATAGCGAAAACCCAGATTGCCGATAAATGCGATGACGTAATGCCTGAACGGCTTGCCCGGAAGAGACGTCACAATGCCGGCATCCGATCCGTAATTGAACGTCAGTCCGGTTTTATGCGCAAAAGCGACTTCCGCCTGAGCGTTCGCAGGGCGGATATCCACGCCAAAATCCTGGCCGTCCAAGACAACATGCCCGTTGGACGAATTGATCCAGCGCTCGGCAACGCGCGAGGGAATGCCGGGCCGGACATGAGCTGCTCCAGGAAAATTGGCCGTGGTCAGCACGTCATTGAATCCCTGTTCAGAGAATATTTTTTTAAGGTATTCCCGGGACGGATCTGAAAGCAAAGCCGCTGTCACGGGCTGTCTGCTGGCACCGCGCCACAGCACGCCCGGACCGCCGTCGATCAGCCAGAATAACCGCGCCGCATCGAACGCGGTCATATGAATTTGCCCCGGAGCCCAACCCAAGCCGTCCGAGGCGCGCGTCGCGTTGATTTGCAGCGTGCCAAGATTCAAATCGCGAAACTCGCGGTTGAGCAGCTCGATTTCGTTTCTGTCATGCAACATTTTCAGCAAGGCGCTCGTCGCATGGTTATCGCTCACGGTAATCATCGGGTCCAGCCAGTCTCGGATTTTGCGCGGCTCCGGCGTTGCGCCCGCGACGGCATAAATGTATTCCGTGTCCAAGGCCAATCGGCCCCCGTCGATCATCCTCATGACATGAAAAGCAACCAGGCTTTTGAACAGCGACGCAGGATAAGGCGCCATAAACTGGTAGGGCGCGCGCGCGCGGCCCGGCAGGATATCTTCGGCTTCGTTGAGCGGAGGGGAATTCGACCAGCCTTTGGTTGTGAGCGCATGTCCGTCCTCACGCGAAAATGTGCCGCCGTCAAAACGCTGACCGTCCCAGCGCAGGAAACGAACACTGCGGGCACCCGCATCGGCATCCAGAGGCACGATCAGACCCTCGGGATAATCCCGCGAAAGCAAAACGCAGGCGCGGTCCACCAGGCGCCCCTCGCGGTCAAGCTGGAGGACCGCCACGTTGATATTGGGGGGGTGGGCAACGGTCCGCGCGGGCAAACCCAGAGCAGCCCTTACCGGCCGGTTTTCATTGCCTGCGCCAAAATCAATGATCCGCTCAAAATGGGCGGCGCGGACGGAGTGGAGCAGCACGGTTTCCAGAGGAGTTGAAGCCGGGGCAGCGCTCATGGTTTTTGAAAAAAACAAAACGGCAAAGGCAACGCTGACATATTTTTCCATATGAAACGGCGAAAGTTTCACCCCAAACCCGGGAGAACGCCATGACCAATTTAGGGTGGTGTATCTGGAGGGTTTGGGATGGACAATCACGCCCGGCTGTTCATCCTGCCCTTTTTAAAGCGCCCTATAACCCATGTCTACCAGGACCCCTCCCTCCGCCGGCGATTCAAAAAGACTCCTGTCGCTGGATGCCCTCCGCGGCTTTGATATGTTTTGGATACTCGGGGCCGATTCGCTGGTCTATGCCCTGCAGGGAATCGCGCAGAGCGCGCCCACAAAGCTCCTCGCCGCCCAGCTCGACCACGCCGAGTGGGAAGGATTTCGTTTCTACGACCTTATTTTTCCGCTGTTCATCTTCATGATGGGCGTCTCGACAGTTTTTTCGCTGACCAAGATTCTTGAGCGCGAAGGGCGCGCCGCCGCCGTGAAGCGCGTGCTGGGGCGCGGAATTTTATTGTTCCTGATCGGCCTGATCTATTCCGGCGGCTTCACCAATCCGTGGCCGGACATGCGCCTGATGGGCGTGCTCAACCGGATCGCGCTCTGCTACACCGCGGGCGGCCTCCTGTTCATTTTCCTGCGGACCCGCGGTCTTGCGGCGGTCGCCGCCGCGCTGCTGCTGGGCTATTGGGCAATGCTCGCGCGGGTTCCCTTCCCCGACGTGCGACCGACGCCGGGCGGCAGCGCCGTCATCACCAAAGAAGCCGGGTACAAAAACATTTCGCAACTGAACATGGGCAGCACCAACCGGCTCCGGGGCTCCTACCTTCAAGGCGTCAACTTGACGGATTATATCGACCAAAAATATCTGCCCGGCAGAAAATACGACGGGACTTACGACCCCGAAGGCATTTTAAGCACGCTGCCCGCGCTGGCCAGCGGCCTCCTGGGGATTTTTGCCGGCCTTCTGATCCGGAACCAATCTTGGCCCGACGGGAAAAAAGTTGCGGGCCTGCTGGGCGGAGGCGCGGCGGCCGTGGCGCTGGGCTGGATTTGGGGAATGGAATTTCCGGTCATCAAAAAAATCTGGACGTCCTCGTACGTCCTGGTGGCAGGAGGCTACAGCGCGATTCTGCTCGGCTTATTTTACTGGATCATCGACGTTAAAAAATGGCAGCGGTGGTGCCAGCCCTTTGTATGGATCGGCATGAATCCTCTCGCCATCTATCTGACGAGCAATTTTCTGGGCGGGCTCGGGTTTGAAAAACTGGCCCGGCGGCTTGCCGGCGGACCCGTGAAAAGCTTTTTTGACACGCACGTGGCCTCCGGCTCCGGGGACCTGATCATCGCCGCCCTCTCCATTGCGCTGTTCCTCTGGTTTGCCCACTTTCTCTACCGTCGCCAAATCTTCCTGCGGCTCTAATCCCGCCGCGACTTGAAAGACACCAGCGCTGCGATCAGGCATTCCAACTGCCTGCGGGTGTGCTCGCTGGAAATAACAAAACGGAAGGCCCCCTGCGCCGACGCAGCTCCATACCGGAGGAACGGAGGATAGATGCCTGCTGCCAGCAAACGCTTTTTTAAGAGATTCGCTTCCGGACCGGACATCACGGGAAGCCGGACAATGGGCCCGGGCGTTTCAGGAAGAGCCCAGCCCGCACCGGTTAATTTTGTCCTCACTAAAAATACGTTTTGCAAAAGCGCTTTGTGCCTCGCCGCACTCCCCCGCATTTGTTTCAGGGCGGCCAGCGCCGCACCCGCCAGCGGCGGCGGCAGCGGCGTGGTGCCGGTAAACGATCGGCTGCGCTCAACTATCCTGCCCCGCTGCGCGCGGGACGCCAGCACGGCGCCGCCATACACGCCGAACGCCTTGCTCAAGGTCACACACTGGACGATGCGCTCACGCCCCACGCCTTCGTGCTCCAACGAACCCCTTCCCGTCGCCCCCACAACCCCCGCACCGTGGGCGTCGTCCACCAGCACAATTCCCCGCGCCGGCAGGATTTTGAGATAGTCGCGCAAGGGCGCCACCGAGCCGTCGTGCGAAAACATCCCATCCGTCAGGACGATGTGACGGGCAGTGCGCCCGCATTTGGAAATCCGCCTCGCCAGGTCCGCGGCATGGCGATGTTTGAATTGCTTCACCGGACACTCCAGCATCCGCGCGGCATCCGCCAGCGCTCCGTGGGCGAATTCGTCCACCCACGCATGGGTGAATTCACCCGCCAGCGACTGGGCCGCGGCCACGGGAGCCAGATACCCATCCGGCATAATAAGGGCGGCTTCCGCCCCAAAAAATCCGGCGAGCTCTTTTTCGAGCTGCCCGTAGATTTTATGATTTCCGGTGGTGGCACGCGAGGCGGCCACATTCAAGCCGTGTTCGGCAAGCGAAACGCGCATCGCGCGGGCAAGGGCGGGATCCCGGGCGAATCGATAATAGTCGCAGCCTGAAAAATAGAGCAGCGGCCGGCCCCGTCCGCGCACTTGATTCACACCCAAAAACTGCAATGACTCTGGCTCGGTCATGAAAACAGTCTAAATCCGGCCCGCGCAAACCACACGCTCAAAAACTTCCGCGAGCCAACACGGCCCGGGGTCCAGTTCCGCTTATTTCCCCTGAGCGAACTGCGCAGAATCCTTGGCCAAAAATTCGGGAGCGCTGAATGGGGCGCCGATCCGGGTTTCAACCCCGACCGACGCGCCCGGAGGATTTGAGATTAAAATTTTTAGGCGGACACCGCGCGCGCGGCGCGGTCGGCCTTGCGCTGGCTGAGGCTCTTGAAGAATTCGAAGCCTTCGCGACTGCGGCGCACCATCACATCCTTGTCTTCCAGCATCGTCTTGATGATGCGCAGAATGGGTTTGGGGCGCAGATAATAGCCGCGATAAAAACGGTCCAGCTCCTCGGCGATCTTGTCCTTGCTCAGGCCCGGATATTCCAGCGTGCTTTGCTGCAGGCCGCCGCTTTCACACAGGTCGGTCTTGTCCTTGTTGGTGAACCAGCCGTTCTGTTTGGCCATCTCGTACAATTCTGTGCCGGGATACGGCGCGGCCAGCGAGACCTGAATGCTAAACACATCCAGCTCCTTGGCAAAATCCATGGTGTTCTGGATGCTCTGGGGCGTCTCCACCGGCAGTCCGAGGATGAAGGTGCCATGGATGAGGACATCCGCCTGGTGGCAGGCCTTGGTGAACTGGCGCATTTCGGCCATAGTCACGCCCTTCTTGATGCGCGTCAGGATGTCGTCGTTGCCGCTCTCATAGCCGACTAGGAACAGGCGCAGCCCCGTGTCCTTGAACGATTTAATGGTGTCGTAATCGATGTTCGCCCGGCTGTTGCAGGACCAGGTGAGGCCCAGCGGGGCAATTTTTTTGGCAATCTCCCGCGCGCGGGGCAGGTTCGCCGTGAAGGTGTCATCGTCGAAAAAGAATTCCTTCACCTCGGGAAACACCTTCTTCAGATAGGCCATCTCATCGGCGACATTCTGGGCGGAACGGACGCGATACTTGTGGCCGCCGATGGTCTGCGGCCAGAGGCAGAAGGTGCACTGGGCCGGGCAGCCGCGGCCGGTGTACATGCTCATGTAGGGATGCTGCAGGTAGCCATTGAAATATTTCTGGATGTCCAGGTCGCGGCGGTAGACATCCGCCACCCACGGCAGCGCGTCCATATCATGGATCAGCTCGCGCTCGGCGTTGTGCTTGATCTTGCCATCCCGGTCCTTGTAGGAGAGCCCGTTGATGTTCGAAAAATCGCGGCCCTCGGCGACCTCCTTGCAGGTGTAATCAAACTCCTTGCGGCCGACCCAGTCGATTGCGGATGAAGCCTTGAGCGTTTCGGTGGGGAGGACGGCGGCGTGGGCGCCGACGAAGCCGATCCGGGTGTCGGGCTGCTGGGCTTTGATCGCCTCGGCCACCTTGCAATCGTTGCGCAGCGAGGGGGTGCTGGTATGGATGATGACGTGATCGTATTCGCGCGCGATTTTAAGGCATTCGTCCTTCTTGATGCCGTGCGGCGGGCAGTCCAGCAGCCGGCTGTTGGGGACGAGGGCGGCGGGTTGCGCGAGCCAGGTGGGGTACCAGTAACTGGTGACTTCGCGCCGCGTCTGGTAGCGCGCGCCGGCACCGCCGTCATACCCTTCAAAGCTCGGGGGGGAAAGAAACAATGTTTTGCTCATAATCGAATGACAGAAAAAGTGTATTCACACCCCGCCGCAGGCATCAATGGTTTTTTTATCGCCCATGCGGGGCGACACCGCCCCGGCTATTCGTCACTGAATTGTCACCGGGTTGTTGCCGGATTGAAATTGTGCATCACCGCGGGGCGTGACATGATTCACATGTGAAGCAGAAAATACTGGTCGTGGATGACGAGCCGGAGGCCGTGGAACTGCTGGAGTTCAACCTGAAGCAGGCCGGATACGTCGTGACCACCGCTGAGGACGGGGCGGAGGCGCTAAAAAAAGCGCGGACGCAATCCCCCGATCTGATTGTTCTGGACGTGATGCTGCCGGAAATGGACGGCTTCGAGATCTGCAAAGCGCTCCGGCTGGATTCGGCCACCCGCCGCATGCCCATTCTGATGCTCACGGCCAAGGCGGGGGAAATCGACCGGGTGCTCGGCCTTGAACTCGGCGCGGATGATTACCTGACCAAGCCCTACAGCCCGAGGGAGCTGCTGCTCCGCATCAAAAAAATCCTCGCCCGCGGCCAGGCGGAGGAAAAGCCACGGGAACAGATGCGCTTCGGCGACCTGGTTCTCGACGTGCCGCGGCACCTTGCCAACTGGAAGGGCAAGCCCCTGGACCTGACGGCGACCGAATTCAAACTCCTTACCCTGCTGGCGCAGCGCGCTGGGCGCGTGCAATCCCGAGACCACCTGCTCCGCGACGTCTGGGAATATGACAGCCTGATCGACACCCGCACGGTGGACACCCACATGCGGCGGTTGCGGGAAAAGCTCGGCCCGGCCTCAAAGCATCTGGACACCGTGCGCGGCGTCGGTTATCGGTTTGTCGAGTGAAACGGGCCCATCGACTCCCCAACTGCAGCACTCGCCTCCGGGCGTTTGACGCGGAAGGCCCGCTGTTTTTAAATCTTCAATTTTCTAATCCATGTGGCCGCTGCTGACTCTTCTGGCCTTGGGCGGGGGCGCTGGCCTTCACTTCTGGTGGCGCGGCCAGTTCCGTCGCCAGCAGCGGCAACTGCTTGACGAAAGGGAGGCCTCCCGCCACCGGCAGGAACAGTCCACCCACCAGGCCCAGGCCCGGCAGCAAATCCTTTTCAATTCCATGCTGGAGGGGCTGCTGCTGCTCGATAGCAACCACCGGATCGACCTCGCCAACCGCGCCTTCAAAAACCTCTTCAACCTGAAAAGCGAGCTGCACGGTAAAACCATTCTGGAAGCCCTCCGCCTGCATGAGCTCGCCCGCCTGGTGGAACGCGTCGAAACAGAAGGCCAGGTTTTTGACCATGAATTGAAACTGCCCGAACTGGCCGGGCGCTGGCTGCAGGTCAATGCCGCAGTCATCACCAATGCCGCCGGCAAACGGGAAGGCACCATCCTCGTGTTTCACGACCTCACCCGGATCAAACACCTCGAACGCACGCGCGAGGATTTTGTCGCCAACGTCAGCCATGAACTCCGCACGCCCCTGTCGCTCATCAAGGGCTACGTTGAAACCCTGCTGGACGGCGCGCGCCACAACCCCGAGGTCGCGGAACGCTTCCTCCGGATCATCGAGCGCAATGCCGAGCGGCTCGATCTGCTCATTCAGGACCTGCTCACCATTTCCGCCCTCGAATCCGGCCGGGTGGAGCTGCAACGGCAGCCGGTGGCCCTGCGCGCGCTCACGGACAAAGTTTTTGCCGACCTGCAGTCCCGGGCGGAGCAGAAGCGCGTGCAGCTCATCAATGAACTGCCGGAACTCGCCGCCAACGCCGACATCAACCGCCTCGATCAGGTCCTCTCCAACCTCGTGGACAACGCCATCAAATATGGACGGCCGGAAGGCTCGGTGCGCGTCAGCGGAAAAACAACCGCCGAGGGCTGGCTGGAAATCGCTGTGCGGGATGACGGCCCCGGAATCCCGGCCGAGGCGCTGGACCGGGTGTTCGAACGGTTTTATCGGGTGGACAAGGCTCGCTCCCGGGATCAGGGCGGCACCGGCCTGGGTCTTTCCATCGTGAAGCACATCATCCACAGCCACGGCGGCGAGGTGCGGGCCGAAAGCGGCTCCGGCCAAGGCGCGGCGTTTTTCTTCACCCTGCCCGGCGCCGACGGGGGCGGAAGCAACCAGCCGCCTCAGGCGGGGTTGGCCGCCAGCCAGTAGCGGATGTCGGCGGCCTGAGGATTGTGCGGATCGAGTTCCAGCACTTTTAAATAATGGCTTCGCGCCGAACCCGGATTGCGAAACTGTCGCGCATAGAGGTTTCCGAGCGCAAGATGTGCGCGGACTTCGGTGGGATTGGCCGCCGTGATTTTCTCCAGCTCATTCACCGCATCCGTCGCATAGCCCGCCGACTTGAGCGTGAGTGCAAAATTATAACGCGCATCCGCGGAACCCGGCTGCAGGGCCAGCGCCTTTTCATAGACCGACAACGCCATCGTAAAATTGCGGAGCCGGTACGCGAGCACTCCCTGATTGTACTGAGCTTCAAACCAGCCGGGGTCCGCGGCCGCCGCCCGCCGGTACCATTCCAGGGCCTCGGTCCAATGCGACCCCTGCTCATAGAGGCGCGCCTTTGAGAACGCATACCCCGCCGCCACCCGGTCGCCCGGCGCCGGCTTGGCGGGCGACACATACAGGTAACGCGGCAAGACCGGCGCCGCGGGGGCGGGTTTTTCAACTGAAGCAGCGATGGTTGGGGCGGGGGCGGGCAGATTAAACTTCGGAGGCAATAAGGGCGCGCCGGCCGGGGCCGACCCCGCCGGCGGCAGCGGGGTTACCCCGGTTTTCACATAATGTTCAGGCAGGGAAGAGGTCGCCGGGGCAACCAGTGCGGGGGGCGCAACGGCAGCGCGCGGGGGGGCAACCGGCGCCACCGCCACCGGTTCCATTTTGACCTTTGCCGCCGGCGCGGGCGGCACCAAGCGCGGCGCCGGGCTGGGGCTTTCCCTCAGAATTACCGGCTTGAGCGACACCACCGGACGGGCAACGGAGGATGTTTTTATTTCGGCGGCCATGGGTGAAGGCAGAGGAACGGAAGCGCGCAGTGCGGGCGAAGCCGCGGGGGAGGCAGCTGCCGCGGGGGAGGATTTCCCCTCCAAATTCCGGGCGAGCGTGTTCACGGCCTCCCAATTCCCAGGACGCGGATCCAGGGCCAGATACGCCTGGTAATGCTGCAGCGCGAGCCGGACGTCGTGCAAATCCTGTTGCGCCACCGTGGCCAGATTCAAACGAGCCGGCGCATAGTCGGGATGATATTGAACGGCGCTGGCAAAAAATTGGGAGGCTTCGCGGGGGCGTCCGCGCTGGAGACGCGCCAGCCCCAGTCCATTCAATGCCTCGGCATTGTTGGCGCTCAGCGCCAGGACGGTGCCGAAGCTTTTCTCCGCCGCAATAAAATCACCGGCGCGCAGCTGGGCCGCCCCCAGCTGGAGCCAGCCCTCCGGCGCGTTGCTGCGACGCAGGGTGTAGGCGGTAAACTCCGTCTTGGCCTCCGCCAGCCGGTTCTGCTCCAGCCAGAGCGAACCGAGATTGTAATGCGCCTCCATCAAATCCCGGTCGAGGACCAGGGCGCGCTGATAGGCGATCGCAGCCTCAGCGGGCTGTTCAGCGCGCTGATAAGCGACGCCGAGATAATTCCAAGCCTGCGCATTGGCGGGCAGCAGGGCGGTGGCCGTTTTTAATTCCCCCACGGCGGCGGCGGGATCCCCGCGCTCCAGAAACGTCTTTCCCCTCAGCAAGGCGCGCGGGCCAGGCGGGGTGCATCCGGCGACAACCAGGGCGAGCGCCAGGATTAGGAGCGCTCCGGAACGACTGAAGATTTTTTTTGCCAGCATCGGCGATGGTGTTAGCATCCGCGCTTGCAAGTGTCAAGAAACGCACCACTTCAATTCGTCGGATTATGCTTCCGCCTCGCCGCGGCCCTTCTGCCCTGCCTCGCCCCCGGACCCGCGCGCGCCAGCGATGCGCCCCCGGTCCTCCCCAGCCACGCGCAGGTGGTGAGCGTTGAAAACCCGGGAGCCATCACGGATTTCCAGGCCTCCCCGGCGGTCGTCCAGCAGATGGTGGACTCCGGCCTCACCCGTCTCACCGGCAAACCCACTGCGGCCGAGGCGTGGCGCAGCCTCGTTTCTCCGAACGAGGTCATCGGCCTCAAGGTGTTTTCCGAACCCGGCATGCTGTCGGGCACCCGACCCGCCGTCGTCGCCGCCGTCATTCAAGGCCTCATCGCGGCAGGAATCCCAGCCACCAACCTCCTCATCTGGGACAAGCGCG
>Ga0114971_10000652_pt1 | contig 22997 bp, 20 predicted proteins | sample M_140625_MF_Meta_FD_87320 | JGI IMG/M metagenome (GOLD analysis project Ga0114971, IMG submission 87320) | Freshwater microbial communities from Lake Montjoie, Canada to study carbon cycling - M_140625_MF_MetaG | ecosystem: Environmental > Aquatic > Freshwater > Lake | place: Lake Montjoie...
GAACGACGGTGGTCTCTTACACCTCCTTTTCACCCTTACCACTATTGCTAGTGGCGGTTTAATTTCTGCAGCACTGTCCGTCCGTTAAACTTGCGTTTAACGTCCCCCGCTTTTCACAGGGTGCGGCGCTCTGCGCAGCCCGGACTTTCCTCTAGTTTTTCAACCAGCGATGAATCCTCTTCGGTCTTTGACGCAAAGGTAGTACATTCGCTATTGATTTTTTTAGTTAGAAGATTGAACCGAGAACATGATTAAAAGATTATTCAAATTAGTGCATCCAAAGTTTCAGAAATTAATTCTGGAATACCCCGTTTCTTTTGAACCGCGCTACGGGCATGGACAACCCGCGCATCCGCAATTGCTTTCCATTATTGAAAATAGAAAAGACGAATACAAGAAGTGGCTGCACGCTGCATTGAAGTACACGAATTATTTTCAATCTATAAAAAACAACACAGAGAAACCTTCAACGCAAGAATCCTTTTGGAACAACTTGTTTTTACCGGGTTTGGATATGGTTATGTTGTACACAGCCATCTCAGAATTGAAGCCGAAACGTTATGTTGAAATTGGATCTGGAAATTCAACCAAGGTGGCGCACAAGGCAATCAAAGAACAAGGGTTGAATACCGAAATCATTTCGATAGACCCGATGCCTCGCGCTGAAATAGACGCTTTGGCGAATACCATTATTCGTTCTCCGTTTGAAGATTCTAATTTTGATTTTCTCGAAGACCTAGAAGAGAACGACATTCTGTTTGTCGATAATTCGCATCGTGTATTCCCGAATTCAGATGCGACCGTTTTCTTTTTGGAAGTCCTTCCAAGATTGAAGAAGGGTGTTATTGTTCAGATTCACGATGTCTATTTGCCGTTCGATTATCCGCAGTTTATGTGCGATCGTTTTTATTCAGAGCAATACATGTTGGCAGCGTTTCTTTTAGCGAACAGCGAGAAGTATGCGCCCATGATTCCAAATTATTATCTTTCTGAAAATAAAGAATTAAGTCAAATCATAGAACCCATTTGGAATGCTATTCCGCACGTGGTAGAAAAACACGGCGGTTCATTTTGGTTGAAAATTGAAAAGTAAAATGACAGACACTACTCTCTCTCGCAAAAAGATTCAGAACGGATGGGCCATGTACGATTGGGCCAATTCGGTTTACAATCTGGTTATTGGCACCGCGATTTTCCCAATATTCTATGGTGCAATTTCGGCACAGAAAAATGCTGAAGGAGTTGTAACCGGACATAAGGTTATGTTCTTTGGAGCTCAATACGAAAACACGGAGTTGTTGAGTTATTGTATAGCGTTTGCCTTGGCTTGTGTTTGTGTTTTGGTGCCTTTGTTTTCAGGAGTTGCAGATTATTACGGAAGGAAGAAAACGTTCATGAAGATCTATTGCTATATGGGTGCTGCCGCAAGTGCGTCTTTGTATTTTTTCGATATTAATCATTTGGAATTGTCGATGTTGAGTGTGGTTTTAGCGTCTGTTGGATTCTGGTGTAGCTATGCCATGTACAATTCATTTTTGCCTGTGGTTGCGACGGAGGAAGAGCAGGACAAATTAAGCGCGAAAGGATTTTCGTTGGGATATATTGGAAGTGTTATTTTGTTGTTGGGTAACCTTATTGCGATTATGGTGTTTGAGATGAGTCCGCGTTGGAGCTTTGTTTCAGTGGCTATTTGGTGGGCTGGGTTTGCACAAATAACGTTCTCTAGATTGCATGAAGAGCGCAAGCATTCGCAGGTTCATTCTGGAATTTTTGCTCAAGGTTTTCGCGAGCTTTTGGGAGTGTGGAAAGAGTTGAAAAACACCAAGCAATTGAAGAGTTATTTGTTGGCGTTTTTTGTATTCAGTATGGGAATTCAAACCATTATGCAAATGGCGAGTTTCTTTGGTGAAAAGGAAATTCAGTTGAAGTCTGATCAGTTAATTGTTGCAATTCTTTTAGTGCAGTTGATTGCTATTCCAGGAGCGTTTGTGTTTTCTTTCGGGTCTAGAAGGTTAGGTAACATTCCCATGTTGCAATTGGCACTGCTTATTTGGGCGGCTATTTGCTATTTCGCGTTTGCCTTTGTGAACGATGTGGTAACGTTTTTTATTGCAGCTAGTCTCATTGGTTTTATCATGGGTGGTACGCAGTCGTTGGCGCGCAGCACGTATTCGAAACTTATTCCAGGAAGAAAAGATACAGCATCGTTTTTCAGTTTTTATGATGTTACTGAAAAAGTAGGGTTAATCATCGGATTGATTTCCTTCGGATTTATTGAAGGGAAGTTCAGCATGCGATACAGTATTCTCGCTCTAATATTATTCTTCCTTGTTGGATTTGTTTTGATGTTTTTCGTGCCGAAGAATAAGCAGGAAGCCTAAACAAACCTCAACACAAACCCACAAGTAATTCCCACAGCCATGTTTATCTTCAAGATAAGACTGGCTTTGTGAAATCCTTCTTTTGAATTCGCTATGAAAACAGCGAATAAAGAAATAACGAGCGGAAGGCACATGCCCAATCCAATTAAATAAAGTGTTCCAATAGAATGATGTTGCGTGGCTGCAATAAAGAGCGCTACGCCTCCAATAATTAGCGCTGCGAATAAAAAGAGTAAAGCATAGATGCGAGCGGTTTGCGTTCCCATTACCACTGGTAAAGTTTTGTAGTTTTCGGCTGCGTCTCCGTCTGCATCTTCAATGTCTTTTATAATTTCTCTAGAGAAGTTCAGGGTAAAAGCGAAGCCCGCAAAAACGGTTGTCCAAAAGGGAATGTGCAAATTCGAAAGCTGCGGCCAAACACTCCAAATAGGTATTACACCAATGCATAATGAAACCAATAAATTTCCAGATAAAATACGCTTCTTGAAAAATGGAGTGTAAAGTCCGAGCGCAATAGAAACACCTATTGCAACTACAAATGGAAGATAAGAGTGCATGCTCTTTCCAACAAAAAACGAAATAAGAACGCCCAATGTCGTTGCAATAATATGCGAAAGAATAACCACTCTGCGCTTCACTTTGGTTTCAACATAAACCGCATTGGGTTTGTTAATGCGATCTACGCGGACATCGAAATAATCGTTAATGAAATTTCCTCCAGCTGTCAAGAGCACAATCGTAAATATCATTCCAATGAATTGCATCCATTGAGTGAAGTCTTCTGGAGCAATAGTATGCGCATATCCAAAGCGAAAAGCGAACATAGCAAAAACAATCATGAGCAGATTGTTTGGTCTCGACATTTTAAATAGCGCTTTAGTCATAAAATAATTTTATGTGTTGAAGGTAGTGAAAACTTTCACTGGGCTATTGATTTCGATGCTGCCTGTTTGAACAGGATAATACAAGTCGCCGAGGACAACTTTGTTCTTCACCGTCCGCAATTTCGCGAGTTCGCGCATGACGTCGGTGCGATAAATGCCTGTGTCTGGATTGACATTGATCATTCGGCACCTGCCGCACGGCTTGGCTTTTCGGAGTCGGACATTTCCAATCTGAATTTCCTGCCATTCATCTTCTTCGAATGGACGTTCGGTTTTGAACACCAAATTCGGACGGAAATATCTTTCGTCGATTGGTTCTTCCAGATTCGCATTCAGCGCATCGAGCGAAGCGGTTCCCAAAACGAGAATAGGGAAGCTATCTGCGAATGAACTTGGCGTTTGCTCTCCTGTTAGTGGAGCGGTTTCCATTCGTTCTGGTTGAAGGGACATGCGAATGAGACGCACTTCTTCCTTCAAAAAATCAGAAAAGAAGGAATTTAAGTCATGACTTTCTTCAAATCCGAAAACTTCTGAATCCCAAACTTTCGATTCAATTTTTTCTTGTTGGAAATTATCCGTTCTAATTGAAAGGTCTTGCGAGTTGTTGTTGAAGGAAAAACGAAATCCGTTTTCGTAAGACTCCATTTGAATGAGCGCTAACTCAGGTCTTTCACGACGGGTAATGAAGGTATTCTCTTGATCGACTAGCATCCAGTTCCGATCGGATTTCAATCCGTGTTGAAAGACTTCAGCAGAGGAAAGCTCAAGGCCGTTCAACGATTTTATGGGGTAAATTGAAATTGACTTCAACATAAAAACGAAGGTAGCGCATGTCTGATGTATTTTTGCGCCACATGAATTTGCAGAACAATTTATTGCTTCGCGCTGCGAAAGGCGAGCAAGTGGAACGCACCCCCGTTTGGGTCATGCGTCAAGCAGGAAGAGTCCTTCCAGAATACAGGGCCACTCGCGCAAGAGCGGGTTCTTTCATTACGTTGGTTCGCACTCCAGAATTGGCGTGTGAAGTAACCTTGCAGCCGGTAGATATTTTAGGAGTAGACGCAGCCATTATATTCTCAGACATCTTGGTTATTCCCGAAGCCATGGGATTGCCCTATGAGATGGATGAAGGGAAGGGACCGCGTTTTCCGAATACCATAAAAACCAAAGAAGATTTAGCTATGCTTTCCACCACAGAGATTGAAGGCAAATTGAATTATGTTGCGGAAGCGTTGAAGCTAACGAAGCAAGAATTGAACGGAAGAGTTCCTCTAATTGGGTTTGCTGGCGCACCATTTACGCTTTTTTGTTACATGATTGAAGGGCAGGGCAGTAAGGAATTTGCGAAGGCCCGAAGAATGATGCGTGAAAATCCGGAATTGGCTCATGCATTACTTTCAGCCATTTCAGATGCGACGATTTCTTATTTGAAAATGCAAATTGCATCGGGAGTAGATCTCATTCAGTTGTTCGATTCATGGGCTGGTGTCTTGGGACCTGATTCGTACCGCGAGTTTTCACTTCCATATATAAATAGAATTTTAGCGGCTATACCTGATGTTCCAAGAACCGTTTTCGCAAAGGGAGCGTGGTATGCAATAGAATATTTCGCGAACTCTCCATGTGAGACGATCGGACTCGATTGGACCATTCAACCAGAATTGGCACGGAAATGGGCTGGAACGAAAACAGTGCAAGGAAACCTAGACCCTTCTGTCCTTTATGGAGACTTCGCCAGTATTAAAAAAGCCACAAGAGAAATGCTTCAAAAGTTTGGAACTCAGAAACATATTGCTAACTTAGGCCACGGAGTATATCCTGATATTTCTCCAGACAACCTAAAATGCTTTATTGATACCATAAAAGAATACCCTAACGAAAAGTAAAATGATTATGAAACGTTTATTATTAGTTGTATTGACATTTGCAGTAGTTGGAGCAACGGCTCAAAAGAAAACTGACAAGACAGCAGCAGAGCCGCAAGGCATTGTTCCAAATGGTAACTTCGATGACTTCGAATTCAAATCGTTGAAAACAACAAACCAAGTTGATTTGGCCTTGCCTTGGATAACGCCAAACGTTATGTTGGCTGATTTGTTTTCAAAAGGTGTGAAGAGCCCAAAGATTCAAGTCCCAACAAATGAGCATGGAATTCAAGAGCCTGCTTCTGGTTCTAGTTACGCAGGATTCAGAGCATATTCAAAAGATCCTAAAAAGACAAGAACATATTTAGAAGTGAAGTTGAATCAAAAGCTTGTAAAAGGACAGCAGTACTGCATCCGTTACAGTTTAAGTTTAGCTGAGCTTTCTAAGTTTGCGGTAAATAATGTGGGAGTTTATGTGACTGAAAAGAAATTACAGTATTCAAAAGACAACGCCATTATGGTTGAACCACAAGTAACCATTGCAGACAATATTCCCATAAACATTATGGAATCTTGGGAGCACATTTGTGGAACCTTCACTGCTGAAGGCGGAGAAGAGTACATCGTAATCGGAGGTTTCGGTGCAGAAGATAAAATGAAAGTTAATAAAATGAAGAAACCGTCTAGTGCTTCTGGAACGGTTGCGAATGAGGCTTACTACTTTTTAGACAATGTGGAAATTGTTGCTATTGATGCAAAGAGCCAATGCAACTGTTCAAAGAAAAGCAAGCCGCAAGCACAGTTTATCTACAGCAGCTCTGTTGCTCGTGAGACCGGCGCTAAGCCAGGAGATATTGTGAATTCAACAGTGGTGTACTTCGCGGGATTAACTGAAATAATCCCTGGTCAATTCGATTCGAACATCGAAGAAGTTGCTTCTTTAATGAAATTGAATCCAACGATGAGCATTGAGTTGATTGGTCATTCAGATGCCGATGAAACAGCAGAAGCGAAAGTAGACGAGGAGGTTTCAAACATGGCTGAAAAGCGCGCGAATTCTGTTAAAGAGGCTTTAGTAGGATTTGGAATTAGCGCATCGAGAATTTCTGTGACTTCAGCCGAGGATACTCAGCCTGCAAGTACCTTCAATTCACCATCTGGACACGCTCAAAACAGACGTGTTATTTTCAAAGTGAAATAAGAACATTCAATCTTTTTAAAGGGGAGCTGCAATAATTTGCGCTCCCCTTTTGTTTTGTAGTTAAATTCGGTGTGTTGAAGAAATTGATACGATATACTTTATTACTTCCAGCGCTATGCAATTTGCAAGGTGTTTCCTTCGCTCAGAACTTGGTGTTGAATTCCAGTTTTGAAGAGCACCAAGGTTGTCCTGTCGATTTCAATCAAAGTCAGCTCACGCACATTGTCTCTTGGAAGCAACCCGGACAAGGAACTCCAGACTATTTTAACAGCTGCAGCAAAGCTGTTGGTGTTCCGAAAAATGTTTTCGGAAATGAAAATGCAGCCACGGGGCAAGCCTATGCAGGTTTCGTGAATTACACCTTCAACAAAAAAAATTACCGCGAATACCTAAGCTCGGAATTGAGCAGACCACTAAATCCCGGCGAATTGGTTTGCATTGAAATAAGCATTTCCTCTGCCGATTTGTGCAACTTCGTGACCGATGGTTGCGGAATAGTTTTAAGCAAAGAGGAGCTTCGTCAAAAAGGAATGGCCTGCATTGAAATGAAAGCCACCATTGAGAATCCGCACTTGTACATTCTCGATCAAAAAGACGGTTGGGTGAAGATGGGCGATGTTTATCGCGCTTCAGGTGGAGAGCGTTTCATTACCATTGGAAATTTCAAAAGCGATAACGCCACGAAGATTCTTCACAGCACAGGTAACGACAAAGGAATGGGCGACTACAGTTACTTGTACTTAGATGATGTCGTGGTGAAGCCTGTAAAAACAAAGGAAGAGTGCTCGTGTGAGAATGAAGTCCTGCGATCACTGGTTTTTGATCCGCCGCTGCAATTGAGTCAATACGATGAGATTCGATTGGACGATGTGCTTTTCGATTTCGACCGATTCAATTTAACCGACAGTGCAAAGAAAGAGCTCGATGAAGTCTATGTCTTGTTGAAGAAGAACAAGGCCATGTATTTGGAAGTGCAAGGACATACAGACAGTAGAGGCAAAGACGATTACAACGTGACACTCTCGAAGAATAGGGCAGAAGCGGTAGTTGGCTATCTTATGAAAAAAGGAATAGATCGTTCACGATTAGATATAAAATACTTCGGAGCAGCAAAGCCAGTAACAACGAACGACTCAGATGAAGGCAGAGCTAAAAATCGCAGGGTAGAATTCAGGGTACTGAAGAAACGATTCGAATTAATTGAAAACAGTTAATTAATCGTTTTTCGAATTAATGCTGTCCCAAATAACGTCCTTCAATTCGTCAATGTTCTTTTCACCGACAGATGAAATAAACACATGCTTGATTCCGCGAGGCAATAGCTTTTTCATTTGCTTCTCCATAACCTCGTCTATCATATCACATTTCGTGATAGCTAGAATGCGCGGTTTATCAAGCAATTCAGCATTGAATTTCTTCAATTCATTCAATAAAATTTTGTATTCTGCTTTTATGTCATTGGAATCACATGGAACCATGAACAATAACGTTGCGTTGCGCTCAATGTGACGTAGGAAGCGGTGTCCAAGACCTTTTCCTTCCGAAGCTCCTTCGATGATTCCAGGAATATCGGCCATAACAAAACTGCGATCGTTACGGTAGCGCACCATTCCTAAATTCGGAACAAGCGTTGTAAACGGATAGTCGGCAATCTCAGGTTTAGCGGCAGAAACAACAGAAAGTAATGTAGATTTTCCAGCATTTGGAAAACCAACCAAACCAACGTCTGCAAGAACTTTCAACTCAAGAATTTTCCATTCTTCCACGCCCTCTTCACCGGGTTGCGCATAATCTGGGGCTTGGTTTACAGCGGTTTTGAAATTGTGATTTCCCAAACCACCACGTCCACCTTTTGCAATAATGTATTCTTGTCCTACCTCATTTATTTCACAAAGCACTTCGCCAGTTTCAACATCGCGTGCTATTGTGCCTATCGGAACTTCCAAATACTCGTCGCCCCCTTGCTTTCCCGATTTGTGTGAACTGCTTCCACCTTCACCCGGCTCAGCAATAACGTGCTTGCGGAACTTCAAGTGAAGCAGTGTCCAAATGTTTTGGTTTCCACGAAGAATAATGTGTCCGCCGCGTCCGCCGTTTCCCCCATCTGGACCTCCACGCGGAACGAATTTCTCTCTGTGCATGTGTCGAGACCCAGCACCGCCGTCGCCTGAACGACAACAAATTTTTACGTAATCAACGAAGTTTGAATTGCTCATGCTACTTTGTCTATTGCACTGAACAAGCGATTAGAGATTTCATCCAACTCACCAATTCCGTCTATTGCAAAAAATTTATTTTGTCCTTTATAATACTCCGCTACTGGAGCGGTCTCTCTCTTATACACTTTAATGCGATTGCGAACGATTGAAATATCGCCGTCATCGGCACGTCCAGAAGTTTCCGCGCGGCCCAACAAACGCTTCTCCAATTCAGCTTCTTCAACCTCTAAAGCCAACATGCATGAAATACTTTGTTCTTTTTCACTTAACATTTCATCAAGAGCCAAGGCTTGCGGAGAAGTTCTTGGGAAGCCGTCGAAAATGAATCCTTTTGCTTCCGGAAACGCTTCCAACTCACTCTTCAACATGTTAATAGTCACTTCGTCGGGAACCAAATTCCCAGCGTCCATGAAACTTTTAGCAAGCGTACCTAAGGCTGTAGCTTCTTTAATGTTTTTGCGGAAAATATCTCCTGTGCTCAAATGCACTAGGTTGTATCTGTTCACTAAACGTTCGCTTTGGGTTCCTTTCCCAGCACCCGGAGGGCCGAAGAGTACAATGTTAATCATGTCTTTAGGTTGAATTGAACTGCAAATGTACAACACACGCATGGTTTTCGTGGTCTTTTCGGCCATCTGAATTATCTTCGCAGAAATACTGAAATTATGAATTACGATGTTATTGTTTTAGGAACAGGACCTGGCGGATATGTAACTGCAATTCGCGCTAGCCAATTGGGATTGAAAACGGCTGTTATCGAACGTGAAGCCTTAGGCGGAATTTGTTTGAACTGGGGCTGTATTCCAACTAAAGCTCTTTTGAAGAGCGCATCGGTTTTTGAATATATCAACCACGCAAAAGAATACGGAATTGAAGTTACCGGTGCCAAGGCAGATTTTGCTGGTGTAGTGAAAAGAAGTCGCGGCGTTGCCGACGGCATGAGCAAAGGTGTTCAGTTCTTAATGAAGAAGAACAAGATCGATGTTATCATGGGTAGCGGAAAAGTTTTAGCTGGAAAGAAAATCCAGGTAACGGCTGCCGACGGAACTGTATCTGAAGTAAGCGGAAAGAATATTATTATTGCTACAGGCGGACGTTCACGCAGCTTGCCGAACATGCCACAAGATGGAACCAAAATTATTGGATACCGCGAGGCCATGACTATGGCAGAGCAACCGAAATCCATGGTAATCGTAGGTTCTGGTGCAATAGGAGTGGAGTTCGCGTATTTTTATAATGCAATGGGAACGAAGGTTACTATTGTTGAATATGCGGCAAACGTTGTTCCTGTGGAAGACGAGGACATCTCAAAAGCATTGGCGAAGTCGTTCAAAGCTGCCGGAATTGAAATTCACACTTCTTCAGAAGTGACTTCAGTGGATACTTCAGGAAAAGGATGTAAGGTGCATGTGAAAACAGCTAGCGGTGAACTCGTGATCGAAGCCGACGTTGTATTGTCTGCTGCCGGTGTGGTTGCGAACATTGAAAATATTGGGTTGGAAGATGTGGGTATTGTTACCGACAAAGGAAAGATCATGGTAGACAAATTCTATCAAACGAACATCCCAGGTTATTACGCTATTGGAGATTGCGTGCCGGGTCAATCGTTGGCTCACGTAGCAAGTGCGGAAGGAATTACTTGCGTTGAAAAAATTGCAGGTCACCACCCACAAGCGATCGATTACAACAACATCCCAGGTTGTACTTACTGCTCTCCAGAGATTTCGAGCGTTGGTTACACAGAAAAGGCAGCGAAAGAAGCTGGATACGAATTGAAGATTGGTAAGTTTCCCTTCAGTGCATCGGGTAAAGCAAGTGCAGCTGGACACAAAGACGGTTTCGTGAAATTAATTTTCGATGCGAAATACGGCGAATTATTAGGCGCACATTTGATTGGAGCGAACGTTACTGAGTTGATTGCTGAGTGCGTTGCATTGCGCAAGTTGGAAACAACAGGAATGGAATTGGTGAAAACCATTCACCCGCATCCAACCATGAGCGAAGCTATTATGGAAGCGGCTGCTGCTGCTTACGGCGAGGTGATTCACTTGTAAGAATAACATGAAAACAACCGTTGTTGCACTCTTGAGCTTCTTGTTCATTTCGCAGTTGACCTTAGGTCAGGCGGGAGGAACAAGTTGCTCAAATGCAGTGACTCTAACTTGTGGTCAGACCATAGGAGGAAGCACGCTAGGCGTCCTTCCAGATAATTTCGATTCAGGAAATTTTGAAGGCACTGCCGGTCAGTTGTGGTACACGTTCACTCCGCTTGGAAGTGGAACGGTTGAAGTAAGTCTTTGTAACAACAACACCAATTACGACACACGCGTTCATGCGTATTCGGGGAGTTGTGGAAATTTAGTTTTTATTGCGGAAGACGACGATGCGTGTGTGAATCCTGTTTTCGCAAGTGATTTGGTGTTTACAGTTTCTGCTGGAATAACTTATTACGTTCGGGTAGGAGGAAGCTTCACAAATGCAGGAACTTACGAAGGGACTTTCTCTTGTAATTTATCGATTCTCGGATGTACGAATCCGTTGAGTTGTAATTTCAATCCGATTGCAAACACCAACGACGGGTCTTGTGACTTCGCTTCGTGCTACGGATGTAAATACGCGAATGCGTTGAACTTCGATCCGACGGCAACGTTCGATGATGGATCTTGTTTGTTTGCAGCGGTAATTCCAGGATGTACGAACAGCGCAGCTTCGAATTACAATAATTTGGCAACGGTAGATATCGGAACGTGTTTATATCCGGGTTGCACGAATGCTTCGGCGTATAACTTCAATCCCGTTGCGAATATCGACGACGGCAGTTGTGATTTAATTGGAACGTGCTTCGGCGATATGAATCAAGATGGTGTAATTACCATCGAAGACGTGATGCTATTTATAGCGACGTTCGGGACGAACTGCAATTAGAACTGTCCTGCTTCGAGAATCTCAGTAGCTTTTTCTACTGCGTAATCTATTTCTTCTTTTGTCGTGTAGCGAGAAAAAGAGAAACGGACAGCGGGCTGTCCTTCGCGCAACGCGTCAATGCCCTCTAATACGTGGCTCCCTTTTGTTGCGCCGCTGCTACATGCGCTTCCGCCAGAGGCAGCTATTCCTTCAAGATCCAACAAGAACAAAAACATGTCGTTGTTTTTTGTTGGAGGAAAAGTTGTGCTAAGCACGGTGTATAAACTATCCACACTTTCTGACAGACCATTAAACACAATTCCTGGAATGCGTTTTTTCAATTCAGCAATCATATACTGCTTCAATTCGCTCACATGCGAGCGATGCTCTTCCACATCTGCGTAGGCAATATCCATGGCTTTCGCCATACCCATAATGCTTGCGGTGTTCTCCGTTCCGCCGCGCATGCCGCGTTCTTGTCCACCACCAGTAATATCTGCGAATCCAGGAATATTCTTCCGAATAAAAATGAATCCAACTCCTTTCGGGCCGTGATATTTGTGCGCAGCGGCGTTAAGGAAATGAATGGGTGTTTCTTTTAAGTTGAAACGATAATGCCCCATCGTCTGAACCGTATCGCTGTGAAATACAGCGTTGTTCTCAATACAAATTTCTGCCACTTCTTGAAGCGGCAAGAGATTCGCAATTTCATTGTTGCCATGCATAAGCGTAACATACGTTTTCACGCCGTCGCTTAATGTGTTTTTAATGTCGTTTAGATCAATGCTTCCATCTGCCGTCAAGGCTACCCAATGCACAGAAACTTTTCCTTCATCTTGAAGTTTTTCAGCTGTCTTTACAATGGCACTGTGTTCAATTTTTGAAGTGATAATGCGCTTGCATCTCATGTCGCGAACGGCAATGTTCATTGCAAGATTGTCTGCTTCCGTTCCTCCGCTAGTGAAATAAATTTCTCCTGGTTCGCAATTCAAATGCTTCGCAATAGAGCGACGAGCGGTTTCAATTTGCGTCTTTACTTTTCTTCCGAATGAATGAGTGGAAGAGGGATTCCCGAATTCTGTTCTCAAGAAATTCGTGATAACATCGACCACTTCAGGAGCAACCGGAGTGGTTGCTGCGTTATCTAAATAAGCTTTCATTCAGCAGAAGGAATGTGTTGTTTTATTTGTTGAATCAATACCAGCGCTTCCTCGAGTGTTGGTGCTTCCGCATAAATGCGAACGATAGGCTCGGTGTTGCTCTTACGCAGATGCACCCATCCGTTCGAGAAGTCAACCTTCACACCGTCGATCGTATTTACTTTTTCATGTTGAAATTCTTTCGCGACAGTAGCCAATATTCCATCTACATCTAGACTCGGACTTAACACCACTTTATCCTTAATCATTTGATACGTCGGATAGGTCGCGCGCATTTCAGAAACTGAGTTGAAGTTCTTCGCCAAGTGCGTTAAGAACAACGCTATTCCAACTAGCGCATCTCTTCCGTAGTGAGTTTCCGGATAAATTATTCCGCCGTTTCCTTCACCGCCAATTACGGCTCCAATTTCTTTCATCTTCGCAACCACATTCACTTCGCCCACGGCAGAAGCTTCGTAGCGTTGCCCGTGCTTCTGCGTTACGTCTGCCAATGCGCGACTGCTAGAAAGATTGCTCACAGTAGGACCGGGAGTAATGCCAAGGAGATAATCTGCGATGGCAACGAGCGTATATTCTTCACCAAATAAACTTCCGTCTTCACAAACGAATGCGAGACGATCTACATCTGGGTCAACGACAATACCTAAATCACATTTCTCTTTTTTTACAATGGCAACAATGTCTGTTAAGTGCTCGGCCAAAGGCTCTGGATTGTGCGCGAAGTGTCCGTCTGCTTTGCAGTGTATCGGCACAATGTTTTCAACGCCGAGGGCATCTAACAAGGCAGGCACATAAATCCCTCCTGAAGAGTTAATTCCGTCTACCGCGATCTTGAATTTTTTATTTGCAATAGCTTCAACATCGATGGTATTTATTCCAAGAATATGTTGAATGTGCGCTTTCATGAAATGGCGCTCTTCAATGCTGCCCAATTCATCTACGGTACAAAAAGCGTAATCATCTGTATCTGCTCTGCGTAGAACTTCCTTCCCCTCATCGCCTGAAATGAACTCTCCCTTTTCGTTAAGCAATTTCAAAGCGTTCCATTCTTTCGGATTGTGACTCGCGGTAAGAATAATTCCTCCGTTTGCCTTGCTTTCCGTAACAGCCCACTCTACAGTTGGTGTGGTTGAAAGACCTGCGTCTAAGACGTGAATGCCCATTCCAACCAAGGTATTCATGACTAAGTTTTGAAGCATCTCGCCGCTAATGCGCGCATCTCTTCCAACTACAATTGAAATATGTTGTTTGTTGTTTCTTTGTTGAAGAAAAGCAGCGAAAGCCGCCGTGAATTTCACGGTATCGAGCGGAGTTAGGTGTTCACCCGGAACAGCACCAATGGTTCCGCGAAATCCGGAAATAGATTTTATTAAGGTCATGTCTTTAAAATAACTTGCGCAAAGATACTTCACCCAATGAGTTAAACTTCGTTCTTTGTTGAATGAATGACTAGGCCCATTTTACCTGTCCTCTGACGAAGCGGGTAGATGAAAATAAAATTCATTAAGTTTGTATATAACCCTTCGGTGAAAGCTCACAGAACTAACCTATAATTCTTGAAGAAATCAGTTTGGCGTGTAATACTTGTTTCCCTCACTCTCTTGGGTGGTGTAGCCTTTATGTTTACTCTTCTTTCTCCGAAGAAAAAGCAAGCGGAATTTGAGCAAGATCCAAATTTGCCCGAATTGGTGAACGTGGATTTAGACAGTATTCGCTCCAGAGGGAAGCTGATTATTCTTACTGAAAACAGCTCTTCAACCTATTATCTCTACAAGGAAGAACCGAAAGGTTTCGATTATGAATTGGCCAAACAATTTGCGAAATTTTTAAAGGTGAAGTTGGAAGTTCGTGTGATTGAAAATCTCGACAGTATGTTCGCCATGCTATACCGAGGTGAAGGAGATATCATCGCTTCGAACCTTACGATAACAGAGCAGCGCAAGCGATTTTTAGCCTTTTCTCCGCCGATTTACCAAACCAAACAGGTCTTGGTTCAGCGCAGAGATACGTCTAATAAATTACTTGAAAACGGAATTGTTGTTCACGGAATTAATGAATTGGATCGCTTACCTATTCACGTGCATGCGTATTCCTCGTTTTATCGAAAGCTTGAAGAAATAACGAAGAATACAGGCTTGACTCTTCAAGTCATTGAAGCAAGCGGGAAGGTGGGAACCGAAGAATTATTGCAAGAAGTGGCGAGCGGTGCGGTACCCTCAACTATCACAGATAAGAGTTTAGCATTTTTAAGTTTTGAAGATTATCCGAATCTAGATATGTCTGTCGAGTTAAGCGAAGATGAGGACATTGGCTGGGCTGTTCGGCCAAATGCGTATTTGTTGCAGGAACGCTTGAATGCGTTCATAGCTGGAAAAAACGGAAGTCGTTTTATAAGTAAACTTTATCGCAGATATTTTGGTCGTGCCGAAGAAAATTGGTCAGGTGGTGTTCAGCGATTTTTTTCGATGCCTCCTGTTCAGGCTGGAGCTCTTTCGCCATTCGATTCATTGTATAAAGCTCACGCGCCTATTGTAGGTTGGGATTGGAGATTGCTCACTGCTCTGAGCTTTGTAGAATCTGGATTTAATCCGAATGCAGAATCGTGGGCGGGTGCGCGCGGACTCATGCAACTGATGCCCGCCACCATAGCAAAGTACGACGGGGATACACTCTGTCCGCCTGACAATAACATTCAATCAGGTGCAAAGTATTTACACAACTTAGATAATTTTTGGGCGCAAAGAGTTCGCAATCCTGAAGAGCGAATAAAATTCATCTTGGCCAGTTACAATTGCGGGCCAGGGCACATCCTGGACGCCATGTGTATTGCAAAACAGATTGGAAGGAACGACACGTTATGGGAAGGACATGTTGCAGACGCATTAATGCTCAAAGCTCAGCGACAGTATTACGCCATGTCTTGCGTGAAGCACGGATATTTAAACGGAGTAGGGCCGGTGAATTTCGTAAATAAGATTTTGGCCATTTTTGAGCATTATAAATTGTCGACAAAATGAAAAACATTTTCATTGCACTTCTATTCTCTTCTGTTTTGTTTTCGTGCAAGGAAGAGTCGAATAATTTTAAGATCAGCGGTCGAACGAAGGACGCATCGTCAGGAATAGCACTTCCATATGTCGGCGTTTCAATTGAGCAGAAGGCCCTTGTAAATGGGATTCTAACCAATTACTTTTTAGAAGCAGACGCAACACAATCCGATGTCAATGGGAATTATTCGTTGGAATGGAAGAAGGAAAACATTGTTGAGGCGAGGCTTGTGGTGTCAAGAGAGTTTTATTTCGGAAAAGAAATAACCGTTTCTCCTGATCAGCTTCGAAATGAAGTTGCGTTGGAGAAAGATATTGCCCTTTGGCCTGAATCAAATGTGAATGTGACACTGGTTAACGGCTCAGCGGCGAGTATCATTCAATTCAATTGGGTAAATGCGAATTTCGATTGTGCGTGCTGTTCCAACGAGGTGAAGACCTTCAATAATTTAGCAGACACAACCTTTCAGTGCAACGTATACGGGGGGAAGTGGCTGAAGTACAATTGCGTAATCATTGGAAGTTCAGGGTCTAGCTTTCTTCTTGACAGTTTGTACGCGATGCCTTTTCAGTCGAATAATTTGTTCATTAACTTGTAGAAGTTGATGAATTGATGACTAATTTTCAAGTTGAAATTTTATAGCTATGAAAAAGTCAGTATCAGTATTTGTATTTATTCTTTTATTTGGTTGGTCTGCGCAAAGCCAAGTTATATTGCCGCGCAATCTTACTCCGCAAGAAATTGAGCAAATTGCTCACGGTGATTTTTCAATTTTAAACAGTGATAGAGGAATTGAATCTCCTCCACCGTTCACAAATATTCGCGCCATGGCCGAATGGGAAGAGATTCAGTGTTTAACAATTTCATGGATTTCTTATCCTTCCATTTTGAAGCAAATTGTTGCAGCTGCGCGTACTCAAACCCTAGTGATTATTCTTTCTGAAGATGTTGCAGCCACAGAGGCTTATTTATACGGAACAGCAGGCGGACCAGCATTTACAGATTTGAACAATGTAATTATTCTTCCTGCGAATTATGATTCAGTTTGGATGCGCGATTATGGCGCGAACCCAGCCTACTCCAATGAAGTGGAAGATTTGTTCTTAGTCGATTGGATTTACAATCGCCCGACAAGACCGAACGATAATTCTTCTCCGCAATACATTGCTGATTATTTAGGTCTTGATATGTACACAACAACGGCAGCACCCGATGACCTTGTGAACACAGGAGGAAACTGGATGAGCGATGGTTTCGGAACAGCGATAGTGACGGAATTAATTTTAGATGAAAACGCAGCTGGAAATCCATACGGAGTTACAGCAAAAACCGAAACGGAAATTGATGCAATAGCTTCTAGCTATCTGGGTATTGATCGTTATATTAAAATGCCAACACTTCCATATGATGGCATTCATCACATAGACATGCACATGAAGCTCATTGATGAGCAAACCTTGCTTGTAGGTGAATATCCAGCTGGGATTTCAGACGGACCCCAAATCAATGCAAACATGGATTATGTGGTATCCAACTTCCTGAATAAATGGGGAGAGCCCTATAAGACTATTCGCATTCCAATGCCTCCGAGCACGGGTGGTGCTTGGCCAAGCTCAAATCCTGCGGCTTCTTACAGAACATACTCCAACGCTGTTTTCGTGAATAAGATGGTCATTCTTCCACTTTACCGCGAGCAATACGACACAACAGCCCTGCGCATTTGGCATGAGGCGTTACCGGGTTATCAAATTGTGGGTATCGATTGCGATAACAATCCAGATAATATCATTGCAGCAAGCGGTGCTATTCACTGTATTACGCATAGCGTTGGTGTGGCGGATCCTCTTTTAATTAGTCACAACCCCCTTCCAGATACAGATAACACAACAACAGATTACAGCGTTGTGGCTTACATGAACCATCGCGACGGAGTTGCTGCAGGAAGAATGTATTGGAAGACCTCATTAACGGGAGCCTACACGCAAGTGAACATGGTGAATATTGGAGGCAACAACTGGGAAGGATTTATTCCCGCACAGCCTGCTGGAACACGCGTTTATTATTATGTTGAAGGAGAAGCTTCGACTGGAAAAGTTCTTCAACGCCCTATTGCTGCGCCTGAAGGCTATTGGAGTTTCGATGTATTTGCTGGAAATGTTGTGAACGAAGAAGCTTTCCAATTTTCACGTCTTTATCCGAACCCTGCAAGTGAAATGACCTGTGTTGAATTCAGTGTTCGTGCTTCGCAAAAAGTGAAGGCATACATTTTAGATGCTCAAGGAAGAAGAGTGGAAGAAATTTATTCAGGTGTTTTATCGCCGGAGCAATCTAAATTATTTTTCAATGCATCGTCTTTGGCAGAAGGTATGTATTTCGTTCAGGTAATTGGCGAAAGAGGAGTTTACAGAACCCCATTTGTCGTAAAATAAATGTCGAATAACAGAAGAAAATTTTTAGGTCAGCTTGTTGCGACGGGCGCTCTATTAGGGCTGTCTCCAGCTCTTTTTTCATTCAGTGAAAAAAAGAAAAAGCCAGCAGAAAAGGTACGTTACACCAAAGGACTTGTTCTTTCAACTTGGGATCACGGTATTGTTGCAAACGACGCGGCTATGGATGTTCTCAAGAAAGGAGGCAACGCTTTGGATATGGCCGAAATGGGAGTCTGGAAGATTGAATCTGATCTAACCGGACTTAGTGTAGGACTTGGCGGATTGCCCGATAGAGAGGGAAGAACGACGTTAGATGCCTGCATTATGGACTGGCAACACAAGGTGGGTTCAGTGGCTTTCGTGCAAGGGTTCGAGCATCCGATTTCAATAGCGCGCGCTGTTTTGGAAAAAACTCCACACGCCATGATAGTAGGAAAGGGAGCTGAGCAATTCGCATTGGAACAAGGATTCAAACACAGCGATTATGTGAATCCAGAAGCGCACAAAGCTTGGGAAGAATGGTTAAAGACTTCGCAGTACAAACCAATTATTAATATTGAAAATCACGATACAATTGGACTGTTGGCCATGGATTATGAAGGACGAATTTCAGGGTCTTGCACCACAAGCGGATTATCATACAAACTTCATGGAAGAGTAGGAGACAGTCCTATCATCGGAGCAGGTCTTTATGTAGATAACGAAGTGGGCGGCGCAACGTGCACTGGTCTGGGTGAAACCGTTATTCGTTCATGTACTTCTTTCTTGGTTGTTGAACTCATGCGTCAAGGTGCAACCGCGCAAGAAGCGTGTGAGGAAGCAATAGCACGATTGAAATCGAACAACGCGTTTATGGTCGACGAATATCAAGTTGGTGTGTTAGCTGTTGACAAGGCTGGTGATATAGGAGGGTTCGGATTACGAAGAGGATTTACTTATGCGTTGTGTAAAGACGCTAAGAATGAAATGTTCACAGCCGGATCGCTTATTCGCTAGTGCATTATTTTAAAAACCAACTCACGCATAATGTCTCCGTGCGACATGCTGTTTCCCTTTAATCCTTTGAGCTGCTCATCTGCATCTCTAAAGTATTTGATTATGCGCTCGGATTTTCCAGGAGAATAATTTTTCTCTCCTTCTTTATAGTTCTGAGCCGCGTAATAGTTAACGCCTAATTCTTTGTATGCAACGTCTTTGTTTGTGCTGTTTTGAATGACACAAAGCTTCGCGAAAAAGCTATATAAAGCGGGAATGATTTGAAACAACGGATGATCTTTCGGGTTTTTCTCGAAGAAGTTAATGATCTGATTCGCTTTCAAAACGTCTTTGCGAATGAGTGCCGTTTGCAATTCCCAAACGTTGAAGTCTTTGGAAATCCCAATGTGATCTTGAATAATCTGAGTGGTTATTTCTTCACCTGGATTCAAAACGATACTCAGCTTCGAAATTTCATTGGTCAGTTTATGAAGGTCTGACCCTAAGTAATCGGCAAGTAATTGTGTAGCTGTTCCTCGAATAACAAGCCCCTGGTCTTTCACAATATTTTGAACCCAAGTAGGTAGCTGATTTTCCTTAATGGCAAGCGATTCAAATGTTTTCGCTTTAGTCTTTAACGTTTTGAAAATAGAAGAACGACCATCAACTTTTCCGTTTTTATGACAAAATGCTAGGACCGTACTTTGAGTGGGTGCGTCTAAATAATTCAATAGACATTTGTACAATTCCTCCTTCTTCCAACATTTTAGATCTTGTGCCTCGCGCACAACAATCACCTGCTTGTTTCCCATCATAGGGAAACTCCTCGCCATGGAAACAATGGATTCTAGATTTGAATCTTTACCGTAACAAACAGTTAAACCGAAAGCCTTCTCACTCTCATCGAGAATTTTATCTTCAATGGCATTTGCAATAAGATCAATGAAGAACGCCTCTTCGCCGTGCAAAAGGTAGACAGGGACAGTGTTGCCCATTTGAATGTCACGAATGATTAGCGAGTGTTCCATGTCTTGCAAATATCGGGAATAGTCGAGTGGAGATACAACATTTCAATCTTGAAAAATATACACTAATTTGCACAACTGAATTTTATGCTAAATTTCCAATTTCCCTCTTATTCGTTCCGCATTCGCGGTGAATCCTCGCGTGAAGTGTGGGACATTGTTCGTAACAAATGGGTAGCCCTTACCCCCGAAGAATTCGTTCGTCAGCATGTGATTCATTTTTTTATTCACGATTTGAATTTCCCGAAGGGAAGAATAGGTGTTGAAACCGAAGTTGTTTTTCATGGAATGAAACGAAGAGCCGATTTGGTATTGTACACAAGAGAGGCATTTCCTTTGCTCATATCCGAATTCAAGGCGCCTACAGTGAAAATAGAAGAGGCCGTTTTAAGTCAAACACTTCGATACAATTCTGTTTTGAAGGCGCCGTGGTTATTTATTTCGAACGGACACGAACATGCATTGTGTGAAGTGAATAGCGATACAGGAACAGGTAAGTGGCATGCCGAAGCTGGCGAATGGAGGTTCATTCAATAAATATTATTTCTTTTTTCTATTGTCTCCGGGAAGATTTACGGTGAAGTAAATGCTCCAATTTCCGTAGTATTCATTCTTGTATTTTCCACCTGAAAATATTTCGTTAGGAAAATATCGCACCCCTAAGGCCAAGGTGCTGAAACTAATTTTAAGTGAAGAAGCATATTGCAACTTATTGAACCCCGCTGGATTGTTTTCAATGCGTTTCAATTTAATGTCGTCGAATTTTTTAACTCCGAGATAACGTGCGTTCAAAAAATAATAACCCTCCAAGGCCCATTCGAGGTAGCTGTTGGTCTGACTTCCGTGCTTCAAAAGATATTTCCGCAAACGGATTTGCGCGTTGAATGCATTTGAGCTGTACTTCGCTCGATCCCATGAGCTATCAGGTTCAAAGGAACGATTAGGGTAGTTGGAATTCAAGCGTTGCGTTCTTCTGTAATACCCAACACCAAAGACAATCGACGACATTTCCGCAAGGTCTTTTTTGAAAGTGTATCCGCAGGCAAAGCTTCTGCCCAATTCAAGCTTTTCCTTTTTTGAAAGGTGTTTGTTGTTGGGAATGAAATTTCCAATTTCGTAATAAAATGAAGAGTAATTATCAATGTTAACACCTTCCAACCGATAGTCTCGCGTTCTCTTCATGACAGAGTCGATTGTCGATTCAAACAGTATTGTTTGCCCCGTCGATTGAAATATTATTCCAACAGTAAAAAGAAAAAGCAAGGCGTACCTCATGGTTGTGGAATAGGTATTTCGAAGAAGTGGCGGTCATACACCACACGAAGCTTACATCCTTTGAATTCTTCGGCGGGAATCGAGGCAATCACTTTGTTTTTCGGACGAGAAACGTTGTACTTAAATACTTCTCCGGTTGCTTTTATGAATTGAATGAATGCGACGGGAGAAGAATAGTTTTCTTGAATTTCTAGAGTGTCCGCTCGGCTGATGGATAAAATGTTATTGCAGTTTAAACTGTCTAAGGTGAACTGAACCGAATAAACATTCGGTTTTTCTTCATCTTCGAAAAAGAAATAACTCGCTCTTGGAATTCCGAATCCGTGCGCGTAGTCGAAGTAAGGATAAAGCGATCCGCTTTTACGAATTTCTTCCCATAATTTTTCAGCGCTCCATTCCGGATGAAGTTGACGAACACATGCCGAAAATCCGCATACCAAAGGTGTTGCGAAGGATGTTCCTTGAATGCGATTGTATTCTCCGTCTTCCGGATAAAGCAATTCTCCGGGTGCGCAGACGTCGGGTTTTAATCTTCCATCGGATGTTGGACCAACTGAACTGAAACTAGAAATGTATCCTGTTTTTGGATCAACAGATCCAACAGTAAGGATTCGTTCGGCATCTGCTGGAGCACCAATAATTTCCCAACTGTTTTGAAGTTCATTTCCGGCAGCATTCACGACTAAAATCCCTTTGTCCATAGCAGTGTTCGCTGCAATACTAATTTTGCAAGTCCTTCCATTTAAATCTGTTCGTTCGTAAAGTTGATTGGTAAAACTTAGTGAAGAGTTCACCAAACTTGCACCTTTCTCATCGGCCCATTCCAACGCTTGTATCCATTGAACGTCATTCAGAAAGCGAAAGAATCCCATGTTAGGTGTTACTCGGGCTAGGAGGTATGTTGCCTCTGTGGCCAATCCGAATTGAACAGAGTCGTTCTTTCCAGCCAAAAATGTAAGGACTTCTGTTCCGTGAATAGAGTGGGAATAGACTTGTTCTGTTTTGTTTAGGAAATCTTTTGTGGCTGCGATTTGATTGTTCTTGAACAAATGCGAAAGGTGATCAGCGTTGTCGGTATTGGAGAATCCAGCGTCGAAAATAGCAATGATAGTATTCTTTCCGAAGAGTTCACGTTCGCTGAATTGCTTAGGTTCCAATAAATCAAGTTGCTTTCGGGCCTCCGTTGTTTCGTCTGTCGGAACCGAAGAGCTGTCGGATAGTGTAACAGGAAATTCAGCTGAAAGAAGTGATTGCTCTTTAAGCCATTCAATCTCTTGAACACAGGATAATTTCGAAATGAAATTCCAATTATTCTCCGTTGCTCGAACAATCGCAGCGTTCAGCCAACGACTCGTTCCGAAGGTGCTGTCTGAATAGGCTTCAACCAAAGAAATATATTCTTCGGAAACAGGAACATCCCTTTCATCCCATGCAATGTTTTGAAGAAATCGTCTTTCAATTGCGGCTGTAGTGAAATTGTTTTGAAAGGAATTGTCGTGAAGGCCTTTGTCTTTGAAAACAACATATCCCCATTGTTGCCCGGAGGCAATGTTTGTTAGACCAATGGAAAATGAAAGCAACAGAAAAAAGAGAATAGCGCTATTCCGTGTATTTTTGTTCGGATTTAATAA
>Ga0114971_10000653_pt1 | contig 22985 bp, 23 predicted proteins | sample M_140625_MF_Meta_FD_87320 | JGI IMG/M metagenome (GOLD analysis project Ga0114971, IMG submission 87320) | Freshwater microbial communities from Lake Montjoie, Canada to study carbon cycling - M_140625_MF_MetaG | ecosystem: Environmental > Aquatic > Freshwater > Lake | place: Lake Montjoie...
AATCAGTGGGTTCCGGGTTCAAGTCCCGGGGGGTGTACCAAGTAAAGACGGGCTAACTGATATTTCGGCTTCTTCGTCAACCCGATGACCTTTACCTTGCGGCGGAGGCCCAACGTCGTTTCGACCTGTTAGCGGTTAGGCGCGTGCTCCGCGACGGCGCAGGGCGTAAGCCCCGACGCCAGCGGCAAGAACGAGCGCTCCACCGAACGCGATGCAGGATGCACCACCACCTGTTTCAGCAAGTTCCTCCGGTGTAGTCCCACCACCACCACCACCGCCATCACCGCCGCCGCTGAGTTCATAAACCTGCACCTGCCCAGCAGCAGAGGCGTTGTAATGTGCCCCGATTACGATACGGGACCCGTCGGAACTCAACGACACTGACCACCCCGACTCATCCCAAACAGCCTCACCATCAATGTCGCTACCTACCTGGACCCATGCGCCAGCGGTCAGGTCATACACCCGTACCTGCCCGTCATTAAATCCAGCACCCGCGTTGTATGGTGCACCGATTGCGACGCGGGATCCGTCGGAACTCAACGACACTGAGGCTCCCGAAGCATTGTTCGCAGCTTCACCGTCAATGTCGCTACCTACCTGGAGCCATGCTCCAGCGGTCAGGTCATACACCCGCACCAGCCCAGCATTTGGTGCACCGATTGCGACGCGGGACCCATCGGAACTCAACGACACTGAGTTTCCCGAATAATCGTTCGCAGCTTCACCGTCAATGTCGCTACCTACCTGGAGCCATGCTCCAGCGGTCAGGTCATACACCCGCACCAGCCCAGCATCAGATCCACCATCGTCGCTACCTGGTGCACCGATTGCGACGCGGGACCCATCGGAACTCAACGACACTGAGTTTCCCGAATAATCGGTGGAAGCCTCACCGTCAATGTCGCTTCCTTCCTGGACCCATGCGCCAGCGGTCAGGTCATACACCCGCACCTGCCCAGCATTGCCTCCACCATCGTCGTTATATGGTGCACCGATTGCGACGCGGGATCCGTCGGAACTCAACGACACTGAGGATCCCGAACTATCGTTCGCAGCTTCACCGTCAATGTCGCTTCCTTCCTGGACCCATGCGCCAGCAGTCAGGTCATACACCCGCACCTGCCCAGCATTGCCTCCACCATCGTCGTTACCTGTTGCACCGATTGCGACGCGGGATCCGTCGGAACTCAACGACACTGAGGATCCCGAATAATCGTTCGCAGCTTCACCGTCAATGTCGCTACCTACCTGGACCCATGCGCCAGCAGTCAGGTCATACACCCGCACCTGCCCAGCATTAAATCCAGCACCCGAGTTAGTTGGTGCACCGATTGCGACGCGGGACCCATCGGAACTGAACGACACTGAGGATCCCGAAGCATCGTTCGCAGCCTCACCATTAATGTCGCTACCCACCTGGTTCCAGGCATCAACGGCCCACGCGGGAGAAACTGTCGAAACAGAGGCAAAAGAGCCCACGCAAATCAGCGCCAGAAAGAAGGCAAAACCCACACGAAACATCTTGACCATTTGACAATCCTCCACAATCGGTAGGGACGTCATTGCCTAAAACCCCAGCCCTCCGAATATGCCGGAGTTCACGACCAAGATTAACGTCGGGGGTAAATCTTGACACTTTGAGAAGTGCGCTTTCTTCACTATAGCCTCGTTCTGCCCAGGAAAGATAGGGGGTGAGAACTTCCCTAGTCTTCGACACCGCTTGAGTCGAAAGGTCAAACGTTACTCAATCGAGGACACGGTGACACCGCCGCGGTTGTCGGGCTTTTCAGCCCATTGACCGCGGCAGTATCATTTTGTCGTGAGCTTCTCTGTGTCGAACCCTGGCATGGCGGCGCTAAGCGTTGTCAATCTCAGCAGGCGCTCGCTGGTGATGGGTGGTCTGGCCCTCGGCACGACTTTCGCCTTGGCAGCCTGCGATCCAGCGAAGCAATCGGCACCGATCACGGGTGGCGCTGGTAACGGTGCCATCACGGGTGACGTTCCAGAACGTCCGACCTCGTTTCTTCGCACCTCGTGGTCAACGGACCCGTTTGCCGAGGGCTCCTACTCGTTCCTTGCCCCGAGCGACGTGGGGATGGATGCGCGAACTTTGCTTGCCGCCCCCGCGGGTCCGTTGCACTTCGCCGGCGAGGGCACATCATCCAACGCTCCCGCAACCACGCATGGTGCTCTGGCGAGCGGGCGGCGGGCGGCGGCCGAGCTTGCGGACATCCCGGGCACAGTGTTGGTGATCGGCGCAGGATTTGCTGGCCTTGCTGCGGCGCGTGCCCTCGTCGATGCTGGGCGCGAGGTCATCGTGTTGGAGGCACGCGACCGCACTGGTGGCCGAGCTCACACCGTGCCTTTTGGGGGAACGGTGGCTGACCTCGGCCCGTCGTGGATTCACGGGGTCAAGAACAATCCGATGGTGCAACTGGCGGCGGAGGCCGGAGTCGAGACGATTGCGTTTGACTACGACAACGAGATTGGTGGCAGCGCGAAAGCGTGGGCGTTCTTCGACGAGTTGACGGAGAGGGCGTTGGACGCGGGTAATGCCGAGGCTCGACCTCTCTCAGATCTGTTACCCGACAACTTAAACGTCACTCAACAGTGGGTGCTCTCGGTCGAGGTGAGCGGTGAGTATGGGGAAGACCCCTCAGAACTTGCGATTGCTGCTCTCGACGAGGGAAAGGAGATACGGGGCGAGGACGCGCTGCTTGACAAGGGGTATGGGGCGATCACCGATTATCTGGCGGCCGGACTCGATATCCGGCTGGAATGGGTGGTTTCGGGAATTGAGTACGGCGACGATGGTGTCACCGTGTATTCGGCCGATGGTGCTGAGTTGAGGGCGGACCTCGCCCTAGTGACTCTGCCCGTCGGGGTGCTTCGGGCCGAGAGCGTGGCGTTTACTCCGCCGCTTCCGAGCGAAAAGCTGGACGCTCTCGCCGGGCTTGGTAGTGGTCTCCTCGACAAACTGTGGCTTGCCTTCGATGACGTGTTCTGGGACCCGGAGGCCGACGTCATCAACTGGATTGACCCCCACAACCCGGGGCTCTGGCCTTTCTGGGTCAACGGCTACAAGTCCTTCGGCGTGCCCGTGCTTCTCGCCTTCAATGCCGGCGGCGTTGCACGCGACCTTGCTGACTGGTCGGACGACGAGGTGGTCGCCAGCGCTATGGCGGCGCTTTCCGCGATGGCCGGTTGATGGCCGCCAGGTGCTGGAGTGTTGGTCAGACGATGGCAGGTTTGGGGTGGATCATGGGCGAACGAGTGGCCTCCCGCCGCAGCGCTCGCGGTTAGATTCACCCGCGCTTCGTCCCCTCATTCGTCGGGGAAGCGAGCGTCGTAGCTGTTTACCTCTGACCTTTGGCGATCGCGACGATTTCATCAATGTGGTTGTTGATGACAAATTGTCTGCCAATTTTTTCGACGTTGAATTGACCGAAAAAAGTGGACGGCAGGTGCTGTCCGCTCATCCAGAGCGCCAATCCGTGAGATGCCCACAAAATGCTGCCCGCCGCGAGGAATTCGGATGCGTGCGTGAGAGCTTCGTCCACCCCCGGCGATTTCGTCCAATCGAACCCGATTGGCGTCGATGTCCCGTTTCGAATATCAATCACGAGATAGCTCGTCACTGCGATTTGAAACTCTTGCCGTTGTCGCAATTCAACTTCATACGCGGACTCCAATAGTCGGTTCACGGTGTCCGACATCATCGGATAGTGCACGAGAACGGCGACCGGCCCCATTCGTGCCGACCATTTGAGTTTGGCATCAATAAATGCGCGCAGGCGTTTTTCACCGTCTCCCTGAGTTTTTTGCAAAATCTCGAACGGGTGGGTCGACCAATCCCGATAAGCCCAGATCGTCGCTTCGGCGATGAGCGCTTCGCGGCTTCCGAAATGATAGGTAACCATCGCTTGCTTGAGTTCGAGGCGATCGCAGACAACGCGGGCGTTGAACTCGGATGGACCGTGCTTCCGGATTTCGTCGATGGCGAGAAGAATGAGCCGCTCGCGTGTTCCGATGTCGTTCCCCATCAGCGACTTCACGCCGTCAAGTGCGGGCGAGAGGTGCAGGTCGGGAACGGGCCTGTCTAGCCGAGGTCTAGCCATGCGTGCAATCTACCACCGCCCGCTTCGTTAATGCAGATGCGTTTCAGTTATTTCTGCGTTCGCCTTTTTAGTCGGCGGGCATCGGCTCGATGAGCATCGGCTCGGGAAGTTGGATGACCCCTTCCACGAGCGTGATGACGGTCTGCCACCACCAATCCGTTCCGGTCAAGGCGACCCCAGGAACAAGCCATGCACTTCCCGACGCGTCCCAGACCAACAACAGGGCGGACTTCGCTTCATCAAGGGTGATCGTCTGAACCGGCATTTCGGTTTCAGTTGGCAGCGGAATCGGCGCCTCCGTCTCCGTCGGCACAGGTTCACCAGTTTCGGAAGGCACGGGCTCTTCTGTTGGCTCGACGGTGGGCTCAGTGGGTTCCGTCGGCTCGACGGATTCGCCAGTCGCCGCATCGCCGTCCATCGCGTCGAAGCCGGGATCAACCGAGGATCGCGTTGCCCACATCATTCCGCCCTGGTAATCGGTTGGGCCGGAACCGAACCAGCGCCAATCCGCGAGGCGTTCTACAGCCGAGGCGTCCGACACGGTGTCGAATTCGCCAACGTCAACAATCGTCACGGCGTTGCCTTGTGCCCACGACAGTTCCCCGTTGCCTGACCAGGACAGCGACCACTCGATTGCCGTCTTTTGACCATTGACGGTCAATGCAACGCTGGCGAAAGATGACCATTCATCGACCATGATGGTGATGTCAGTGGCCTCGAACGGGACTCCCATCGTGGAGAAAAATTCACTCGCCAATCGACGCGTTTCCGCCTCGTCGGGGTTGAATCCCGTGATGGCGGGTTCATATTCGGTGCACTCGATGTACGAATCGGCACCCTTGCCAACCCGGCGCTCGCTCAGGCACTTCTGTTCGGGATATGCGGCGGGGTTGGAATACCACCAGGATCCCGTGCCCGTCCAACTTACCGTGATGCTGGGCGCAGAAAAGTCTTCTGGTCCGACAACATATGACGGCCACGCCGCATCGAAGTATTGAGACTCCTGTGGTTCACCGGAAACGCCGAAGTAGGCGGCCGCGTTGCTCAACACTGATTCGGGAGTTCCCGCCAAATCAAGTCGATAGACGTGCCCTCGCCCCGCCAACGTCGACAGGTTGTCGCCCGCGACATATTCGTAGGACAGGTACGGCATCATCATTTTGGAATCACTGACAGCGGAAGATTGAGCCGACATCGACTCGGGACCCGTATTGTCTGCCATCACAATCAATGGTCCACTCATTGTGCCGAATGTTCCGGCTACGACAACACCAGCCGCTGCCGCGACCCCAACACCGCCCGCCAACGATCGGCGAGCTCGGGTTGAGGTGGTCAGCCACCAGTCACGAATCGGGTTGCGCGATCCGCCTGGAGTGCGAAGGGAGTTCGTCGGCGAAACCTTCACGCCGGGACCGGCAGGGTCGGAGCGACGGAGGCGGTCGTCGAGGGAGTCATCGGTTGATTTGTTCATATCTTGGTTATGTCCTTTCGGCGAGGAATCTTTCACGCGGTTTCGGCGAGGGCAACGCGCAATTGCTGCCGCGCGCGATTGAGGCGAACGGACACCGCATTGGCGGTGATGTCGAGCGATTGGGCTGCTTGGGTGATACTCAAACCGTCTATCGCGGTCAGCGCGAGGATCTGGCGAGACGTCGATGGCAGCCGCCCCCATGCGTCGGCAAGGGCGATGTCGGCGACGGCGATGGATTCGGCGGATGGTGAGGTGTCGGGCGCCATCAGCGCGGACAGAAAGTTTTTGGCTCTAGCGTTCTTTCGGCGATAGTTCGCAATGATGTTGGTCGCAACCCGGTACAACCAGGGGAGTTCCTCACCAACGGTCACCGCCGCACCCCTCCGCCACGCGATGTCGAAAATGTCCGCGGCTAAATCGTCAACATCGTTCGCGTCGACGCGGCGATAAAGGAACTTCGCGATCGGCGCGCGCGTAGCAGCAAAGCGCTTAGTGAAATCGTCGGGGGACAACTGAACTCCTTCGGGACTTACCTTGACTATGTCACGGCAAGGCGAAATCTTTCAGAATGTTTTCGCCTTACTCAAAAGTGCGCCCGGACCGATTGGCCCGGGCACACCTTGTTGAGGAGTCGTATTACTTCACGGTTTCCGTGTTGTCGTCCGCAAAGGTTCCCGCGGCTTCGGCAGCCTTGGGGTTGCGTGCGCGAACCACGAAGAAGAAACCGAGACCGACAATCATCGAGGCCGCGAACCAGACGGGCAATTGGTTGAACGGCTCGACGGTTCCGACGATGTTGACCCAGTAGACGTAGACAAGGGCGACAGCACCGATGATGCCGAGTACCTGGGTGACGACGACCTGCTTGACTCCGGCCTTCTTGAGAAAGACGGGAGCAAAGAGACACACGAGCAGGTACGAGATCATGTACCCAAATACACCGACGGTGTCGACGTACGTCGTGATGTTGAGCGGAACTTCACCGATCGACAACTCGTAGGCGGTCGGGATGAACGCCAATGGGTAAAGCCAGAGAATGGCGTAGGCCGGCGTGCGGTACTTGGGGTGCGCCTTGCCGAACGCTTTCGGGAAGATCCCCTCGTTACCCCACGAGAACATGAGGCGACCGGCGACAGTGATACACGCCATGACGACAGCGACGAATGATGCCGTGAAGCCAAGGTTCAGTAAGGGCAAGAACCCATCGAGTCCATATTGCTTGGCGAGCGCATCCATGGGCGAGCCCGATGCGGCGAGCCCGGCGGCGCCGCCCTCAATCGCAGCGACCTGTGCGTAGGTTGCGAAGACGTAAAGCACGCCGGCAAAGATCGCTCCACCGCGGATTGCACGGGGAATTGCTCGGTAGGGGTCTTCCGCTTCTTCACCGAGTGATGCTGCGCTTTCGAATCCTACGAAACCGAGAATTGCGAGGACGACCGCGAACACCATTCCATCAACCGTTGCACCGCTGAGGCTCAACTGGTTCATGTCGATAATGTTGCCGCTCTGGACGAGGACGATGACGAGGACGACGACGATCACGATGACGGACAGTACCTCGAGCGTGGCAGACACGCGCGCGGCGATCCGAACACTCGAGATGGTGACCCAAATCGCGACGGCAAGCAACATGGCGTCAAGAACAATTTGTCCCGTGATGCTGTCGAACACGGTGATCCCGAAGCCCTTGAGGAACTCGGACGCGAAGAATCCCGCACCAGCAAGCGACCCGGCTGCGATACAGACGGCTCCGACAAACAGGCCCCAACCGGTGATGAAGCTTCCGGTTGCGCCAATCGCAGGACGAATCAACGAATAGAGAGACCCGGCACCGGCACGGCGACGGGCAATCGACGTGATCGACTGCGCGATGAGCAGAATGAGCGCCATGCCGATGGCAAACGAGAACCATGCGCCGTTTCCGGCGGAGCCGGCCATGAACATGGGGGTGAAAGCGATAACGGCACTGGGCGCAATATTGGCGACGCTCTGTGCCAGAACCTCGAACGGGGTGACGCTACGTCGCGCCAAACCGCCGGAGTGGTCTTTAGGTGTACTCATGTGGTTGTTTCCTCCGTAGTTACGTGGTTTACGGCAGCAAGAGCTGACGCAGGGCGGCACCCGAATTGAGATCAGCGAGTGCCGATTCGGCTTCGTCGAGAGGTCGACGGGCCGAAATCATGGATTCGAGATCGAGCTCACCGTTCATGAGCTCATCGACGAGACGCGGGATATCCCGCTGAGGAACAGTGCTTCCGTAGTTGCAGCCGAGGATTCGCTGGTCCGCTTCGGCCAACACGAGCGGATCGAACTGCGCGGTCTGTCCCGTCGGCGGGAGTCCGACGACGACAGCACTACCCCCGAGGCCAAGGGCTGCGATGGATTGCTCAGTCGTGATGATTTTGCCTATGGCGTCAAAGACGTAGTCGAGGCCTAGGGAAACAAGTGCTTTCATCTCGGCGGGAACATCCATGCCGGGGGTCACGAGAAGCGTGTGGGTCGCGCCAAGTTTGTGGGCGAGGTCGAGTTTGTCTTGGGCGATGTCGACCGCGAGGATGACGCTGGCCTTTTCGAGGCGCGCTCCCTGAATCACCGAGAGCCCGACGCCGCCACACCCGATGACCGCAGCGGTTGAACCGTGGACGAAGTTTGCGGTGTTCCGAACCGCACCGACGCCGGTGGCTACCGCACACCCGACGAGAGCGATGACGTCGAGAGGAGCGTCGTCACGGACTTTGATGGCTCCGGATTCAGGGACGACAACCATTTCGGCGAACGAGGAAACTCCGAGGTAGTGGTGAACAATTTCGCCATCCTTGGAGAGGCGGCTCGTTCCGTCATAGAGGACTCCGCTAGGAGCGACGACGTTCGCCACCATCTCGCACTGGGCGGGGCGACCGAGAAGGCAGTAACGACAGTTCCCACAGTTAGGAACCCAGGATAGGACAACGTGATCACCGACGCTTAGCGAGGTGACTCCTTCGCCAACCGCGTCAACTATTCCGGAACCTTCGTGCCCCATGACGAGTGGAAGTGGGACGTCCCATTCACGACGGATGACGTGTAGGTCAGAGTGACAGACGCCCGCTGCTGTAACTCGAACACGAACCTCTCCGGTGCGTGGCTCGGCTAAGTCGACATCGTTAACCACGACGTTCGTTCCGTCGAATGTGACTGCCTTCATTGGTGGGACTCCATTGTCGGTAACGCGCTCGTCGAGCGTTTCGGGTGCTGTTTAACCACATCGTGGCATGTTTTATCCGATTAAACAATATCGACACGGAATCGTGGCGGCGGAGATGTCGCCACACAATTGTGAGGTCTGTCTGTCGACGCCGATGGGACACAATAGGGACATGCCTTTCAATGACGAGAACCGCGCCGGAATGGAAGACGTCGGTCCCAAACTGCGTTCGACGCGCCTGGCTCAAGGTTTATCGGTGACATTTGTCGCCAAACAGGCGGGCGTGACCAAAGGATTCCTCTCGCTCGCAGAGCGCGGCAAGACTCGGGTTTCTGTGCCAGTTCTTCTTCGCATTTGTGACGTTCTGGGAATCACCATCGGCTCGTTATTCACCTACCCCGACGAACCCATCGTTCATGGTGGCATTCCCTTGTATATGGGTGGTGTGGATCTGCAGGAATACCTCCTGACGCCTCACGACGAGAAATGGGTACAGGTGATGCGCACCACGATGCAGCCCGGCGGAGGTTCAGACGGTGCGTATATCCTCGACGCCGAATCGATTTTCGTCGTCGTTCTGCAGGGCCAACTATCGCTGGACGTCGGAGGTGAAGTGCGCGTACTCGACACGGGCGACTCGACCACCTTCTCGGCCCGCACGCCACACAACTGGTTCAATCCACTCGATACCGAGAGCCAGGTCATATGGGTCATTTCACCACCCCTTCCGCTCGTCGGAGACGCCAAACCAATTGGTAACCGCGACCGCGGCTGAATTCGCGAGGACGGCCAGGCTTAGACTGCTGGTGTGATCCCAATCGAGAACGTCCTTACGTTCATTGCGTTCGCGCTCGTGATCATCGCCATCCCCGGCCCCTCGGTGATGTTCGCTATTTCCCGCGCGCTGGTGCTCGGAAAGCGCGGGGCGGTGTTGACCGTCGTGGGCAACGGAATCGGGGTTTTCGTTCAGGCGCTCGCGGTATCGATCGGACTCGGTGTCCTCATCCAATCGAACGATCTCCTCATGCACATCATTCGATTGACCGGAGCGGGTTTTCTTATCTATCTTGGAATTACCGCGATACGCCATCGACGTGACGGTCTCGATCTCACGACTCCCGTCGTCACGCCCAGGAGTTCGCACATATTGCGCGAATCAATCCTGGTGGGCCTGGCGAACCCGAAAACCATAGTGTTCTTCTCGGCGGCATTCCCGCAATTCGTCGTATCGAGTGACACACCGATTGTTCTCCAAATGGTTTTACTCAGCGTCATTTTTGTCGTCTTCGGGATCTCGGGGGACGCGATTTATGCCCTGTCTGCCGGGGCCGCTCGGGACTGGTTCGCAAAGTCGGAGAGCCGCGTTGTTGCGATGCGAACCATCGGCGGAATCGCGATGACAACGCTGGGTGCAGTGACTGTTTTGTTGCCGTAACTGTGGAATGCCCGACTTTACCCACAGTATTGCCTAAACTAATGATGCTGGGTTCAATGCCCACACACGAATCATTCAAACCAGTTAGGACGTTGTTTCCATGAGTTTTTTCCAGAACCTTTCCAAAATGGTGTCGCGCGCGGACAAGAAAGCCGACCAGCTTGCCGACTCCGCTCGTGACCTCGCCGCAGACGCGGCAAAGCGCGCTGGGGATTTCGCCGCAGACGCGTCACGCGAGGTGAACAAACTTGCCGCGCAGGCAAAGCGCGAAGGCACCAAGGTCGTCAAGAAGGCACAGCGCGAAGGCACCAAGGTCGTCAAGAAGGCGACCAAGACCGCCAAGACCGTCAGCAAGGACGTCAAGAGCAAGGCGACGGCCGCCGCCAAGACCGCTGAGGCCCGCGCAAACAAGGCAGCCAAGACCATTGCGACGGAAGCCAAGGTTGTCAGCAAGACCGTGAAGTCGAGCGCGGCGAAGGCCGCTGCCGGCGTCAAGGAAGCACTCACCGGAGCGCCTGACGCGTCGTGGTCAGTTGCTCAGCTTCGTGCCGCAGCAAAGACCCGCGGCGTCGCCGGCTACTCGACGATGTCGAAGCCGCAGCTGCTCAAGGCACTTCGTTAGTCAATTCGTTTCACGCGAGAGCCGGCCTTCGGGTCGGCTCTTGTCGTTTAGGCGAAAACTAGTCGACGTATTCGTCGTCGTCGTCGGGGTCAGTGATCGCCGCGATGATGGCGACGAGGCTCACGATCCAGGAAATCCACAGAAGCGCGAGTTTCCAGTCGCGTTTGCCGGACACCGTTGATTTGACGAGACCGAATACGGAAAAAATTGCGCTGAGAAAGCTGCCGTTGAGCAGGAACTTTTTCATGGCGACACCTCCGCCGATAACGATACCGTCACCGACCGCGCGCTAGCACGCCAATGGTTTGTAGGATAAGAGAATGACTGAGATTGACCGCAAACCGCGCTCGCGGGTCGTCACCGATGGAATCGAAGCGACCACCTCGCGCGGAATGCTCCGCGCCGTAGGGATGGGGGATGCCGACTGGGACAAACCTCAAATTGGTATTGCGAGTTCGTGGAACGAGATCACGCCCTGTAACCTTTCGCTCGGTCGCCTCGCGCAGGCCGCAAAAGAAGGCGTTCACGCCGGTGGCGGTTACCCGCTGCAGTTCGGCACGATTTCGGTTTCCGACGGAATTTCGATGGGCCACGAAGGGATGCACTTCTCGCTCGTGTCTCGTGAAGTAATCGCCGATTCGGTCGAAACCGTGGTTCAGGCCGAGCGCCTCGACGGCACCGTTCTTCTCGCGGGATGTGACAAGTCCATTCCGGGGATGCTTATGGCCGCCGCTCGCCTTGATCTCGCAAGTTCCTTCCTTTACGCCGGCTCGATTGCTCCGGGCTGGGTGAAGTTGGAGGACGGCACCGAAAAAGACATCACCATCATTGATTCGTTCGAGGCGGTCGGTGCTGTCAAGGCCGGAAAAATGAGTGCTGATGATGCCCGTCGGATTGAATGCGCGTTCGCCCCCGGCGAAGGTGCGTGTGGCGGAATGTACACGGCGAACACCATGGCGTCTGTCGCCGAAGCGCTGGGGATGAGCCTTCCGGGTTCCGCCTCGCCCGCGTCGTATGACCGCCGCCGCGACTATTTCGCTCACCGATCGGGCGAAGCCGTCGTCGGCATGCTCGATCGAGGACAGACCGCCCGCGACATTCTCACCATTAAGGCATTTGAAAATGCGATTGCCATTGCGATGGCACTCGGAGGCTCGACGAACGTTGTCCTTCACCTTCTCGCGATCGCCAACGAAGCCGAAGTCCCGCTCACTCTCGACGACTTCAACCGCATCGGCGCAAAGGTTCCTCACCTCGGTGACCTCAAGCCCTTCGGTAAGTACGTCATGAACGACGTCGACCGACGCGGCGGGCTCCCCGTTCTCATGAAGGCGCTTGTTGATGCCGGACTCATGCACGGCGACGCCCTCACCATCACCGGAAAGACAATGGGAGAAAACCTCGCCGACATGAATCTCGACGCATTGGACGGCGAGGTTCTTCGAACCCTCGACAACCCGATCCACGCAACCGGTGGCATCACGATTCTCAACGGGTCGTTCGCGCCGGAAGGTGCTGTCGTCAAGACAGCCGGATTCGACGCGGCAACGTTCGAAGGTCCGGCCCGCGTGTTTGAGCGCGAGCGCGCCGCTATGGACGCGCTGACAAACGGCGAAATCACCGCCGGCGATGTGGTTGTCATTCGGTACGAAGGGCCCAAGGGCGGTCCGGGAATGCGCGAGATGCTTGCCGTCACAGCCGCAATCAAGGGCGCGGGACTGGGTAAAGATGTATTACTCTTGACGGACGGGCGATTCTCAGGCGGCACAACCGGACTGTGTATCGGCCACGTAGCTCCCGAGGCAGTGGATGCAGGTCCCATTGCCTTCGTGCGCGATGGTGATCTGATACGGGTCGATATCGCAGCTCGGAGCATCGACTTACTCGTCGATGAAACCGAGTTGGAGGCGCGCCGCACAGGATGGTCGCCCCTTCCGCCGCGTTACACCCGCGGTGTTCTTGCGAAATATTCCAAGCTGGTGCAGTCGGCCGCCCTCGGCGCCGTCACCGGCTAACCCCACCGTCGTTTTGTAAGGAGAACCCGATGGTCACCTCGACCACAACACCGAAGTCCGGCGAACCGCCGATGATGACGGGCAGTGGTGCGCTCCTGAAGTCTCTCGAAATTTTGGGAATCACCGACGTGTTTGGACTTCCGGGTGGTGCCATCATGCCGTTCTACGACGAACTGATGTCCCAGACCGCGATTCGGCACATCTTGGTTCGCCACGAGCAAGGCGCTGGTCACGCGGCCGAGGGCTACGCACTCGCGAAGGGTCAGGTCGGAGTGTGTATCGCCACGAGTGGTCCGGGAGCGACGAACTTGGTCACGGCAATCGCTGACGCCCACATGGATTCCATCCCAATGATTGCGATCACGGGACAGGTGTTCTCGACGCTCATGGGAACCGACGCGTTCCAAGAGGTCGACATCGTCGGTATCACGATGCCCATTACCAAACACTCGTTCCTCGTGTCGAAACCGGAAGACATTCCCGCTACGGTCGCGGCGGCCTACCAAATCGCGACGACCGGTCGACCCGGTCCCGTCCTCATTGATGTCACCAAGGACTGCCAACAGGGTTCTGCTCCGTTCATTTGGCCGGACAAGGTCGAACTGCCTGGCTACAAGCCCGTGCAAAAAGCCCACGGCAAGCAAGTTCAGGCTGCGGCCGAAATGATCGCGCAAGCCGAGCGCCCCATCTTCTATATCGGTGGCGGAGCGATTCGCGCAAACTCTCAGAAAGAATTGCGAGAAATCGTGGAGGCCGTCGGCGCCCCGGCAATCACGACGCTGACCGCGCGTGGAGTGCTGTCAGACAAACACCCGCAAAACCTCGGCATGCCCGGCATGCACGGTTCGGTGCCCGCCGTGCTCGGGTTGCAGGAAAGCGACCTGCTCATTGTTCTCGGCGCGCGATTCGATGACCGAGTGACCGGCAAGGTGAGTGAATTCGCGCCGGGAGCCAAGGTCATCCACGTCGATATCGACCCTGCCGAAATCGGCAAGATTCGCGAAGCCGACGTCCCCATCGTCGGTGACGTCCGCGAGGTCATTCTCGACCTTCTGCCGGAATGGAAGAAAGTCAAGAAGACCGCAAAACCGCTGACGGCCTGGTGGGAACGACTCGAATCACTTCGCGCAAGTTTCCCGCTCGGGTTCGACGATCTCGACGACGGACTTCTAGCACCACAAGGCATCATTCAAAAAATCGGACAGATGTCGGGACCAGAAGCAATTTATGCCGCCGGCGTCGGACAACACCAAATGTGGGCGGCGCAGTACATCGAATATGAGCGCCCCGGCGCGTGGCTCAACTCGGGTGGTGCGGGCACGATGGGCTTCGCGGTTCCCGCAGCGATGGGCGCAAAGATTGCGCAGCCTGATCGCATCGTATGGGCGATTGACGGGGATGGTTGTTTCCAGATGACAAACCAGGAACTCGCGACCTGTGTTATCAATGACATCCCGATCAAGGTCGCCATCATCAACAACTCGTCGCTCGGAATGGTGCGGCAGTGGCAGACGCTGTTTTACGACGGTCGCCACTCGTTCACTGACTTGCAACCGTTGGACGGACCCGAGTTCATCCCCGACTTTGTCAAGTTGGCAGAGGCCTATGGCTGTCTCGGAATTCGGGTTCGTACGGAAGACGAAATCGAACCGGCCATCAAACTTGCCCTTGAGACGAATGACCGACCCGTCGTCATCGACTTCATCGTGTCGCGTGAAGCGATGGTGTGGCCGATGGTCCCGCAGGGTGTGGGAAACTCGAACGTCCAATACGCCCGCGAACACGCACCGAGCTGGGATGAGGAGTAGGCCATGACGCACCACGTTCTGTCACTTCTCGTTGAAGACAAACCGGGTCTGCTCACGCGCGTCGCTGGATTGTTCGCGCGTCGGGGATACAACATTCACTCCCTCGCCGTGGGCACCACCGAGGTCGAAGGGCTGTCGCGCATCACGCTTGTCGTTGATGTTGCTGACTCGCCACTCGAGCAGGTCACCAAGCAACTGAACAAACTCATCAACGTGCTCAAAATCGTCGAACTCGAACCCGAACAGTCTGTTCAACGCGAACACATGCTCGTCAAGGTGCGCATCGACCAGAACACTCGCAGCCAGATTCTGGAAGCCGTCAACCTGTTTCGCGCTCGAGTGGTGGACGTCGCACCGGATTCGCTCGTCATCGAGGTCACGGGCGACACTCAGAAGATCGACGCGCTGTTGAAGGTCCTGGAGCCCTTTGGGATAAAGGAAATCGCCCAGAGCGGATTGCTTGCGATGGGACGCGGATCAAAATCTATTTCTGAACGGATTTTCAAGAACCAATAAATCCCGGCGCGAACGCGTCGTGGAACCCCCACTACAAGGAGAAATAACATGACCGATGTCGTCTACGAAAAAGACGCTGACCTTTCGATCATCGCTGGCAAGAAGGTCGCCGTTATCGGCTACGGCTCGCAGGGGCACGCACACGCGCAGAACCTTCGCGATTCCGGCATCGAGGTCGTTGTCGGATTGAAGCCTGACTCAAAGTCGATCGAGAAGGCCGAAGAGGCGGGATTCACCGTTCTTCCGACCGCCGAAGCGGCGAAGTGGGCGGATGTCATTGTCATCCTTGCTCCCGACCAGTACCAGCGTCACCTCTATAAGGCCGACGTTCTCCCGAACCTTACCGCGGGCAAAACGCTTCTCTTTAGTCACGGATTCAACATTCGTTTTGGTTACATCGAAGCCCCCGAGGGCGTCGACGTCATTCTCGTCGCACCCAAGGGCCCAGGACACACGGTTCGTCGCGAGTTCGTTGCTGGTCGAGGCGTTCCCGTGATTGTTGCCGTCGAGGTCGATTCATCGGGTCACGCGTGGGACACTGCCTGGTCATACGCCGCAGCTATCGGCGGACTTCGCGCCGGTGGAATCAAGACCACGTTCACCGAAGAGACCGAAACCGACCTCTTCGGCGAGCAAGCCGTTCTCTGTGGTGGAACATCCCAGCTCGTTCAGTACGGCTTCGAGGTTCTCACCGAGGCTGGCTACCAGCCCGAAATCGCGTACTTCGAGGTTCTGCACGAACTCAAGCTCATCGTCGATCTCATGTGGGAGGGCGGCATCGCCAAGCAGCGCTGGTCGGTTTCCGATACCGCTGAATACGGCGACTACGTGTCGGGGCCTCGCGTTATCGACCCCTCGGTCAAGGAAAACATGAAGGCGATCCTCGCCGACATCCAGTCGGGAGCGTTCGCAACCCGGTTTATCAACGACCAGGACGCCGGTGCACCCGAGTTCAAAGCTCTTCGCATCAAAGGTGAGACGCACCCGATCGAGGAGACCGGCCGCAAGCTCCGCGCGCTCTTTGCGTGGAAGCAGCAGGATGCCGATTACACCGACGGAAGCGCCGCGCGCTAATTCGCATCGCTCTCGTCGCCTCTGGCGCGATGAACCTTTTGTACGTTGTCGCGTGGCTTTTTGCCGTCCAGTCAAACCAACTCATCGGAATTGACGACCGTTTCGCGCAGGCGATGTCGCAGTTCGGCGAGTTCTTTGCCATCGTGTCACCCGCACTGTGGTTCTTTGCGACGGTGGCCATCATTCGAACGTCGATCGCTCGCGCTCTTGTGCTGGCGCTCGGACTCGCGGTCCTGTTTCCGTTTCCTTTGTTTTTTGGAGTCACGGTCGCATGACCGATACCGACGAGAACATCCGGTCGAGCGTATTTGGACGGCTCGCGGTGCTTGTCGTCGCGGGATTCCTTTTCGCCTACCCGTTCTGGACGGCTCTCGGGAATCTGCTCAACCTTCCCTCCTACTACCAAGCCCAGTTCGGTGCCCCGGCCGACGCAGTGCCGTGGGCTTTGCTGATTGTGGGAGTTGCACTGCCCGCTCTCACGTTCCTGGGCACCGTCGTCGTTGGTTGGAAACGCGGCGCGGGTTCCATGGCGCTGATGTTGACGGCGGGTTTCGCGGCGGTCAACGCCACCGCACTGTCGATTCTTGCGTTCGAAAAAGACATCGAGTTGCGACTCGTCATCGATTTCCTCACGAACGGCTAAAACACGTGTCGCGCTAGACTGACGACACTGCTCCCGCGTGCGTAGCAGGCCTCATTCATTCGCGGTCGCCCACGCGCACCGCCCGGCACTGACAAGGAACACTGTGGCAAAGCCCGTCGTCTTAATTGCCGAAGAACTCTCGCCGGCGACGGTCGGCGCGCTGGGACCCGACTTTGATGTGCGGCAGGTCGATGGAACGGATCGAGTCGCACTTCTCTCTGCCCTGCCCGGCGCTAAAGCGCTGCTCGTGCGAAGTGCGACCATGGTCGATGAGGAAGTCATCGCCGCGGGGAGCGACCTTGTAGTCATCGCTCGTGCTGGAGTCGGACTAGATAACGTCGACATAAAGGCGGCGACCGCAGCGGGAATCATGGTCGTCAACGCACCGACCTCGAACGTGATTTCGGCGGCGGAACTCGCGATTGGTCACTTGTTGTCGCTCGCTCGGTTGATTCCGGACGCCGACGCGTCGACGAAGGCTGGCCAGTGGAATCGTTCGAAATTCACGGGTGTCGAGTTCTTCGACAAGACCGTGGGTATCGTTGGGCTTGGACGTATCGGTGCGCTGGTGGCCGAACGCCTCTCGGGTTTCGGGGTGAATCTCATCGCGTACGACCCATTTGTTGCACCGGCACGCGCGCAACAACTCGGCGTCCAGATGGTGAAACTTGACGTGCTGATGGAGAGCTCAGACTTCATCACGATCCACATTCCCAAAACCCCCGAAACAACCGGGCTGATTGGTGCAGCGCAATTTGCGAAGGCCAAACCCACCCTGCGAATCGTGAATGCGAGTCGCGGCGGAATCATCGACGAAGCGGCCTTGTTCGACGCGCTGTCGTCACAACAAATCGCCGCGGCCGGCCTCGACGTCTTTGTCAACGAACCTCCGACGGATTCACCGCTTCTGGCTCTCGACAACATCCAGTTGACCCCGCACCTTGGTGCGTCGACCGACGAAGCCCAAGAAAAGGCAGGAGTGTCGGTCGCAAAATCAGTTCGGCTCGCCCTCGACGGTGAACTGGTTCCCGACGCGGTCAACGTCGCGGGCGGAGCGATTGACGAAACCGTTCGGCCTGGGCTACCGCTCATGGAAAAACTGGGACAAGTCTTTGCCGGCCTCGCGAGCAACGCCATCGCCGCGATCGACGTCGAGGTGCGCGGAGAGATTGCACAGTTTGATGTATCGGTGCTCAAACTCGCGGCCCTCAAGGGAATTTTCAGCGCAATCTCGTCGGAACACGTCAGTTATGTCAATGCGCCGCTTCTTGCCGAGCAACGCGGCGTGGCCGTTCGCCTCGTGACCGAAACCGTGAGTGACGAATATCGCAACCTCCTCACCATTCGTGGCACGTTGGTTGACGGGTCTCAGATCTCGGTCGCGGGTACATTGACGGGACAACGCCAAGCGCAAAAGATTGTCAGCATCAACGAATTCGACGTCGAGGTGCCGATGGCCCAGCACCTCATTGTCATGGTGTACACCGACCGCCCAGGAATCGTGGCGGTCTACGGTCGCGAATTTGGGGCCGCAAATGTGAACATCGCGGGGATGCAAATCGCCCGCCAGCAGCGTGGTGGGAATGCATTGAGCATCCTCACCGTTGATTCGCGTGTTGACGACGCGGTACTCGCTAAAGTTGCCTCAGAGATTGATGCCTCGGTCATGAAGGCCATCGAAGTACTGGAACTGTAAGGACTCACCATGTCACGCGTACTCGATATAGCCGTAATACCCGGCGACGGGATCGGACCAGAGGTCACGGCCGAAGCGCTCAAGGTGCTGGGTGCCGCGGTGGGAGCCAACGCCGAGTTGCGCGCGACCGAATACACGATGGGTGCAGCGCACTATTTATCGACCGGCGAAATCTTGACCGACTCAACCCTCGATGCACTTGCGAAACACGAGGCGATTTTATTTGGTGCGATCGGCGGCGACCCCACGGATGCCCGATTAGCGGGCGGAATCATCGAGCGCGGCCTGTTGCTGAAATTGCGCTTCGCCTTTGACCACTATGTGAACTATCGACCGACCACGTTGTTTCCGGGGGTCTCGAGTCCGCTGTCCGATCCGGGTGACGTGGATTTCGTGATCGTGCGTGAGGGCACAGAGGGTCCGTACGTCGGCAACGGTGGCGCCCTCCGCCGGGGCACTCCATTCGAAATCGCAACCGAGTCGTCGGTCAACACCGCGCACGGTGTCGAGCGCGTGGTTCGATTTGCCTTTTCGACGGCCATGCGGCGTGACAAGCGACTCACGCTCGTCCACAAAACCAACGTGTTGACATTTGCAGGGTCCCTTTGGCAGCGCACGGTTGACGCCGTGGCTGCCGAATTCCCCGATGTAATAGTCGATTATCTGCACGTCGATGCCGCCACGATTTTTCTCGTCACCTCGCCGTCGCGGTTCGATGTGATTGTGACCGACAATTTGTTTGGCGACATCCTCACCGATCTCGCCGGGGCGATCGGTGGTGGAATCGGTCTTGCCGCGAGTGGGAACCTCAACCCCGACAAGGCGTTCCCGAGCATGTTCGAACCTGTACACGGTTCAGCACCGGACATAGCTGGCCAGCAGAAAGCCGATCCGACCGCGGCAATCTTGTCCGCCGCGCTCCTTCTCGAGCACAATGGTTTTCCCGCACAAGCCGCGGCGATCCACGACGCCGTGCTGGCGGATCTCGCCGTCCGAGGCGAGACCCCCCGCACGACGGCCGCTGTCGGTGACGCTATCGCCGCCCGCGTCTCGGCGTAGAGCGTGGCACACTGAATTGGTAGTGTGGATGCCATGACCTCGCTGGAATTTCACCGCCATCTCAACCTTCAGGCCAAGGGTGTTGCCGAGCGTGACGCGGTTCTCGCGAACCCCGGTTTTTGTGACTTCATGACCGATCACATGGTCGATATTTGCTGGAGTGAAAAGGGCGGGTGGCACCGGCCGCGCATTCAGCCGTATGGCCCGATTGAACTCGACCCGGCCGCTGCGGTTTTGCACTATGGCCAGGAAATCTTCGAAGGACTCAAGGCTTACCGCCACGCGGACGGCAGCATCTGGACATTCCGCCCCGATGCAAACGCACGCCGCTTCCAAGCGAGCGCGGCGCGCATGGCGTTACCCGAGCTCCCTGTTGAATACTTCCTCGAGAGCCTCAGAGCACTCATCTCGGTCGACGGGGATTGGGTTCCGTCGGCCCCAGACACCAGCCTCTACTTACGCCCATTCATGTTCGGGAAGGAAGCATTCCTCGGCGTTCGCCCGGCAAAGAAGATCGCGTTCTATGTCATCGCAGGTCCGGCGGGACCGTACTTTAAAGGCGGCGTAGCGCCGGTCGACATTTGGCTGTCCGAAAACTTTTCTCGCGCTGGAAAGGGTGGGACGGGTGCTGCCAAAACGGGCGGGAATTATGCGGCCTCACTCATTGCTCAGAACGAGGCCTACGACAACGGTTGTCAGCAGGTCCTCTTCCTCGATTCAACAACGAATACTTTCATCGAGGAACTCGGCGGCATGAACGTCGTACTTGTGTATAAAGACGGTTCACTCGTCACGCCGCTGTCTGATTCGATTCTTCCCGGCATCACTCGAGATTCGGTGTTGACACTCGCAGAAGAACGTGGGCACAAAGTCACGCGCAGGCCCGTCACAATTCAAGAATGGCGCGACGGCGTCGACAGCGGCGAGATTGTCGAGGCATTTGCGTGTGGGACAGCCGCAATGGTCACCCCGATCGGTCAGATCAAGGCACACGACTTCACGATTGGTTCCGCCGGCGCGACCGCCGGCGAGCTGACGCTGTCACTTCGCGCGGAACTCGCCGACATCCAGTATGGGCGTCGTGAGGACACCCACGGTTGGATGTATCGCCTCGATGGCTAATCGCATTGCCCGAGTAATCCAGTCCTTTCTGGGCGGAGCCATCATCGCAGTGGTGGTGACCGTGGTTCACGGTGAGTCGTTCCCGTGGGCACTAACCGCTGGGCTCCTGGTCGTCGTCGCATTCCTCGTGTCGCTGCGGCTATTGACGGACGACCGAATCGTCACGATCGCGGGTTCCCTCGGCGTCCTCGTGACGGTTCTTGTTCTGGCTCAACGCTCGACCGGTGGGAGTGTCCTCATCGCCGCGAGCGATGCGGGCAACGTCTGGGTGGTCGGCGCATCGCTGTTGTGTGGACTCGCCAGTGCATGGCCGCACATTCCGAGCAACAGCGCTCGGTAGAATTGACCCGAGTGGTGGGAGGTACCGCATGACGTATGTAATCGCACTTCCGTGTGTCGATTTGAAAGATCGCGCATGCATCGACGAGTGTCCCGTCGACTGTATTTATGAGGGCGATCGCATGCTGTACATCCACCCCGACGAGTGTGTTGACTGTGGTGCGTGTGAACCAGTCTGCCCGGTCGAAGCAATCTATTACGAAGACGACCTGCCGGAAAAATGGAGCGACTACTACCGCGCGAATGTCGATTTCTTTAAGGAAATCGGAAGTCCAGGCGGAGCATCCAAGAGCGGCCCCATTCCCGGTGACCACGAGATCATCGTCGCGTTGCCCCCACAGGGTTAATGCGGTGACCTCGCGACGCGGGTCACAGCATTTGCTAGCGTGTTCTAGGCTGGGCACCAGCATGAACGTCTGCGAGGAGAGCCCGTGACCGACGAGAACAACCCCACCGCACGCTTGGAATACCCGGGCGGCTCGGCGGAGTTCCCGATTGTCACGTCCGTCGATGGTCCGAACGCGATCGATATCGCATTGCTGCATAAGCAAACGGGTTTGAACACGTTTGACCGCGGATTCGTCAATACGGCACCAACCGAAAGCGCGATAACGTTTATCGATGGCGACAAGGGAATCCTGCGCTATCGCGGCTATGACATCGAAGATGTCGCCAAGAACTCGACGTTCATCGAGGTCGCCTACCTCCTCATTTACGGGGAATTGCCAACTCCCGCGGAACTCGCAAAATTTGATGACGAGATTCGTCACCACACGCTGTTGCACGAAGACCTGAAGCGATTCTTCGACGCCCTGCCGCACAACGCGCATCCGATGAGCGTTTTGTCTAGCGCGGTTGGCGCTCTTGGAACCTATTACGGCGATTCCCTCAATGTGCATGACGCAGAGCAAGTTGAGCTGTCGACTATGCGTCTTCTTGGAAAACTTCCGGTTATCGCGGCATACGCCCACAAGAAGTCGATTGGGCAAGCGTTCTTGTACCCCGACAACTCGCAGTCATTCGTCGACAATTTTTTGCGTCTGAACTTTGGACTCATGGCGGAGCCCTACGAGGTGAACCCGCTTCTCGCGAAAGCGCTCGACCGTTTGCTCATCCTGCACGCGGACCACGAGCAGAACGCCTCAACGTCGACGGTTCGACTTGTCGGTTCGACCGACGCCACAATCTTCTCGTCTGTCTCGGCGGGCATCAGCGCGCTGAGTGGCCCGTTGCACGGAGGTGCGAATGAAGCCGTCTTGTCGATGCTGGGCAAGATTCGAGACTCAGGCGAGGGTGTTGCCAAGTTTGTAGAGCGGGTCAAAAACAAGGACGAGCAAATCAAACTCATGGGATTTGGACACCGCGTGTACAAAAACTATGACCCGCGCGCCCGCCTCGTGAAAGAGAGCGCGGACGAGATCCTCGACCAACTGGGTGTGACCGACCCATTGCTTGACATCGCCAAGGAACTCGAGCAAATCGCGCTGGCCGAGCCCTACTTTCAGGAGCGGCAGTTGTATCCCAACGTAGATTTCTATACCGGCGTCATTTACAAAGCCATGGGTTTCCCGACGAGGATGTTCACCGTGTTGTTCGCTATCGGGCGCCTTCCCGGTTGGATCGCACACTGGCGCGAGGCCCGTCAAGACCCAGCGACCAAAATCGGTCGTCCTCAGCAGGTCTACACCGGTCCGTCGGCACGCCCCTTCCCCACCCGCTAGCGGTGAAGAGCGCCGTCGCGCGAGGGAGCGTGCCACGATGGCTCGCTCTTGTTGGAATCATTGTTGTGTCGAGACTTGTGTCAACCGGAATGTTGTTGTGGTTTGCCAACGGTCAGGCGAAAAACCCGTGGACCGCGGAGAAACCCGACCTGTTCGACT
>Ga0114971_10000654_pt1 | contig 22977 bp, 21 predicted proteins | sample M_140625_MF_Meta_FD_87320 | JGI IMG/M metagenome (GOLD analysis project Ga0114971, IMG submission 87320) | Freshwater microbial communities from Lake Montjoie, Canada to study carbon cycling - M_140625_MF_MetaG | ecosystem: Environmental > Aquatic > Freshwater > Lake | place: Lake Montjoie...
AGGTAGGGGAAACCACTCATGGGACAGGCAATCGTCGATCCGGCCGAACTCCGCAGGTTCGCCGGAGCCCTCCGAAAGTTCAGCGACGAGGTCGTCGCCCAGATGCAGATGGTGCAGCGGCAGCTGGCCGGCCTCAGTTCCACATGGCGCGACCAAGAGCAGCAGAAGTTCGCCGAGGAGTTCGAGGCGCAGCTGAGCACATTCAAGCGGTTTGCCGAGTCGACGAGCGAGTACGTGCCCTACCTGATCCGCAAGGCCGAGCGGGTCGAGGAATACCTCCAGCAGCGCTGACGACCCGTCCTCCCCGCCCCGGCTTCCGCACGAGCAACCGCATGTCGACGCAGGCAGACGTCAAATCGATCGACACGCTCGCCTTCATGAAGGCGGCGTTCGCGTCGTTCGCCCACGAGTCGGGCCAGGCCATCTCCGAGTGCGAGATGCAGGGGCAACGGGCCGTCGACTGGATCTGTATCGATCAGGCCGGCTATTGGAAGGCCGAGGTCCGCAGGATGACCGAGTTGGTCAACAAGGCGGTCAAGGATCTGGAGTACTGCAAGGCGTTCAAGAAGGTCGGCAACAACCAGCCCTCGTGCATCGAGGAGAAGAAGGCGCTGGAGAAGGCCAAGCAGCGGCTCGCCCGGGCCGAGCAGAAGGCCGAGGCGGTCCGCCGCTGGACACCCTTGGTTCAGCAGCAGTTCCGCGAGACCTGCGTGCGGCTCGTGCGGTTTCGCGAGGTGGTCGACGTCGACTGTCCGCGGTCGATGGCCGTGTTGGAGAAGATGCTCAAGGCCCTCGACGCCTACCGGCAGGTCGCTTCGCCCACTGGCGACGCCGGCGCCGCGGCTGGCTCAGGCGGCCAGAGCGTGACCCGCCAGATCGACGAGGCACAGCCGGCGAAGCCGGCGATCATGCCGCAGCCACCAGCCGCTGGAGGACATCCGTCATGAGAGTCGGCGACCTGTCCAGCGGCGCATCGAAACTCGCCAACGCGCTCAAGCAGTTGAACATCAAGTGGGACATTGCCACCGAGGGTTGGCACGATGTCCGGGCCAAGGCCTTCCACAAGGACCACATCGACCCGCTCACGCCGAGCGTCAAGGAGACGCTCGACGCCCTCGGCCGGCTCGCGGAGGTTCTTGACCGAGCGATCCGCGACGTGAGCGACACCGACGGCATGTAGCCGCCGTCCAGAGTCCCACCCCCCAACCTTCCGCAACCACGAGGCTCACGGGTGAGCATGAACGAAGCCGATTCGCCGTCTGCCGACACAGGTCCCGCGACCGAGCACGCCCGCTCGGCATACCATCCCGACGTGCTCCGGGAGCAGATGCTGATCCTGCGCCGGGAGGCCGGCAGCCGCTCCAAGTTGGAGGCGGCGATCACCGACGCCTACGACTCGGCAACGAGTGCGACCCGACAGACTGCCGAGCGCGAACTGGCCGACACCCAGCAGAAGCACGCCGCCGAGATCGCGGCTGCCCGCCAGAAGCACGAGGAGCACAAGCGGAAGGTCGAGCAGTGGCGGGCCGGCGAGCAGGCGAAGATCGACGAGCATCGCAAGGCGAAGAGTCGGGAAGTGACGAGGAAGTACGAGGAGACGGTCGCGGAACTCAAGGAAGAGGAGCTCTTCGAGCAGGTTCGCTTCAAGGAGGTCAGCAAGTCCAAGTCCTTGGAGCCGCAGCAGGCTGCCAAGGCGTACGACCAGAAGGTCTCGGCGGCCCTGGGCCAGCTCGACAAGGACGCAGCCGCGGTCGCGAAGCAGCTCGCCGCCTGGGGGGTGAAAGCGCCCGCTGAGCCGGCATCGCCGGCCAGCGCAACGCAGGGATCCCCTGTTGAACGCATCACCGGGGCCGCCACCGCCGTGGCGACGCTCGCCGGGGAGATCCTCAACGATGCCGCAGCCAAGCAGGCCCTCGCCGGAGGCCTTGGCGGACTGTTCAGCGGCAACAAGGCCGCCATCCGCACCGGCCTCGCAACGCGACAGCAGGAGTTGCTCGCCGCGGTGAGCCAGGCGAAGTCGCTCGAGCAGGAGGCGCGAACGTGGATCACCACGAAATGCGCGGAACTCAAGACCCGTCTGGAGGCGAAGCTTCGCGAGGAAGACACAGCGCGCAAGGCTCAGCTCGCCCGCAAACTCGAGGAGGCAATCGCCCAGCGGGACACCTCCCTGCGGGATCTGGCGAAGAAGTGCGACGACGTCGCCGCGAAGGTCGCGGCCAAGGTGGCCAGCGAACTCGCCGATGCAGAGCAGAAGTATCCACCGCAGGTGACGGCGCTCCAGCAGTCGCTCGAAAGCAATATCCAACACATCGAGCGGACGCGCGATGAACAGCTCGCAGCCGCCACCAGGCAGCGCGACACCGACTGGCAGGCGATGACGGAGGCCTGGCGCGGGGCCCGAGAGTCGACCGCAGCGGTGTGCAACGAGGCCGCGCGGATCGACGCGGCGGCGTTTCGCGATTGGAACGACCTCGCCGACGATGGGGTGGCGCTTCCGGTCGATCCGCCGCCCGGCATCCGGTTCGGCCACCTGTCGCTTTCCCTGGAGCGGGTGCCGGGGGGCGTGTCCGCCGTCGATGCGCTCAACAGCTTCGGGCCGATTTCGTGGAAACAGCCCGCCACCGTCGCGTGGCCGGTCGCCTCATCCCTCCTGATCAAAACGTCGGCCGAGGAGAAGGAGACGGCATCGGCGATGATGCAGGCGATGATGCTGCGCATCGCCACGGGTCTCCCAGCCGGTCAGACCAGATTCACCATCGTCGATCCGCTCGGCCTGGGCAAACAGTTTGCCGGTTTCATGCATCTCGCCGACTACGACGAGCTCCTCGTCACCAGCCGCATCTGGACGGAGCCGCAGCTGATCGAGCAAAAGCTGGCCGACATCACCGAGCAGATGGAAGTGGTGATCCAGAAGTACCTCCGCAACGAATACGAGTCGATCGGTGCGTACAACGCCGACGCGGAGGTTCCGGAACCGTATCGCTTCGTCGCCGTCGCCAACTTCCCGGCCAACTTCAACGAGACGAGCGCGCGTCGGCTGGCGAGCATCGCGTCTTCGGGGGCGCGGTGCGGCGTCTACGTGATTCTCTCTATCGATCCCTCGCAGCAGATGCCGTCGGGCTTCTCGCTGGCGGACGTCGAGCAGCACTGCACCGTGCTGACCCTCAAAGACGGCACCTACACCTGGAAGGATCCCGAGTGGTCGAAGTGGCCGCTCACGGTGGAGCAGGCGCCGTCGGACGAGGTGTTCACGCGGATCATTCAGCGGGTCGGCAAGGCAGCCAAGTCGGCGAAGCGGGTGATCGTGCCGTTCGACCGCGTGGCGCCGGTGGAAGAACAGTGGTGGAAGGGCAGCACCGCAGAGGAGGTCCTGGCCCCGCTCGGCCCTGCGGGCGCCAAGAAACTGCAGTTCCTGAAGCTGGGCAAGGGCACGAGCCAGCACTGCCTGATCGCGGGCAAGACGGGCTCGGGCAAATCCACGCTCATGCACGCGATGATCACGAGCCTCGCGCTGCAATACAGCCCCAACGAGATTCAGTTCTACCTCATCGACTTCAAAAAGGGCGTGGAGTTCAAACTCTACGACCACTACGCCCTGCCGCATGCCCGCGTGATCGCCATCGAGAGCGAGCGCGAGTTCGGCCTCTCCGTGATGGAGCAGCTCGATCGCGAGCTCAAGCGGCGTGGCGACCTGTTCCGTGAACTCTCCGTGCAGAACGTCGGCGGATTTCGCCAGACCGGCCATCCCGACCCGATGCCGCGGATCCTGTTGATCATCGACGAGTTTCAGGAAATCTTCGTCGAGGACGACAAAATCGCCCAAGACGCCTCGCTGATCCTCGACCGTCTTGTGCGTCAGGGCCGTGCCTTCGGCATCCACGTCTTGCTCGGCTCGCAGACGCTCGGTGGTTCCTACAGTCTCCCCCGCGCCACGATGGGGCAGATGGCGATCCGCATCGCGCTGCAGTGCAACGAGGCCGACTCGAGCCTGATCCTGTCCGAGGACAACACGGCGGCACGGTTGCTCACCCGCCCCGGTGAGGCGATCTACAACGACGCCAACGGCATGGTCGAGGGCAACAACCCGTTCCAGGTCGTGTTCCTCACCGACGAGCAGCGGGAGCAGTTTCTCGGCGCGCTCCGCAAGCTCGCCGACCGGCGAACCGACATTCCACACCTCGAGCGGATCGTCTTCGACGGCAACCAGGCGGCCGATCCAGCCCTCAACCCGCTGCTCACCGAACTCCTCGCGTCTGGTTCCGTCCACGGCGCGGATCTCGTGGCGCCGCTCGCCTGGATGGGCGATGCGATCGCGATCAAGGATCCCACCGCGGCGATCTTCCGCCGCCAGGGGGGCGCCAACATGCTCATCGTCGGCCAGCGAGACGATCTCGGCGCGGCGATCCTTGCCATGTCGATGGTCAGCCTCGCCGCCGGATTTGATCCGCACCCGGGCGGCGCCCTGGGCAAGCCAGGGCGGTTCGTGCTTCTCGAGCCGGCCATCGCCGAGGAGAAGCCCGACATCCTGATCGCGCGGGCCGCGGCCCACCTGCCGCATGAGGTGGAGGTGGTCGGTCGGTTCGGTGTCGGCGAAGCCGTGGAGCGGCTGGCAGCCGAGGTGAAGCGGCGACTCGACGAGCAGGTGGTCGACGGCGAGGCGGTGTTTGTGATCGTTCGCGATCTCGGTCGGTTCCGCGAGCTCCGCAAGAACGAGGGTGACTTCGGGTTTTCGCTCGGCGGTGACAAGAAAGCGTCGCCGGCCGACAACTTTCTCACGGTCCTGAAGGATGGCCCGGCGGTGGGCGTCCACATGATCATCTGGTGCGACTCGCTCACCAACCTGCAACGCACGTTCGATCGCAATGCAGTCAAGGAGTTTGAGCTCCGAGTGCTCTTCCAAATGAGCGGCAACGACTCGAGTCAGCTCGTGGACACCCCGGTCGCCGCCAAGCTTGGTCCGCAGCGGGCGCTCTTCATTCATGAGGAGACTGGCACGCTCGAGAAATTCCGGCCCTACGCCTTCCCCTCCACCGAATGGCTTGAGACGGTGACCGGCCAGATGCGGGCCCGTCCGCAGGGCTCGCCGGTGGATCGGCCGGTCGCGAAGCCGGCCGCCGCGTTACCGGAGACCGCCCGCGATGACGCCGGCGGCGGTCTTGGCGGATTCTCGGCCTTTGGCGGTGGCGGTTTCAACTTCTCCAGTATGCTCGACGACCTGCCGGGCGGCGGTGGTGACAAACCAGCGGACGGCGACGCGCCCAGCGGCTAACGACCGCCGGTCACAGGCAGCCAGCGGCCCATTCCTATGCACATCGTCACCACCGTTGTTCTCGCCGTCGTGGCGATCGTGGGAACCACCGTCCTCGCCGGGGAGGAACTCACCCCAGCCGAGGCCCGGGCGATCGCCCGCGAGGCCTATGTCTACGGGTTTCCACTCGTCGACAACTACCGCATCCAGCATGCCTACTTCGTCGATCGTGCGAATGCCGATTACAAGGCCCCCTTCAACCAGCTCGTCAACATCCCTCGCGTCTACACACCCGCCGACAACGCGGTGCAGACCCCAAACTCCGACACACCCTATTCGTGGGCCGGGCTCGATCTCCGCGCCGAGCCGATCGTGTTGACGATTCCGCCGATTGAGCAGGGCCGTTACTGGAGCGTGCAGCTGATCGACTCCTACACCCACAACTTCGCCTATCTGGGAAGCCGCACCACCGGAAACGATGGTGGCAGCTTCCTGATCGCCGGACCGTCGTGGCGGGGGGAAATGCCGACCGGGATCACGAAGGTGATTCGTTGCGAGACCGATCTGGCCCTCGCGCTCTTCCGCACACAGCTGTTCGCCCGAGGCGATCTCGAAAACGTCAAGCTGATTCAGGCGGGATACGACGTTGCGCCGCTCTCCGCATTTGCCGGCGAACAGGCACCACCGGCGGCTCCGCCGATCGACTTCGTCCTACCGCTGTCTCCCGAAGGGCAGAAAACATCGCTGCGGTTCTTCGATGAGTTGAACGTCGCCTTGCAATTCTGCCCCGAACACCCATCCGAAACCGGCCTTCGAGCCCGGTTTGCCCGGCTCGGCATCGCGGCCGGTAAGCCGTTTGACGCGGAGTCGCTCCCACCGGAGATCAGGCAGGCGGTTCAGCAGGGCATGGCCGATGCCTGGGCCGATCTGGCGGCGCTCAAGGCGCGGATCGACAAGGGGGAGGTCACGTCTGGCCAAGTCTTCGGAACCCGTGAGTTTCTTCAGAACAACTACCTCTTTCGGATGGCGGCCGCGGCGCTCGGGATCTACGGCAACTCCCAAGACGAGGCGATCTACCCGGTCTGTTCCGTCGATGCGCAGGGCCAGCGATTGGACGGCGGGAAAGCCCGCTACACACTCCGCTTTCCGCCGGACGGCCTGCCGCCCATCAACGCGTTCTGGTCGATCACGCTCTATCGGTTACCCGAGAGCCTGCTCTATGCCAACCCGCTCGATCGTTACCTGATCAACTCTCCAATGCTCCCCTCGCTCAAGAGTGATCCAGACGGCGGCCTCACGATCCACGTGCAGCACGACTCGCCGGGTGCCGACCGCGAGTCGAACTGGCTGCCGGCCCCGGCGGGACCATTCGTGGTCTACATGCGGCTCTACTGGCCAAAACCCGAGGCACTGGACGGCCGTTGGAAGCGGCCGGAGCTCGTCCCGACGGCGTTGCCGCTGAAGTAGTCGCCTCCGGTGATGCCCCCTCGGCCTCCGCCCGGACCCCCGACACCAGCGGATTCTCCATCACTGCGGCCGTCGTCCAACCTGGACGATGACCGTGTCCTCCTGGCCATCGCGGACCACGCCGAGCGGCACCTTCTCCCCGATCGGTGTCCGCGTCACCTTGAGCACGAGACCAGCCGGCTCGGCCACCGGCACACCGTCAAACGACACCACGAGGTCTCCGGGCCGAATGCCTGCGAGTGCCGCCGGCGATTTCGGCTCAACGGCGACCACCAACGCCCCAAACACCTCGGGCGGAGACGACGCCAACAGCATGCCCAAGTGGCCGCGCTCGACATACCCGTCTTCAAGAATCTCGCGGCAGACCTTCCGGGCCGTGTTGCTAGGGATGGCGAAGCCGATGCCCGAGTAGTCCTTGCCGACGATCGCCGTCGTGATCCCCATCACGCGGCCGTGGACGTCGACGAGCGGGCCACCGGAGTTGCCCGGGTTGATTGCCGCGTCAGTTTGGAGGAACTCCTGGTAGGGACTCTCCAGCACGCCCTTTCGCCCCACGGCGCTCACGATCCCGTACGTGATCGTGCGGTCGAGACCAAACGGGTTGCCGATCGCCCAGACCATCTCCCCTGGCTCCACCGTGTCGCTGTCGCCCCACGTGGCCACGGGCAGATCCTCGGCCTCGATCCTCAGGACGGCCAAGTCTGTGCCCGCGTCAGCACCGATCAGTGTGGCAGTGAACCGGCGACCGTCGGCAAGCGCGACGTCAACCTCGTTGCTGTTGGCGACCACGTGATAGTTCGTCACGATCACCCCGTCGCGTTCGACGATGACCCCCGAACCAACCTCCTGGGCCGTCTTGCCGATCGGTCGCAGCCCGCGGAGTGCCGCGATTTCGTCCGCCACCGAGGTGACTCGCTTTTTCGACGTCACGTTGACGACCGTCGGGCCGATGATCCTCGCCAGGGTCGTGAACATCTTGCCGACCGACGTCAGTTCCGCCTGCGCCGCCGCGTCCCGGATGGCCGCCAACTCCGCACGCGTGCGGGCATACTGCATCCGCCCCACGAACGAAGGCCACGCGATCAGTCCAACCAAGGCGACGAGCCCAGCGAAGAGCAGGAGCGTCCGCCGATTCGCCGTTGTGGGGAGGAACGTCACGGCATTCCTCCTAGCATCCGGAGCCTCACGAGGTTGATTGCCGTTTTTGCCGCCCGGTTTGGGGCGAGGTCGACGCCGCCGCCGAAGACATGTTCGACAACCGTAACACCCGCATCGTCTGCGATCGCCACGTCCACCGCCCGCCGACCCTCGGCCGCCGGCCGGACGTCGCCGACGGCGAGGCCGACCGCTGCGGCCCATTGGCGGCGAGCATCCTCGGCGGCCGTCCGCACGTCGCCAAGCCCGGCCGGCATGACGCTGCCGCCACGAAACACCCCGCCTGTCGCGCCCCGACGGCCGTCGGCCTGGGCCAGCAGTGACGCCACCCTCCCGGCCGTGCCCGACTCAACAGACGCAAGCGACTTGCCGCTCGACGCCACCGCCGCCAAGACTGCGTCCTCGATCTCGTCGTCCTCGACCCCGTAGGCGATCGTGCCGAGACAGTCACGGATGGTTGCCTCTGTCGGGGCCATCTTCGCAAGGCACTCCGCCTCGTCTCGGCCCCGCGCGGCGATCCGCAGCGTGATCGTCGCCTCGTGTGCGGTGATGCCCACGAGCGGATCACGGCCGCGACGGACGAGATCGGGGAGCATCGCCTCCACCGCGCTTTCGCCGGCCCCAAAGCACTTGATCCGCCGCTGCACGATCGTGGCCCGGTCGGGAAGCATCGCCAGCACCGCAGGCTCGACGGTCGCCTTCCACATCACCTTCATTTCTGCAGGCACGCCCGGCAGGGCGAACACGCGGCAGGCTCGTCCAGGACCGCCGGGGAGATCCACATCGATGCCCGGCGCCGTGCCCTCGGGGTTGGGGATGATGCGGCTGCCCCGCGGAAACATCGCCTGACGACGGTTCGACTCGGGCATCGGCATGCCACGCTTCGAAAACCTGGCCTCGACGGCGGCGAGGGCGTCGGCGGATAGGTCGAGCGGAACCCCGGCCACCGCGGCGAGCACGTCGCGGGTGAGGTCGTCGGCGGTCGGCCCCAGCCCGCCGGTGACCACGACGATCGGCGCCCGGGCCGCCGCGAACCGAAACGCCTCGATGCCCGCCTCCAGCGTGTCAGGAACCGTCGTGTGGAAGGTCACCGGCACACCCAAGACACCCAGTTCAGTGGCCATCCACCGGCTGTTGGTGTCGAGTCGCTGTCCCGACGTGAGTTCGTCACCAATCGCGATCACTTCGGCGTGCATAGGGAGGGCCGGCTTTCTGCGGGCGATACCGCCGCTCCCGTGGGGCGGCTATCCTGCTTCATGATGCAGCGGACCGACCACGGTGCGGGGCGACAATCGCCCGGCTGGTGGGTACCGATGCTACGACCACCATACCACCACCCTGCCATGCTGCGGATCGGACTTTTGGGCTGTGACGTGAGGCTCGCGGAAGTCGCTCTGGCGGCGTCCGGCCGGGGCGACCGGATCGTGGCCGCCCACGACGTCCCGGCGGAAACCCTCAGGGTGCTGGGCATCGTCACCGGGATCGCCTCCTGGGAGCCGCTTCTCGATGCGGCAACCTGCGACGTCGTGCTCGTCGGTGCCGACGGCTGGAGCGACGCCCGCGCGGAGGCGGTGCGGACACTCGTGCAGGCGGGCAGGCCGTTGGTGCTGTCCCAGCCGCTCGAACTCTCGATGCTCTGGGCCTACGAACTCGACATGATCCGCCGTGACACGGGAAGTCGGCTCGTGCCCTGCCTCCCGGACCGCCTCCATCCCTTCGTCACCCGGCTTCGCGGACGACTCGAGGCATCGTTGGCCGGCGTCGATGCCGCCGCCGAGTCGCTCCACTTCGAACGCCGGATGACGGACCGCTCGAAGGCCGCCGTCCTGGCACAGCTCGCTCGCGATGCCGACCTCGTGCGAGCCGTGGCGGGCGACCCCGCACGGCTCTCGACGCTTGGAGCCGCCGAGGCCGAGGCGGCTTGGCCGACGCTGGCAGTGGGATTCACGGGCGCCACCCAGCTTCCCGTGCGCTGGCAGGTGGCACCGGCCGGCAGGCCCGGGCTCACGATCAGGCTGCAGTCGGTCGCGGACGGCATCACCATCGAAGCGCCAGACGATCCCACGAGCGATTGGACGTGGAACGGCGAAGCACACGGGGGTGGCTTCGACCGCGGCGCGGCCACGCTGACGGCGCTCGACGCCGCGCTCGGCATTGGCTCGCCGCGCGACACCGACGCGATTCCACCCGCCGCGTGGTCCGATGCCGCCCGCGCGATCGAACTGGCCGAGACGGTTCCTCGCAGCCTCGCCAGGGGGCGCTCGATCGATCTGCACCGCGAGGAGTTCAGCGACCTCGGCACCTTCAAGGGCACGATGGCCTCACTGGGCTGCGGCCTGATCATGGTGGCACTCTTCGTCGTCATCGTGGCCACGGTGGTCGCCGGCGTAGCGAGGGAGTTTGGCTGGGCCGCTGCCGGGGGCCTGGTCGACGCCTGGCCGGTCATCGTGCTGCTCGTGCTGGGGCTCTTCTTGGCCCTCCAGATAATCCCCTTCCTGCTGGGGGGCGGAACCAGCGACGCCGAGCCTCCCCGCCCTTCTTCGAAAACATGAACCCGTTTCCCCGGCCCGGCAGGTTTTCCCGGCCCGGCCCCTCGTGACGGCCTCTGAGAGTTCCGCTGGGAAGGTGTACGGGCTGAAAGACCCACGGTGGACGGCCGCCGCCCACCGGCCGATTTTCCCGCAAGGCGTGGTTATTGCCGGGTGGCCGGCGTCCATCGCCACTGGGTCGGGAGCGATTCGGCATGACGAGGTCGACGGCATGGTTCCCGCTTCTGGGCCTCTTCGTCGCAGGCCTGGTTCATGACGCCGCCCTCGCGGAGTCCCGCCGCACCGCCATCGTGATGGCCATCGAGTCGCAGCGTGACTCGGTCGTGAACATTCACGGACAGAAACTCGTCGGCGGCGACGATGGCACCGAAGGGGAGATGCGCCGCGTCAACGGGATGGGCACCGGCGTGGTGATCGACTCCCGTGGCTACGCCGTCACCAACTATCACGTCGTGGAAGGAGTGCGGCGGATCGAGGTCACTCTTGCCTCTGGCAAGACCACTGCAGCGACGCTCGTGTCGCACGACCCCCGCACCGACCTGGCCGTCATCAAGATCGCCAGCGAGGCCCGCCTTCCGGTGGCCACGATCGGCACGTCGAGCGACCTGATGATCGGTGAGACGGTGCTGGCGCTCGGAAATGCCTACGGCTACGAGCACACCGTCACCCGTGGGATCGTGTCGGCCCTCCATCGCAACGTTGAAGTCAGCCGCTCCCAGCGGTACGAGGATCTCATCCAGACCGACGCGAGCATCAATCCTGGCAACTCCGGTGGTCCGCTGCTCAACATCAACGGCGAGGTCATCGGGATCAACGTCGCGGTGCGGGCGGGTGCCCAGGGCATCGGCTTCGCGATTCCGATAGATCGCGTTCTCGACATTGTGTCGCGGCTGATGTCGGTCGAGCGGATCGACCAGACGTGGCACGGGCTCGTGGTGCGGTGCGACGGTCGCCAGGGAGCGGTGGTTGAGGCGGTTCACCGGCGGAGTCCGGCTGAGAGCATCGGCATGAAGGCGGGCGACCGGATCACGCGGATCGGCGAGTTGACCGTGGCCTGCCAGCTCGACGTCGAGCGTGCCCTGATCGGGCATAAAGCGGGTGAGAGCATCCCGGTCACCCTCGTCCGCGCCGGCGGCGAGGAACAGATTGAGCTGTCGCTCGCTGAAGTCTCCCGCGACTCAGAGTCGCTCGACGACCGCTGCTGGGCCGAGATTGGACTGCGACTCCAGCCTGCGGCTGCGGCCAAGGTCCAGAAGCTCCAAGCCCGCTATCGTGGCGGCCTTATCGTGACGGCCGTCCGTGAAGGCGGACCGGCAGCCGAGCAGGGCATCCAGGAGGGTGACATCCTCGTTGGTCTCCACGTCTGGGAGACGATTGCCCCCGACAATGTGTCGTACATCCTCGACAAGGCGATCGAGGAGCACCTCAACCCGATCAAGTTCTACGTGCTGCGGGGCCGCGAGACGCTGTTTGGCCACATCGTTTCCGACACGGTCCGCCGCTGAGAGACAGGCTCGTTTCCGGAGGAAACTTGCCTGTCCCCTTCCGCCTGGCAGTCGATCCACCACAATCGAGGCATGGAACTCGATTTCGTCGCCGCTCTGATGGCCCGCATTCCCGCCGACCCGAGGCTGGAGGTTCCGCCGGGTGACGATGCGGCGGTGCTCAGGCCACCGGCCGAGCGGCGCACGGTGGTGACGACCGACATGCTCATGGAGGGCGTCGATTTCGTCCTCGGCCCGGACTGCACGCCGCGGATGGTCGGCCACAAGGCGCTGGCTGTGAACCTCAGCGACCTCGCGGCCATGGCGGCACGCCCTGAGGCGGCCGTGGCCGCCGTGGCCCTGCCTCGTGCGCACGGCGACGCGATCGGCCGCGGCCTGCTCGACGGGATTCTCGCGTTGGCCTTGGAGCACGGCGTGACGCTCGCCGGCGGCGACACCAATGCCTGGGACGGCGCGCTCGTGATCTCCATCACGGCGATCGGCAGCGTCGCTCCGGGGCGGGCGTGGCGTCGCGACGGAGCACAGCCCGGCGATCTGCTCGTCGTCAGCGGGGCGTGCGGAGGCAGCCTGCTCGGCAGGCATCTTGCCGTCACGCCGCGCGTTCGTGAGGCCCTTGCGATCGCGAATCGCTTCGACGTTCACGCGGCGATCGATCTCAGCGACGGCCTGTCACTCGACCTCGCACGAATGATGCAGGCGAGCGGCTCCGGGGCGGTCCTCGATCTCCCGTCGATCCCGATTCACCCCGACGCTGTCCGCATGGCGGCTCTTCCCGGCGACGACCGCAGTCCGCTCGAGCACGCGCTGTCGGACGGTGAAGACTTCGAACTCCTCCTGGCGATGCCGCCCGACGACGCGCGGCGGCTCGCAGCAGAGGGGCCGGAAATCACCGGCACGCCCTTCACGGTCATCGGCGAGGTGGTTGCCGGTGGTGGATTGTCGGCCCGCACGGCCGACGGCCGTACGACGTCGCTCACTCCGCGGGGCTACGAGCATGCCTTCGATGGATGATCTGCATCAGGGCCGCAGCGTCCCCGAACTCACGGTGAGCGTGGCCGACGAGTCATCGCTCGCGCCGCTCGCCCGCTCGCTCGTGGCCACGCTCCCCCGCCCAGCCTTCGTGGCCCTGCACGGCGACCTCGGCGCCGGGAAGACCACGTTCGTGAAGGCGATCGCCTCGGCGGCAGGCATCGATCCGGCCACGGTCGTGAGCCCCACGTTCGGCCTGATCCACGAGCACCACGGGCCCGATGTCACGATCCTCCACGCCGACATGTACCGGCTCATCGGCCCCGACGACCTCCACGAGATCGGCTGGCACGACGCCCTGGCCCGGGCCACGTGGGCGTTTGTCGAGTGGCCGGAGCGGATCGCCGACGCCCTGCCGGCCGACCGCCTCGACGTGACCATCGTGATCGACTCGCCGACGGCCCGTTCCCTCCGATTTGCAAGTCGCGGCGCACGCCACCAGGCCACGGTCGCGCTCCTCAGCGACTGAGTTTCAGAGCACGAGCTTTCGCACCGCCTGAAACTGCGGGTGCGACGCGGTGCGGCACCATTCGAAGAGGATCGCCTCCGAGGTGGTTGGCACGGCGCCGGCTGCCTCCAGCCGCCGCAGGGCGACGTCGCGATCGATCGCATGCCGCGACGAGATCGCGTCGATCGCCAGAAACACGGCATAGCCCTCGGCCAGGAGATCGAGCGCCGTTTGGGCGACGCACACGTGCGTCTCGAGTCCGCAGAGCACGAGTTGCCCGGCAGTCTCGGGAATCGTCTGCGCAAACCGTTCAGCTCCGCAGCAGCTGAACGAGAGCTTCTCAAGCGGTGGCGGCAGCACTTCGGCAAGCGGCGGCACGGTTGCCCCGAGCCCCTTGCGATACTGCTCCGTCAGCACCGCCGGCACGCCGAGCAGTCGTGCTGCCTCAGCGAGCCGTCGGCAGCGGTCCACAACGACGTCGCCGTCGGCCACTGCGGGCACGAGCCGCTCCTGCACGTCGATCACGCACAGCACCGATGAGGATAACGAGAGCCGCATCGCCGTCCCTCCGAACCGTCGCTGCCATTCATTCAGCCCGCCGGGATCGACCGCACCTCGTCGGCCGGCGGTGGGGTCTTCGTGAGATCGGCAGACTTGCCTTCCGGTAACGCCCTCAGCCGCGAGATCTTCGTCGCCGCCGTGGGCTCGCCAGCCACCTCTTGGCCGGGCGCGGCGCCAAAAAGAACCGTGCGGCCCTTGTCGTCGATGAGTTCCCATGCTCGCGGTGACTGCGATGCTCCGCCGGCCGGTCGGCAACCGGTGAGTCCCAGCGATTTCCAATCCGGCCCCACCGCCGCCGCCACCGCCGACCCCTCCTCGACGAGCGGGTCGCCCCAGGGAAACCCCACGGCTCCCTGCGGGCCCGATGGCACGCCCGTGATCCGCGGGTACTCGGCAGCCGTTTCGGCGGTGAAGTCGTCACTCGGCAGCACCACGGCCTCTGCGTCGACGGCCAGCAGGCCACCCGGAACGGCCACCATCGCCACCGGCTCGCGGCACCGCACCACGACGTCGGCCGCGGCAGGGTGCGTGGCGGTCACCGACACCACCTCCCGGACCCACGGATGCATGGCAAACGCCCGGGCGAGTCGGCGGACCAGTTCCGGGTCGTCGAGCGGAATTCCTGCGTCGAGGCTGGCGTCGCGGAGCGCCTCCGACTTCAGGTCGGCACGCACCCACGGCGCGATGCCCTCGACGGTGATCGAATCGGGATGCAGCACCAGGTCGGCCGCGCCGCGAACACGATCGCCGAGCCTTGACCAGCCGGCCCAGCCCAGGCCGACCGCGGCGATGGCAACGAGGATCGCCCCGAGGCCGGCACGGTGCTCATCGAGAAATGCGGCGACCCGTCCCGGGGAAGCCTGCTCCCCGGCGGTTTCACAACGGCGCGGTGACTGGTTCGCAACCCCGGGCGGCACGGCCTTACCAGACCTCGATCTGCGGCGTCAGTTCGACCCCGAGCTTCTCGCGGACTCGTGAGCGGACCGTCTCCACGAGCGTCCGTACGTCGTCGCTCGAGCAGTGCGGACCGGCCACCACATAGTTGGCATGCGGGGCGTAGACGCTGGCGTCGCCGACCCGCAGGTCACGGGCGCCCGACTGGGCGATCAGCGACTCAGCCGTGGTGCCAAGCGGATCCTTGAACATCATCGCCACCGTCCTGGTGCCCCCAGGCTGCGTGGATCGCCCCACGATCCACTGCTTCTGCATTCGCTTGGTGAGGGCGGTTGGATCCTCCTCGTCGAGCTCGAGGCGGCAGCCGATGATCAGGCAGTCGTCGAGGTTGCTCCAGCGCGACTCGAACGCCAGTCGCGACCGATCGCGAACCTCCGTCGTGCCGTCCGCGAGCATCACGGTGACGTCCGCCACCCGTTCACCGATGTCGCCACCGTGACCACCCGCATTGCCAACGAGCGCGCCCCCCACCGTGCCCGGCACATCGACGAGCGTCTCGAGCCCACTCAGCCCGGCCTGCACGGCGGCGGAGACGACGTGAACGAGCTTCGCGCCGGCCCCGACCCTCACGGACGGACGCTGGACGTCGATGCATGAGAACGCCGGCGCGGAGAGCCGTACGACCATGCCGTCGAAGCCACCCGCCGGGACGAGCACGTTCGATCCGCCGCCAATCACCCGCAGCGGGATGTTTCGCTCGTGGCACCGCCCCACGACGCGTGCGAGAGCCTCGGTGTCGATCGGCTCACAGAACCACGAGGCCGCGCCGCCGAGCCCAAGCCACGTGTGGTGGGCGAGCGGTTCCTGGGATGACACGGCGACGCCGAGATCGTCAAACGGAGACGCGGCATCGCCGGTGGCGGCGGATCGGGCTGGTTGGTTCATCGATGAAATCCCTCGGCGCCCGCGCGTTCGCGCTGACGGCCCGATTGTGCCTCAGGCTACGGCGGCCCGTCCATGCCGAACCGGGATCGCCCGCCCACACCGCCAGTGACGATCTCAGGCGGCCCGGCGACCAGCAAACGGGGGCTCCGCCGGATGGGCGAGTTGCAGCCAGCCATCCACGAGCATCGCCAGCGACGTCTGGCCACCCCCGGGTCCTCCGGGCCGATGGCCCCGTGGATGACCGCCGAGGACGACCACACAGTCGCCGCGGCCCTGCGAGGCGAGCAGGCGGTCGATGCGGGCATAGGCCGCAACGTCGTCTTGGGTCGGCTCGTCGGCCGCCACGGTTGCGGGCACGATCAGGCAGGCGTCGCACCAGCGACCCAGTCGGCCCGCGAACGACCTGCCGCCGAGGCGGCGGGCCACGGCGGCGTCCGCGATCACCGTCAGCCGTCCGCGCGTCAGACGCCGCAGGCTGGTCAGCGACGCCGACACCGCGTGCATGCTCGACGGCGAGTCGATGAACACAGCGACATCCTGCCCGCGGTCGATGCGCTCGAGCCGACCGGGCACCGAGCCGGCGGCCTCGATGCCCCGCGCCGCATGCTCGAGAGTCACGCCGTAGCGGGAGCCAACCGCGGCGGCGAGCACCGCGTCACGAACAAACGGCACCGTCGGCGTCTCCACGGACACCGGCATCGTCTGCCCGCCCGACTCGAGGAGGAACGTGCGGCCGAAGAGGCTGCCGTCGAGCGGGCGGGCGTGAACGGCACAGTCGGACCGCAACCCGGCTTCGATCAGCGTCGTCTTCGACGGCGCGGCGGCGAGCAATGGGCGTTGGGCTGCCGCGGGCAAGCCCGTCACCAGGCAGCCGTCGTCGACGAGGGTGGACATAATCCGCGTCAGGACTTTCCGGTAGGCCTGAGACGTGGAGTGCCGGTCGAGATGGGCGGCCACGCGATTGGTGAAGACGACCGTGTCGGTGGTCATCCCCGCCGTGGCCTGGGAGGCCAGCATCCGGCTCGATACCTCGACGATCGCGTGCGAGCAACCAGCCGCGGCCAATCCAGCAAGGGCATGGGCGAGAGCCGCCGGCGATGCGATCTCGACCGCCGTGGGCTCCACGTCGTCGGGCCCGAGGCAGCCGAAGTCTGAAAGCACGCCCACGCGATGGCCCGCCTCGGCGAGCACGGCCGCTGCGAGCCACGCGGTGGTCGTCTTGCCGCTGGTGCCGGCCACGGCGATCACCCGCATCTCCCGCGACGGATCGCCCGCGAGCGCGTGACAGAGGCGGGCATGAGTCCAATCAGCGTCGGGAACCAGGCAGAGCGGGACTCCCTCGGTCGAAATAATCCGCTCCGCCACCACCGCGACGGCCCCGCGGGCGATGGCCAGTGGAACCGCCTCATGGCCGTCGCCCTGATCGGTCGACCGTGCCACAAAGACGTCTCCCGGCCGGCAGCGGCCCGCGTCGTCCTGGCAGGACCTCACCACAATGTCGTCGCACCCGATGAAGCGGGCCCCCGACACCAGCTTCGAGAGTTTGACCTCCCGGCGGCCATTCCGGCCCGTCGCCCCACCCGTACCGGTCGTAGAATCACGCATGACGGCCTCCTGCCGAACATAGTTCGAAGGCCGCACGGAGCATGCCTTCGCAGGTTGGCCCGCCCATCCTTGAGCGAAGCCGACGGCGGATTGTCGATAGCGTCGAAGATGGGTCAAGCCGGGTTTCAGCCGCCGTTGTGCAGGCGGGCCCCGGACCAACGCAGATAGCCCGCCTTGCCTCGGCGCGCGACTCTGGGGTAGCGTCGACGCTGCTTTTGGTCGGATCACCGCCGAGGACACGCATGGCCCCTGCCCTCACTGGCCGCCTTCCTCCTGCCCTCTGGATCGGCCCCGGAGAGGTCGCTGGCGAACTCGCGCTCGCACGGGCTTGGATTGCCGAACGGGCCCACGTGCTCGACGCGAGTTCTCCTGCCGCCGCAGTGGCGAATCCACCCGAGTCGATCAGGGATCGATCACCAGCGGTCATCCTGCTGGCATCCTCGGCAGCGATCTCGTGGAGCGTGCGCGACTGCGTGACGGTGTCGCGTCGCTGGCCGCTTGCGCCGCTGGTTTCAGTCGCCGGGACCCTCGTCGAGGGCCGGCGGCGGAGCGGGCCTGCACTGTCGGGCGTTGAGGAAGTGGCCTGGAACGAACTGCCCGGCCGTCTTGCGTGGTGGCTTCGCGACCGAGAAGTCGGCGCGGCAGGCACCCTGGGCATGCCGGCGACTGCCCGACGCGAGGAGCGGCTGCTGGAGGCGTCGAGGCGGGTGGCCGACATGCGTCCGCGGCGGCCATCGCGGGTGGAGGTGGCGGCCACCAGGGCCATCGACGTTGAGGCAATCGCCGACCTTGTGACTGCTGCCGGGCACGTCGTGGTCGGACGCCGAGCGGGAAAGCCGCCTATCGACCATTCGGCCGAGGCCGTCGTTTGGGACGCCGGCGATCTCGAAGCTCCCCAGATTGCCTGGACGGGCCTGCTCTCTGCCAATCGCCCTGATGCCGCCATCATCCTTCTCGACTCATTTCCCCGATCTGAGACGGCAGCGGCAGCGACCCGCATGGGGGCAACGGCAATCCTCTCGCGGCCGGCGTCGCTTGAGTCGCTCTCGGGCATCCTGCTCGAGTTGACCCCTCGATTCGCCGGGAGCCGTGGTTGACTCGGTCTCGGTCGCTTCCGTACACGTCACGCATGGCGAAAGTTCCGAAGGCTGTGGCCGTTTGGGCATGCGGTGCGCTGATGGCGTGCGGCGGGTGCGCCCGCCTCGCCACGGTGCCATTCGCCGCGTCGGCTCCCGCCATGGCAGCTTCGATGGTCGCGGCGGGCGAAGGACTTCCAGACCGCAGCGAAGTGACGGCCGGGCAACTGGTGATCCATGCCGACTTTCCGGTCGCCGGTCAGCATCGCCTCGTGCGGGAGCTCGACGGCCTACGAGTCGACGTGAGCCAGGAGTTGGGGCTGCCTGTGTCTGACGAGCCTGTCCACCTCTACCTCTTCGAAAACACTGAACGCTACGACGCCTTCGTGGCCCGCCGGTTTCCATCGTTTCCGGCACGGCGGGCGTTTTTCGTCGAGACCGACACCACGCTCTCAGTGTTCGCAGCCTGGCAGGACAGGATCGCCGAAGACCTGCGGCATGAGACGACGCACGGCTACGTTCACGCCGTCGTGCCTGCGGTGCCCCTGTGGCTCGATGAGGGGATCGCCGAGTTCTTCGAGACGCCGCGGAGCGACAACGGCCTGCACCGTGGCCACGTCGCCCATCTCGCTGGTCGCCTGCTGGAGGGCACCTGGCGTCCCGACCTCGACCGGCTCGAGTCGCTGTCGGTGGCGGGCGACATGTCCCAAGATCACTATGCGGAAGCCTGGTGCTGGGTGCACTGGCTGCTCCGAACCACCCCCGAGCGCCGCACGCTCCTGCAAGACTACCTCGCCGACGTTCGCCGCGACCCTGCGTGCCGACCACTCTCGGCGCGAATTCGTCACGAGTTGTCGCAATCGGGTGATGCCGCCGCAGACGTCAAAAGCCACCTCGCCGCCTTGGGTGGTGTCACGCTCGAGCGTTGAGGCCCGCTCGTAGCACAGGTTGTCAACCTGTGTCTCTTCCCGGCTCCCATGCGATCCCGGCCCACCCTCACGGCCGTCGAAACACGGTGCCGTGTCCGGTGGCCTCGAAGCCGAGCTTGAAGAACAGCTTGATCGCCGCTTCGTGGGCCTCCGAAACGTGCGTCTCGGCGAGCGCCACGCCTTCCTGCGCGAGGTCGTGCAACGCCTCGGCGAGCAGGTATTTGGCATACCCTTGTCGCCGCTGGCCGCCGTCCACCTCCACCCGCATCAGGCCGGTGGCGTGCACGCCCCAGGCCGTCGCAAGTGGCTGCATATCCCAAAAAGTGCCGCTTCCGAGCAGCGTCTCACCCTCGTCGCGGAGCTCGTACCGACGCATCGCGATGCCCGTGGTGGTGGCCGCCTCCCACCACGTCCGCCGCGCCGGCTCGTCGATCACGCGGAGCGTGGTGGCCCGCCGCAGCGCCATCTGCTGGCGACTCATCGGGGGCCGAAACCCCGCCAGTGGTCGCCGCATGACGGCGATCCGCTCCGCTTCCAGGTAGCCCGCACGACGAAACACCGCCTGCATCGTCGGAGTCGAATCGAGGATGCCGGGCAGGTCGGATCCGCCGTAAAGGCCGAGGTAGAAGCCGCCAAGTTGCGGCGTGCCGCCGCCCATGATCGTCTGCGCGCCGCGGCGGCGGAGGTAGTCCTCGCAGCGAGCCAGCAGACCGTCGGCGATGGCGTCGTGCCGCTCGTGGGGCACCACCACCACCAGGATGGTCGTGCCGACCGCGAAGTCGATGGCCGAGTGTTCCGCGTTTGGGCCAAAGGCCGCGTGTGCGAAGCCCACAACGCGATCCCCGTCCACCGCAACCTGAAGCCCATCGCGGTCGAAGTAGGGCTTTGAGAACACACAGGCCTCGAGCCAGGCCGACGTCATCGGCTGAAATCCGCAGGGACCGAGTTCCGCTGTCCGCCAGACATCGGCGAGCCGCGGCGGATCGTCGTTGCGAAAACTGCGGTAGAGGGTCATGGATTCGGTTCCGCTGAGTCCATGCCGCTGCTCAACCGGATCTCGATCATCCCGTCTCGCGTACGGACATCGTGCACGGCCTGACGCACGGTCGCCGACACCTGATGCCGCCCGGTGGTCACGTCGAACTGCCAGCCATGCCACGGGCAGGTAAGGACGGTGCCACAGAGGCCGCCCGTGCCCAGTGGGCCTCCCTGATGCGGGCAGAGACCGTCGATGGCATGCAGCCTGCCGTCCACGTTGGCGATCGCCACCATTCGTCCGTCTGCGACCCGCTCCATGCTCGTCCCCGGAGGACACTCCGACGCCTCGGCGATCGGGATCCAGTCGGGCATGGGGGGCGTCACTCAGGCGGGAAATGCCTCCGCCCGTCAGGCGGCGGGGCGAGGCTTCGCCTTTTTAGCCTTTCCTGGCTTGCCCCGCCATCGCCGGTGCACCCACCAGTATTGGGCGGGTTCGCGGCGGACAGCCCCCTCCAAAAGCGACGTGTACCACTGCGAGAGGCTCTTGAGGTCACTCGCCTCCGGGCCGCCCGCGGCGGGATCGGCGATTCCCTCGACGCGGAGGTCGTAGTCGAAGAGGCCATGCCGCCGGGTCGCGGAGCAGACCATCACCGGCGCCGACGCCGACAGCGAAAACACGCCGATCGCCTTATGGACGCTCGCCGGCTGGCCGAAGAACTCGACCCAGCAGCCCCGAGGGCCCGCTGCCTGATCGCCAAGCAGACCGATCGCGCCGTTCTCGTCGAGCACCTGCGCCACATCAGGCGCGCTTCCCTTTTTGGGCAGGATCTTCTGACCCCGCGATTCGCGGAACTTGGTGACGAACCGATCGAGCAGCGGGTTGTCGAGTTCGCGGGCGACCGAAAAGATTCGCAGCCCGAAGAGGCCGAAGAGATAGGCCGCCAACTCGAAGTTGCCGTAGTGCCCCGAGAGGATCACCTTGGGCCGATCCAGCCAGAGCGTGCGAACAATCTCCTCCATGCCGTGGATCCGCAGATGCTTCCGCCAGGTGGTTTTATGGATCACCCGATTGGCGTGCGCGATCTCCACCACCATCAGCAGCAGGTGCTGCCACATCGCCTGAGCCATGTCCCGATGGTCTTCGGGGGTCATCTCGGGGAAGGCCAGGCGGAGATTTTCGAGAACCACCGACCGTCGGATCCGCAGCCGGTTGGCCAACACGCCGGAGAGCCAGCGGGCCCAGCGTTCGCACAACGGCCGCGGCAGTGCCTCGACGACGCAAATCGCCACCCGTACGGCCCCGTAGACGAGGCCGTCGAGGCAGCGCGTGGCGATGGTTCTGCGGCGCAAGGTGCGTCGTCCGTGACGGCTGGGATGGTCAGCCCGGATCCTCCCGGGTGGGCGTAGTGTCGCGAAGCCGGCTCCGCTGGGCCAGATCGGTTTGGCGGCCGGAAGCGGTTGAATCAGGCCGGCGGGGACCGTTCCGGATCAGCCCGTCGCCGCCCCCCGCCCCGGCTGGGCGAGCAGGATAAACACGCTCACGGCGTTGAACATGGCGTGCAGCAGCACGCTGGGCACGATCGATCCGGTCCGCTCGGCCATCAGCCCCAGCACAAGCGCCAGAGGAAACAGCGGCAAGAAGGCCAGCCCCTGGCCGGCGTGCGCCGAGGCGAAGGCGATCGCCGACAGCGCCACCGCCACGCCCGCCTCGCCGGCGAAGTGCTTCTCGAGCCAGCCCTGCAGCACCCTGCGGAAGAAGAACTCCTCGGTGAGGGGCGCTACTACGACCGCCGAGATCACCACGAGTGCCGCCGCCGCGATGCCGTGGTTGGAGTCGAGGAAATCCACGATCGGATGCTCGTACTGCATGAGGGCATTGAGCGCCGCCGCCAGGAGCAGGAGTGGCAACACGACGAGCCCCAGCGCTCGCGCTGCGATCGCCGCGTCATCCCGCAACCGTCCGCCGGGAAACCCCAGGGCCGGCCAGTCGGCCCCTCGAAATCGCAGCCAGGCGATCGCGGCCAGCATCGTTCCCAGCGACAGCACCACGTTGCCAACGAGCCGATCGACCAGCGGCCTCGGCTCAGGCGCCGCCCTCGCCATGAGCGTCGCCCCCATCAGATACACCACCACCACGAGGGCCACATCGCTCGCCTCCCACGGCACGCCGGAATGGGGCCGCTCCGCCACGAGCGGTTCGCCCCGCGCGAGTCGTCGCCGCACGAACGCGGCCGATGAGATGAAGCCCACCAGCGCCGCGGTCAGCACGAGCATCTGCGGCCAGGCGTCTTGCAGAACTGGTGCGACATCGTCGCTCATCGCCGCACCAGCACGCGGGCGGCGTAGAGATATTCGAGCCCCGACCAGATCGTGGCGATGACCGCCGCCCACGACACCCAGCCGGCCAGACGGCCGATGCCCACTCCGCCCGCCTCAAGGTCTGGCCACGCCAGGCCGGCGAGCACGAGGCCGATCGCGAGGCACTGGAGCACCATCTTCAGCTTGCCCGAGAGTGCCGCCGAGAAGTCGTTCCCCGCCTTTTCCATTTCGGCCCGGATCGCCGTGACCACGAGTTCCCGGACGGTCAC
>Ga0114971_10000655_pt1 | contig 22968 bp, 21 predicted proteins | sample M_140625_MF_Meta_FD_87320 | JGI IMG/M metagenome (GOLD analysis project Ga0114971, IMG submission 87320) | Freshwater microbial communities from Lake Montjoie, Canada to study carbon cycling - M_140625_MF_MetaG | ecosystem: Environmental > Aquatic > Freshwater > Lake | place: Lake Montjoie...
ATCGTCCCTTAGGTCTGTTTGCAAAACCCCCACAAGTTGGCAAAAGCACCCGTCTTTCGAGGCTTCAGACCTCCCAACGACCCTTTTTTCTCAAGCTCTACTCCCTCGTCGCACCAGGACTTTGTCTTGAATTTTTTTTCAAACTGATTTTTTGCCCTATCGATCTTCATGAAACCCTTTATGCACGCGCAACTTGAGCGCTTCTCGCAACGGCTTGCCGAGTTGGATTACTTGCTTTCTAGGCAAGACATCATGAAAGACATGACGCAGTTCATGGCCTTGTCCAGAGAGCACGCAGACGTTGGTGTGATTGCCTCTCGTTGGCTTCGCTTTCAAACATGCCTTCAAGAGATCGACGCATCACAAAAAATGATCGAAGAGGCGCAAAAAACGCTCAAAGTGGGTCAACACGCTGAGGCACAAGATATGCTTGAAATGGCTCAAGAGGAGTTGGTTGAACTGCAAAAAGAAACTTCGCAACTCGAAATTGAATTACAACGATTGCTTCTGCCCAAAGATCCCGATGACGCACGCAACGCTTATCTTGAAATCCGGGCTGGCACAGGCGGAGATGAATCGGCCCTTTTCGCAGGCGACTTGCTCAGAATGTACACCCGGTACTGCGAAAAAGTAGGCTGGCGTTGTGAACTGATCAGTGACTCGCCAAGCGAGCTTGGAGGCTACAAAGAAGTGGTCTTGCGCGTTGAAGGGGCAAATGTGTATGGTGCGATGCGTTTTGAGTCTGGCGGACACCGAGTTCAACGCGTACCGAGCACCGAGTCTCAAGGACGCATCCACACCAGCGCTTGCACCGTCGCTGTGATGCCCGAGCCTGATCCGCACGCGAGCATCGAGATCAATCCAGCGGACTTGCGAATTGACACCTACCGAGCATCCGGCGCTGGGGGACAGCACATTAACAAAACCGATTCCGCTGTTCGCGTCACGCACTTGCCAACGGGTATTGTGGCCGAGTGCCAAGATGACCGCTCACAGCATAGAAACAAAGCCAAGGCCATGCAGGTGCTGCTCGCTCGCATCCAAGAAAAAGACCGCCTAGAGAGGTCCCTTAAAGAAGCTGCGACGAGAAAAGGCTTGATCGGCAGCGGGGATCGATCCGATCGCATTCGAACTTACAACTTTCCTCAAGGTAGATTCACCGACCACCGCATCAATCTGACGCTTTACAAACTCTCTCAAATCATGGAGGGCAACTTAGAAGAGGTGCTTGTCAGTTTGCAGCACGCCAGAGAAAACGAGCAACTAGAGGCCTTGGAAGTGGGCGGCTTGAGCGCATAAAAGACTCGGTCCAATTTGACACGCCTCGCAAAGCCTTCATTGCACTCGCCCCATGCTCAACTCCCTCACCATTGACCAAGCCTTGAACAGCGCCAAAGGCAAAGGCTTAACGCCCCTGGATGCTCAACTGTTGATGCTCCACGCCTTGGGCCGTCATAGCGCACAAAGGGCTTGGCTGATCGCCCACGGCCATGAGCCTTTGCCCAAGGAAGCTCTCAGCCGCTTTGAAGAACATGTGCACAAGCGCTTGGACCACGTTCCCTTGTCCTACCTGACAGGGCAAAAGGAGTTTTATGGCCTGAGTCTTCAAATCGATGCACGGGTGCTCGACCCCAGAGCAGATACGGAGACCTTGGTCGATTGGGCCATTGAGCTCATTCAAGCGCAACTCAAGTGCTCTGGCTCTTCAAAACCTCAGATTTTGGACATGGGCACGGGCAGTGGCGCCATCGCCTTGGCCATCAAGGCCAATATCAGTGAGTGCTCACTATGGGCCCTTGATCAAAGCCAGGCGGCGCTTGAAGTGGCGCAAAAAAACGCCTTGGCCTTGAACCTGGACATTCAATTCTTTCAAAGCCAATGGTTCAAAGCTTTGGCCTTGCCTGGCCCAAAGATCTGCCCCGAAAGCTTTGATTTGATCGTCTCCAACCCACCTTATATTGCTGACCAAGATCCGCATTTGGCTCAATTGGCCCATGAGCCCATCAAAGCATTGGTCGCGCATGAAGGGGGGTTGTCTGATCTCATTGAGATCTGCACCCAGGCCAGACATCATCTGCACTTTGGTGCTTGGCTTTTACTCGAACACGCTTACGACCAAAGTCAACGGGTTCGTGAAATGCTCCAAAACCTAGGGTACACCCATGTCCAATCCCGCTGTGATCTTGCGGGCATCGAGCGCTGTACTGGCGCACAATGGCTAAAAATGAAATAATAGCTGTATTATCTTTTGTTCAAGGTCCGCTGTGAAGCGGCCCTCCCCTTTTAGACTGGAGCAATCACCGCCATGGATCCTGTACAACAACAAATAGACGCATTGGTTAAAAACAACGAAGTTTTGCTTTTCATGAAAGGCAACGCCCAGTTTCCCATGTGTGGATTTTCTGGTCGCGCAATTCAACTCTTAAAGGCAAGCGGCGTGGATCTTAAAGATCTGAAGACCATCAACGTGCTTGAGGAGCCTGAAATTCGCCAAGGCATCAAAAGCTATAGCAATTGGCCCACCATCCCACAGTTGTACATCAAAGGCGAATTCGTCGGTGGTTCAGACATCATGACGGAGATGTTCGAATCGGGTGAGCTCAAACAACTCATCGAAGGCTGATTCAAGGTCTGAGACAGACCAGTGTCACGGCCTGACGCGGTGACATAAAAGAGGGAGCAAACCTTAAGTCTGCCCCCTCTTTTGTTCACGATTTAAGCATCTAAGAGCTTACTCAAGTGTGCGATCACCTCTTGCACATTCACCTGTGTCGCCGTCGGGTCTCTTCGGTGCTGGTATTCAAGCATACCGTCTTTCAGACCACGCTCCCCAATGACCAAGCGATGGGGCACACCAATGAGCTCCCACTCGGCAAACATGACCCCCGGCCTCTCGCCCCTGTCATCCAAAATCACGTCCCAGCCCTTGGCCAATGCCAGGTCATAGATTTCTTGTGCTTTGTCCTTGACGGCTTGACTTCGGTCCGCGCCGATGGGGCAAATCACCAAAACGAAGGGCGCGATGGCGTCGGGCCAAATGATGCCCCTCTCGTCGTGGTTTTGCTCGATGGCAGCTGCTGGCAAGCGAGTGATGCCAATTCCATAGCAACCCATCTCCATGGCTTGTGGCTTGCCATTTTCGTCCAAGAAAGTGGCATTCATGGCTTTGGAGTATTTGGTACCGAGATAAAAAATATGCCCCACCTCAATGCCTCTTTCAATGCTCAATTCGCCTTCGCCATCGGGCGATAAATCACCAGCAAGCACACACCGCAGATCAAAAATTTGTTCTTCACCTGGACTTGGCAGATCTCGTTGCCAATTGACTCCGCTCAAATGATGGTCTTTTTCGTTGGCTCCACACACCCAGTCCGACAACACAATTACCTCTCGGTCCACCAACAGGCGAATGCCTTTTTGATGGACATCCAAACCCACAGGCCCCAAAAATCCTGGCACACAAGAAAAGGCCGCTTGAATTTCCTCTGAATGGGCCAACCTCAATGTGCCACTCATGCCAGGCACTTTGCCCAATTTGACTTCATTGAGCTCATGGTCTCCCCTCAAAAGAATCAAAATCAACTGGGGCAGCACTGCTTGAGCGCCCATTTTTGAGTTCTCTTGTGAAGCAGCCTCCTCAGGCTCAAGCACCCAGACCAAGGACTTGACGGTATGGCTCAAAGGCTTCTTTAGAAAATCACTCACTTGCTCACAGGTCTGAACGTTTGGCGTCAAGACCTTTTGAAGGGACTCACGCGCTTGAGCACGGGGACCTTGAGGCGCCAAACTCTGCGCTTTCTCCATGTTGGCCGCATAGTCACTTTTCGCACAAAAGACAATGGCATCCTCTCCGGTCGCAGCAATGACTTGGAACTCCTCACTCAAGTCTCCACCGATGGCGCCACTGTCAGCGGACACAGCTCTATACCTTAAGCCAAAGCGATCAAAAATACGACGATAGGCTTGAGCCATATTTTGATAACTGACTTGGGCGTCCTTTATATTTTTATCAAAACTATAAGCATCTTTCATGACAAATTCACGTCCCCGCATGAGGCCAAAGCGAGGGCGGCGCTCATCTCTGAATTTGGTTTGAATTTGATAAAAGTTTTTAGGCAGTTGCTTGTAACTTTTGAGCTCTTGCCGTGCAATATCAGTGATCACCTCCTCGCTCGTTGGCTGAATCACAAAATCTCGGCCGTGGCGGTCCTGGATCCTTAAAAGCTCAGGTCCCATTTTTTCAAAACGGGCGGTCTCTTGCCACAACTCGGCTGGTTGAACGACCGGCATTGACAACTCAATGGCGCCAGCTCGGTTCATCTCCTCGCGCACAATGGCCTCAACCTTTTTAATCACTCTCAGTCCCATGGGCATGTAGTTGTAGATGCCAGCTCCCAACTTTTTGATCATCCCGGCTCGAATCATCAGCTTGTGGGAGGCGATTTCAGCGTCAACAGGCGCCTCTTTAAGAGTAGAGATGAAAAATTGAGAGGCTTTCATAAGCGAATGAATCCGTTCTTAAAATGAAAAATGAAAATAAATCTGAAAACTTTTTTGAAAAATTGGCACCCACCCCCTTGAAACATCAAAAGGACTGTGCATAATGAACTCAATTGTAAAAATTGAGAGTTGATTATGCTTGACAGAGATGGCTTTAGGCCAAATGTAGGCATCATCTTAGTGAATCAAAAAAATCAGGTTTTTTGGGGTAAACGCCTTCGTTCTCACAGCTGGCAATTTCCTCAAGGCGGTATCGATCGAGGTGAAAACCCCGAGCAGGCCATGTTTCGCGAGTTGCATGAAGAGGTGGGTCTTCAGCCCGAGCACGTTCGCATACTGGCCAGAACCCGAGATTGGTTGCGCTATGAGGTGCCAGATCGATATATTAGACGAGATGCGCGTGGTCATTACAAAGGTCAGAAACAAATTTGGTTTTTGTTGCAACTCGTCGCTCAAGACTGGCAACTGAACCTCAGGGCAACCGATCACCCCGAGTTCGACGCGTGGCGCTGGAATGACTATTGGGTGCCATTGGATGTGGTGGTTGAATTCAAACGCGATGTTTATGAATTGGCATTGACGGAATTGGCTCATTTTTTACCACGTGTTGAATTTAAAAATCGACTCATCCGACCCAAACTGACTCGCCGATCCATGGACATGACCAGTTTCCAAGCGAGCGATAGACCTGAGGTTGAGAGTGATTTGAGCTTGGACATGTCCAAACAAATGCTGCGCGTTCCCTACACCACAGCGCAAAATATTGAATTACCGCCAGACGGTTCCCTCGAGGGCTAGGGCTAAATCTTGATCTATTGACTTGTGAGCGACCTATGAGGATGGTATGAAGTTGGCAAGGGCATCAAGTCCATGAATCCTCATAGCCAATGAAGCCATCTTCATTTGTCATGATTCAATCGACTCATGACTCGCGTCTCGAGGACAACAATCCATTCAAGCATTTTTCAAGTCCCCTGCAACTCGCGCGTGCAGCCCAAGCGGCCCTAGAGCTCATCTCAGCCCCTCATGAGAACCATGTTGTCTCTGTGAACCATTTCAGGCTCGCCCGTGTAACCAAGCAAGCGCTCAAACTCACTGGAAGGCTTCTTACAGAGCAATCTGGCTTCAGCAGAGGCGTAATTGGCCAGCCCTCTGGCCACCTCCACGCCTTGCATATCCTTGATCAATACCACTTCGCCCCTGGAGAACTCACCCTCTACACCCAGCATCCCAATCGGCAAAAGACTGCTGCCCGTATCTCGTAGCCTTTTGCAAGCGCCCTCATCAATGGTGAGTGAACCTTTTAACTGCAAGTGATCGGCCATCCATTGTTTTTTGGCTTGTTGCTTTAAGGTGCTTGCCCACAGTAAGGTCCCCAGCGACTCTCCTCTTGCCAAGCGAATCAAAGCATCAGGCTCACGCCCCCAAGCGATCACTGTAGAAGCACCAGAGCCCGCAGCTCTTTGAGCCGCCAACACTTTGGTGATCATGCCCCCTTTGCCAATGCTCGACCCAGCTCCGCCAGCCATCGCCTCCAAACTGGGGTCCAACGCACTGGCCACTTCGATAAAATTGGCCTTGGGGTTGGATCGTGGATCTGATTCAAAAAGACCCTTTTGGTCTGTCAAAATCACCAAGGCATCGGCTTCGACCAAATTGGCCACCAAGGCTGCCAAGGTGTCGTTGTCGCCAAATTTGATTTCGTCGTTCACCACCGTGTCATTTTCGTTGATCACGGGCAGCACGCCCATTTTCAAGAGCGTTAAGAGCGTTGACTTGGCATTCAAATAGCGCTCCCGATCGGCCAAATCCGCGTGCGTCAGTAGCACTTGAGCACTGCACAAACCGTTTTCTCTCAACTTGGTTTCGTAGATATGGGCCAGGCCCATTTGACCCACGGCCGCAGCGGCTTGAAGCTCATGAATGGCTTTGGGCCTGCTTGGCCAACCCAAGCGCTTCATGCCTTCTGCAATTGCGCCAGACGAGACCATGATCAACTCTCTTTGCGGCTCAGGCCCATCTCCTTTGATAAGAAGCGCCATTTGACGACACCACTCCCCAATGGCCTGCTCATCCAAGCCGCGACCTTCATTGGTGACCAAACTAGAACCCACTTTGATCACCAATCTGCGCGCGTCTTTGAGCGTGGAGCGCGCCTTCATCAAAGAGGCGTCGTCACCAAGCAAATTGACTTTTTGCAAGTCAGAGTTCAAAGAGGGGCTTTGACGGCTTGTCATATTGAGTGAGAGAGATTTTTTTATCTTAGCTTAAAAACCTAAGCATGCGCGCCCTAGGTATCCTTTGCATGCACTTGGGGCAAGTCGATGAAACGAGGGTCGACATACACGGGTTCTTGCTCGGCCGTTTGTTGCGCTTGAATGTGCTTAAAGACCTCTTGAACCAAACTCTCACAACCTTCGCGACTCAATGCAGAAATCTCAAAAACAGGTCCCTTGAACTTAAACGCTTTTAGAAATGCTTTGACGCGCGCGACGCGCTCATCTGTAGGCACCATGTCCATCTTGTTCAAAACCAACCACCTCGGCTTGGCAAAGAGCGCGGGGTCGTACTTTTTGAGCTCTGCAACAATCGCCTTGGCCTGAAGAGCTGGATCGACCGCATCGTCAAAGGGCGCCATGTCCACCAAATGCAAAAGCAAGCGTGTTCTTTGCAAATGCCTTAAAAATTGATGTCCCAAGCCAGCACCATCCGAAGCCCCTTCAATCAAACCAGGCACATCGGCGACCACAAAGCTTTGACTCGGACCGACTCGAACCACTCCCAAATTGGGATGCAAGGTGGTAAAGGGGTAATCTGCTATTTTCGGCTTGGCGTTGGAGATGGCTGTGATCAAGGTGGACTTTCCTGCATTGGGCATACCAAGCAGACCTACATCGGCCAAGACTTTGAGTTCCAATTGAAGTTGTTTTTTATCACCCGCCTCACCCATGGTCTTTTGTCTTGGGGCGCGGTTGATGGAGCTTTTAAAGCGCATGTTGCCATATCCACCTTCGCCACCTTTACAAATCAAAATGGCTTCACCAGGCACGAGCAATTCATGCAAGACCTCTCCCGTCTCGGCATCGCTGATGATGGTGCCCACGGGCATCTTGAGTGTGATATCTTCACCCGCAGCACCAAACATATCGGAGCCCATGCCATGTTGACCTTTCTTGGCCTCATGGCGTCTGGCGTATCGAAAATCCACCAAGGTGTTCAACGCCACGTCGGCAACGGCATAGACGTTGCCGCCTCGCCCACCATCGCCCCCGTTGGGACCACCGAACTCTTTGTACTTCTCGTGTCTAAAAGACACGCAGCCATTTCCCCCGTCGCCTGCGCAAACGTCTATCAGGGCTTCATCAACGAATTTCATGGCTGTCTTTTTTTTGAAAATGAATAAGTAAGAGGGGCCTCTTGGCGAAATGATAGTGCAATTTATGCAGGCTTATAAAACCCCTAAGAACCCATTCATGCCTTGGCTGCAAGCACTCGAGACTGATACACCCAATTGTTCAAAGCCTAAACAATTAAGCCCCGACAAGTCGGGGCTTAAGGCAAGAACTTGCTCAGTAAAAATCAAAACCGCATTAAGCCGGAGTGATGTTGACCATGTGCTTGTTCAAAGCGCCCTTGATTGAAAAGGAGACTTGACCGTCCACCAACGCAAACAAAGTGTGATCTTTGCCAATGCCTACATTCACACCCGCATGAAACTTGGTTCCACGTTGACGAACAATGATCGCACCTGCTGTGATTTTTTCACCACCAAACGCTTTTACACCCAACATCTTTGGATTGGAATCGCGTCCATTTCGCGTAGAGCCGCCGCCTTTTTTCTGTGCCATTTCAACTGCTCCTTGTCTTAAGCGTGGATTGAAGCAATGTGCAATTCAGTGAATTGCTGACGATGCCCTTGGCGCTTTTGATAGTGTTTACGACGACGCATTTTAAAAATACGAACCTTGTCGTGTTTGCCGTGAGCCACAACAGTGACTGTGACAGTCGCACCGGACACCAAGGGAGTTCCAATCTTCAGCGTAGCGCCGTCGCCGACAGCTAAAACTTGATCGATAACAATCTCTTGGCCAACGTCCGCAGCAATCTGTTCTACTTTAATTTTTTCACCAGCAGCAACACGATACTGTTTGCCACCGGTTTTTATGACCGCGTACATATGAACCTCTTGGAATACAAAGTAATCTTTGACCCCTATGGACGAATTTCCACAGAGCCCATGATTATAGCAGTCCAAGCCCCATCATGACTGTCTGCCTTCCCCTTAACGGCTAGGGGCGTGGCAAAGCAGGTCGTCAGCCAGACTAATGTACATATAAAGTATTAACCATATCGCCTGGATCGTCTTTTTTTCGCTCAAGGCTTGAAATCAGTAGAACCTTGGCTTCTTCCTTTTGCGAAGCACCGCGTATCAAAGAAGGCCGCACAAGGCCCCAAAGCACAACTTATAATTACAAACAAATCGACGTTGCATTCATTTTGATCAAAGACACCACCCAAACGCCCAGCTTTTCTGAATTCATCAGCGAAGAAATGGAAGAGGTTGATCGCGTCATTTCTAGGCGTCTCAGCTCAGAGGTTCCTCTTGTGGGGGAGGTCGCAAAATACATCATCTCAGCTGGCGGCAAACGAATCCGCCCTGCACTGCTGCTTTTATTTTCCGGCGCTTTGGCTTACACAGGCCAATCAAAGTATGACATGGCTGCTGTCGTTGAATTCATCCATACCGCCACCCTCTTGCACGATGACGTTGTGGATGACTCCACTTTGAGAAGAGGTCGAGCCACGGCCAACGTCTCTTTTGGCAACCCCGCTAGTGTGTTGGTGGGGGATTTCTTGTATTCGCGGGCCTTTCAAATGATGGTGGACTGTGACAACATGAAAGTCATGCAGGTCTTGGCCAATGCAACCAACGTCATCGCCGAGGGTGAAGTGCAACAACTCATGAACTTGCACGATGCCACCCTCACTGAGGAAGGCTACCTGGAAGTCATTCGCTCCAAAACAGCCAAGCTCTTTGAAGCAAGTGCTCGCATTCCTGCTATTTTGGCTCAAGAGAGCATGCAGATTGAGACGGCCTGTGCGGAGTTTGGTCTTGCCCTAGGCACGGCCTTCCAAGTCATTGATGACGTACTGGACTATGAAGGTGAAAGCTCCGTGCTGGGCAAAAACTTAGGCGACGACCTAAGGGAAGGCAAGACCACTTTGCCCTTGATTTTTGCCATGCAAAGTTGCTCCCCAAAGGAGAAAGCCCTGATTCAAAAAGCCATTGAACAAAATGAAGAGGTTGAGTTGGCCCCCATCTTGTCTATTCTTCAAAAGACTGGGGCCATGCAAGCCACCAAAGAAATGGCTCATCAACAAGCTCTCTTGGCCATTCAATCGATCGCCCCATTGAAAGAGTCAGTTTACAAAAAGGTTTTGATTCAACTGGCCTCTCAGTTGTTGCTGCGTTCAATGTGACCCTTTTTGCCCAAAAGCTCGAACTGCTTTGGGTTTATTCACTTCACCCCCTTACAAGCAAGACATTCCCCCATGAAAAAATTACTTCTTCTTTTTGCGATCTTTTTAAATCTTCAACTGTGCCTTGCTGACTCAAGTGGATTTTTAGGAATTGATCACAAACTGCCATTCGATAACAGCGGTATTTGGTCCAGAGACACACAAAAGAGCGTTGAACTGGGCTCTGCAGGCCTACTGGTTTTGGGTGCACTGTATGAAGGCAGTGAGAGCAAACTGGGCAAAACGTATTGGCAAGCCATCGACTCCATGGTCAGTGCAGACGTGACGGCAACAATCGCAAAATCAGTTTTTAAACGTCAACGCCCCATTGACGGCAACAACCCCAATGCGTTTTACAACAACCCCAATGACAAAAGCTTTCCAAGCGGTGAAGTCACACACATCACCGCCATCGTCACGCCCTTTATCCTTAACTACAAAGACGAAAACCCAAAGGTTTGGGGCTTGGTTGCACTACCTGCCTACGTGGGTGTTGCGCGGATGAAGTCACAAGCACACTGGCAAACCGATGTCTTGGCTGGCTTGGCTTTGGGCTCTGGCATGGGCTACCTTGCGATCAATCGCAGCGTTCCTTGGAGTTTGACTCTATTGCCGTCTGGGGCTGTTGTTGGATTTAAGAAAAATTTCAACTGATGCGTGACATGCGCTGAGTTCAATCCATTTTTGCACCAGACAGCTTGATGAGTTTTTCCCATTTATCCGTTTCGCTTTGAATGTATTTGGCCAAGTCCTCCTTGCTGCCCCCCAACACATCGATCCCTTGCGCCAACAGTTGACCTCTCACTTCCGAGGACTGAAGTGAGAGGTTGATGCTGGCGTTTAATTTATCCAAGATCTCTTTGGGAGTGCCCAAGGGCGCCAAAATACCAAACCAGACCGATGTTTCATAGCCGCTCAAGCCTGACTCACTGACCGTGGGTATTTTGGAGGCCACGGCGCTTCTTTGTGCGCTTGTGACGGCCAAGGCTTTCAATGTGCCGCTGTTGATGTGTGCAATCGCCGTCGATGCGGGCGAGAACATCACGGGAACCAATCCGGACAACACATCCGTGATGGCCTGGGAACTTCCCTTGTAGGGGACATGGGTCATTTTGATATTGGCCATTAAATTGAACAATTCGCCTGAAAGATGGGGTGAGGTTCCGTTTCCAGAGGAGGCGTAGTTGATCCAGTTGGGCTTGGTCTTACCCAAACTCACCAACTCTTGAACACTAGAGACTCCCAGTGAAGGATGAGCCACCAAAATATTGGGCAAACTGGTGATGAGCGCAATGGGCGCCAAATCGTTTGTAAAGTTAAAGGGCAGGTTTTTACCCATGCCAGAGTTGATCGTATTGGCCACAGAGCCCACGAGCAGGGTATACCCATCTGCAGGCGCCCTCACCACAAACTCGGTTGCAATGCTGCTGCTCGCTCCTGGCTTGTTGTCAATGACCACCGCTTGGAGCAAAATTTCACCAAGTCTTTTTGCAACAATCCTGGCCGTCACATCGGCTGAGCTTGCACTTGGAAAACCCACAACCAACTTCAAGGGCTTGCTCGGGTAATTCAAGTCTGCTGCAACGCAACTTGAATTGAACCAAGTCATCATCCACAGCACAAACACAAAAAATGTTCTAGATTTATTTAAAGAGCGCTTCATTTTGCTTTCGAATTTAGGTGAAAATATTCGATGATTATCACCTCAAATGTACGTATACATGTCTAAATTAAAAATCTCCCAATGCCGCGTCTTTATCCAATCCGTCACAGAAAAAGCGCTCGAGATGCAAGTCCCCGTGGCCATCGCTTTGGTCAATGCAGAGGGTCACTTGCTTGCTTTAGAACGAATGGACGAGGCAGGATTTATCACCCCCGATATCGCTCAAAGCAAGGCCTTCACGGTTGCAGCGTTTCGTTCCATGAGTCCACGTTTTCCCGATGGCTTGACCATTCAACAATGGTTCAAAGAGAGAAATCCCCAAATGCTCATCAATGCCTCTATTTTCACAGGTGGCAAAGTGGTGGTGTCAGGCGGCTGTGCACCCATTTTTATGGGGGATGAATTGGTTGGCGCCTATGGCATCAGTGGAGGCACCTCCGATCAAGATGAGGAAATGGCCATCTATGCAAGACAAAAGACCGGATTTGCCCACCGACCCCTTCATGACTCGACCCCGGCACAAGTGAAGAAACACATTGAGGAACTTTACACAAAAGCGGGCATCAACACGAACAAGCTCTGAGGTTTGTCTTAGCGAGGGCTTACCTTTTTTTAATAAAAAACTGATGCATTGCACCGCCCTTGAGCCCATCAAGCTCAACCCTTAAAGCAAAGAGGCTTCACCATTGAGGCCTCTTTGTTGGGAAAAGACCCATAGACCCATAGACCCATAGACCCATAGACCCATAGATCCATAGATCCATAGACCCACGACAACACCCATCCAAAATCCAAGCATCTTGAACCACTTTTTTTTCGCTCTTGCAATCAAAACCGTCAAGAGGCTTTCAAGTTTTTTTCAAGGCCAAGGCAATCAATTCAGATGCTTTGGGCGCTGGCATCCCATGGCTTGAATGCATGCGCACGCACACCCTTTTGGCTTTACAAGCGAATGCGCGCTTCTCGCACCCCTTCCTCTAAAGACATTGGGCGCTTGGTCCTGCTTAATCAAGCTTTACAAATCTCTCCTCTAAGCGGTAAACCCTAGGATCAGTTCGCTTTAAAAGGTCGCAAAATGGCTCTCTTGACTTAAACGCTTTCGCTTGCCTCTTTTTGAAAAATATGGATTTAAATCAGCCTCGCCGCAATTTCTTTCATGCATCCATCGCAGCAGCCGGCATGGTGCCCCTCCTTGGCAGTGCTGCAGATGCGCCTGCACCCTCGGGCCACAGCGCACATGAGCCCGGTCGCAAAGGGCAAGCCAATCAACAAACCAAAGCTTTGGCTCAATTTGCCAGTGGTTTACAGTTTGAGGACATCCCCAAAGACGTGATTCAAAGAGCCAAGGACACCCTTTGCGACACCTTGGCGGTTGCCATGTTTGGAAGCGCCTTGCCCTGGAGCCGAATGATGACCGAATTTGCTCAAGAGTGCGGGAAAACGGGTCGCGCTCAAGTGCTGGGCGTCAAAGGTCTTCAACTCGAACCCAATGCAGCTGCCCTGGCCAATGGCGCATTCACGCACGCATTTGAACTTGACAATCTCACCAAACCCAACTCTGGCTCGCACCCTGGCGCCACGGTCTACGTCCCTTTGCTGGCACTGGCGCAGACGCACCAATCGACTGGGCGAGAGTTGCTCACATCGTTCATTGCTGGCACGGAACTCATGATCCGCATTGGACGCGCCACACAACACAGCCAAGAAGAGCACGGATTTCATGCGCCCGGGACAACCGGTCCGTTTGGTTCTGCTGCGGCATGCTCTAGGCTGCTTGGTCTGAATGCAGAGCAGACCACCAACGCCTTGGGCTTGGCCGCATCGTGTGCCAGTGGCATTCTTGAATTTGCCAAATCTGGAACTGGCGCCATGGTCAAAAGAATGCACATGGGACGTGCCGCGCAAGCTGGCGTCATGGCTGCAAGTTTGGCTAAAAAAGGATACACAGGACCCAACACGGCGCTTGAGGGCCATTTTGGGTTTATGAATGTCTTTTGTCCCTCTCACGATTTGGATCAATTGACCTTGAACCTCAAAACGGATTGGCTCACCATGACCACGATGCACAAGCGCTATGCCTGTCACATCACCGCTCACACCCCAGTCGAATCGGCTGTCTCACTCAAAGAGGAGTTCAAGTTTTCACCACAAGACATCGAGGAGTTAAGCATCGAATGCAACGAGCGCTCCATGCGTGCCAACAACATCCCAAGCCCCAAAGATATTTTGCTGGCCCAGTACAGTGTGCCCTTTTGCGTGGCTTTGAGCATGTTTAGAAACCCTGTGAACCCCAGGTCCTTTGACGAAGCAGCGGTTAGAGACGAAAAGATCATGTCTTTGTCTGCTCGCATTGTGATGAAAACCATCGCCCCTCCAGACAACAAGTCCGACATGACCAGCATCGTGAGAATCAAACTTAAAAACGGTCAAGAAATCTCCAAACGCTCCAGCGCTTTCTTGGGCACACCCGAAAGACCGCTTGATGCAAAAGCAATGCGTGAAAAGTTTCTCATGCTCACCGTTGACTCGTCTGAGTCGCGCAACAAACAACTCATTGCTCAAGAGCTCAAACAGATGAATGGATGGTTTGAGCGAATTCAAAATATTGAAAAAGAGAAGCATCTCAACTGGATCAAAAGCTAATCAACACCCTATTTACCAAGGAGATCCCCATGTCCAACCGCATCCGCCCCTTTATCAACCCCCTGTGGGTCTTGAGTTTTTTATCGGCCCTGAGCTTGAATTGTGCTTGGGCAGCCAAGGAGCAATCCCCGCAATCGGTGAACATGAAACTGGTCGGCTTTAGCGATCTCCAAGGCAGAACCGCCTATCAACCAACCATCCAAAAGCAAGGCAACCGATGGATTGCCTATATCGGTCACCATGGCGACAAAAAAATCAACTCCTTGAACAACAAGTTGGAAGACAACGGTACGTCCATCATTGATGTGACAGACCCCAAGCACCCCCAGTACTTGGCTCACTTGCCAGGAGAGGAGGGCAAGGCGGAGCAAGGTGGAGCACAAATGGTGCGCATTTGCAGTGGAGCGACCTTGCCCAAAGCCGATAAAAGCAAGTTTTATATGCTTCGAGTTTTTGGCAATCAAGCCCATGAAGTCTGGGATGTGAGTGAACCCGCAAAGCCCACCCTCATCACCACCATTGGCAAAGGACTCAAAGGCACGCACAAAAACTTCTGGGAATGCGATACAGGCATTGCTTACTTGGTGTCTGGCAATCCCCAATGGCGCACCAACCGCATGACGCAGATTTATGATCTATCAGATCCAGCCAAGCCCGTCTTCATTCGTGACTTTGGGCTGGTCGGTCAACAACCTGGCGCTGGTGGCCCAGTCCCCATCTCTTTGCATGGCCCCATCTCTACCGGCCCAAAAGGAAACCGCGTGTTCTTTGGATATGGCACCAACACCGAGGGTGTTTTACAAATTGTGGACCGCGATAAATTGCTCAATGGCCCCAATGAGCCCACCCCGGAGAACTTGCTTTATCCACAGGTGTCCCGACTTGACCTGCCCCCCATGCATGGTGCTCATACGGTATTTCCCATGTTGGGCGTGGACATTCCCGAATTCGCGCACAACTACTTGGGCCGTGTGCGTGACTTCATTGTGGTCACCGATGAAGCGATTCAAAAAGAATGTCTTGAAGGCCGTCAAATGATCTGGTTTGTAGACATCACCACAGAGACCAAGCCCTTTGGTGTAGCGAGTTGGACCGTGCCTGAGACCAAAGAGAACTTTTGTGCCAAGGGAGGTCGTTTTGGTTCTCACTCCTCCAACGAAAACATGACGCCGATTTACTATAAGAAAGTGATGTTCTTTGCGCACTTTAACGCTGGCGTCAGAGCGCTGGATGTGAGAAACCCCCTGAGCCCCAAAGAAATTGCCTACTACATCCCACCCATGAATGCCAATACCGTTGCCCTTTTGACGCCCCCTGGGATGCAAGCACCTTTGCCGTTTACCGAGGCCTCTAAAAAACGCGCCATCCAAACCAATAACGTTGAAGTCGATGAGCGCGGTCTCATTTACATCGTGGACCGTGCCAATTCAGGCATGCATATTTTGCAATTGACGGGCTCGGCCAGAAGCGTTGCCGACTGGTCCCACGTTCAAAAATAGTTGTTCGCCTTGCTCTTCATAAGTGGCCCTGATGCGTTCAGAACACTTGTTTTTTTGCAAGGCCCAACTCTTAAGACCTGACCCAAAGCAGCACGTGACTCAGCAGACTGCGCTTCCTAGCCTCAAGCGAATGGCTTGGATGGGGCTGCTGAGTTTGAGTTCTTTAGGGCTTTGGGCGCAAGAGGACTCGAGCAGCAAAAACCCCTCCCATTCAAAAGCGCAAACCTCACGCCATGCGCAGACAGACGCACGCTTAGAGTTGAACATTTTGAGTGACGTCTCACCCAAAAGCACCGTGGTCTTTAAAGTGCCACAAAACGCGATGGTCAAGCTTGAAGTCACCAGCGACGCGAAAGGAGAGTTGCATCTGCATGCTTACCGATTAAAGCTCTTGATCTTGGCACCTGGGACCCAAACGCTCAACTTCAAAGCCCAAGCGAGTGGAAAATTCAACATCGAATGGCACCCCCAAGACAAGAAGGCCTCCGATACAAACTCCCACATCTCTGCGCACGCGCATGGCCCGCCACTGGCCAGCCTTGAAGTTCAACCTCAATGACGAAACCTCACCCTAGGGCAGATTGAATGCATCCCTTAAAGACCGTATGTTCTGGGTTGTGCTGGATCCTCTTGGCTTGGCCTCACTTTGTTTTTGCACACGGTTTTAGTGAACGCTATGATCTGCCCGTTCCCATGCGATGGGTCATCTTGTGCGCGTGCATGGTGGTTTTAATGAGCTTTTTGTGGACCCCCTTTCTCAAATCGAAGGACCCCCAAGCACCCTTTTTTATTTTAAACCTTTCACCCTCCAACGCGTGCTTTCAGCCCCCCGCTCGAACCTCCATGCAAGAGGCTTTATTGCTGAGCCTCTCCAGTGGTTTGCTGGCATTGACTTGGGCTTGTTCGGCATGGGGATCGGAGGATCCTTTGATGAATTTTGCACCCACATTCATCTGGATCATTTGGTGGCTTGGCGTGTCCTTTGGCTGCATGCTCTTTGGTAACTTTTGGCACAAAATTGATCCTTGGAGAGGTTTTTACCTGGGCTTTAAATACGCAAAAAACTTTCTTGCACACCCCCCGTTAAACAACAAGCGCGACGCTCAAAATCATGCATTGCTCAATTGGCCACCCACTTGGGGTCTTTGGCCTGCTACTTTAAGCCTCTTGCTTTGGTGTGGACTTGAAATCATTTACCCCATCGCGTCCATGCCTCATCGCCTGGGCCTCTTCATCGCCCTGTATAGCCTCTACATGTGGCTTGGCATGTATGTGTTTGGTCAAGCCCAATGGTCGGCGCGTGCAGATGGTTTTTCTTTGTATTTCGAATTGATTGGACAAACCCGAGACATGCTCATTGAGGCCCTCAAGTCCAAATCCTTGAGGGCACCCGACTCAGTCACACCTAGCCCTTTAGAGGCTTTGGACTCTGAGCGCCATGAACCGCAATTGCATTTGAGCACCGTCTCTTTGGGGCTTGCCATGTTCACAAGTGTTTTGTTTGATGGCTTGCACGCGGGGCCCACTTGGTGGTGGTTTGAGAAATTATTGGCCCCTTTGCCAATCATACGCAGTGACGTGAATGGGTACCTCACTGGCGCTCTTGGCCTCATCGCTTTATGGCTTGGTTTGCTCGTGATTTACATTTTGACGTGTCACCTGACAAAAAAGATATTTTTATGTGTTCCTCAAGTCAAGCAGCAACAAATTGCATTCAAGATCAGTACCTTAGGTTTGGCTCACTCATTTCTAAGCAGCCTCCTACCCATTGCGTGCGCCTATTTGATTGCGCATAATTTTTCTGCCTTTTTCATCCAAGGGCAAAACATCATCGCCTTGGCCTCTGACCCCTTTGGTTTAAGCTGGAATCTTTTTGGCACAGCCCACTATTACCCTGATATCCGTTGGATTGACGCCAAACTCACCTGGTACGTGGCGAGCATCTCCATTGTGCTTGGGCATGTGATCTCGATTTTCATGGCACACAAGGTGGCAAGCGGCTACAGCGCTCAACTCCACCAACTCAGCTTCAAAGCCATGCTGGCTGACCCCACCCTTCAATTGGAGGTCACCACCCTCAAGCCTTGGATCTTGAATGTGCCAATGACACTTGTGATGATGGGTTTTACAGCCCTTAGTTTATCCATCATTGCAGAACCTTTGACCAATGCCATGCCCGGCTGAGCCCAAGGGTGAAAGACCCTCGCCTTGAAAGCTTCTTTACAAGGGCCTGAGTCCTTGCTCAGAGAGCAACCTCTTTGCCTGTGCGCCTTGGAGCCAAGTGATCAAGCTCTTCATCACCGCAGAGTCCGGCGTCTTGATCCACAAAGCATAGTTGGTCGAGAGATCAAACTCCTCAGGAAATGCGCCGACCAAGGTTTGAGGTGCCGCTTGCACGATTTCACTCAACTGTGTGACACCCAGCTCGACACTCTGGTCTTTGACCCACTGCATCGTTTGAAGACCCTCGCGCGCTTTTTTGGATTTGAGCAATACCTCTTTCTCAATGCCCAAAGAGCGAATCACTTTGATGAAATGCAAGCCCACTGTCGCACCGCGCTCGGGGTCTGAGAACGCCACACTTTTAACCTTTAAAAGCAAAGCCTTCAAATCCTCCTTGGTCTTGATCACCGGCATGGGCTCAAGCGTGGAGGCTATGCCAGCGACCGTGGCCGCAAACAGGAACATTTGACCGGTCTTTAATTCACCCTTGGCTTGAGACTCTTTGATCCTTTCTTGCGTGGTGATCAACATCTGCGCGCTTGGATCGGCCAAGTACTGCGCTTGTGCAGCACCAGCGGTGTCAAAACTCAATTCAAAATGCTGCCCGCTTTGCTTCTCAAAGGTCTCCAAGATGTTTTCAATGGGACTTTTCACACCCGCAGCCGCGTACAGGCGAATGGGTTGTGCAAACAGATCTTGCGGCATTAAATTCAAAAGACAGCACACCATAAAGAGGACACTTTTCATACCAAACCTTTCATACCGGCCTTTGAGGCGGCTTACTTGACTAGAAACAACTTGGCCCACTGCTGAGCCCATTTTTCTGACTCCTCCACAACAAGAGCGGGGTCGGTCAACACATAATTGAAATTGTTCAATTCTGTTTTAATGAGTTTACTCGCCGGAGGCCGCCCCATTTGATTGAACATGTGTTGGGCCTCTGGGGACAATACAAAGTCAGCAAACAACGCGGCGCTGTAGGGGTGTGGCGCATTTTTCATCAACGCCACACCCTGAGGTCTGGCCAAGGTTGGCTCGATGGGCAGCCAATCAATGGCGGCCCCCCTTTGCTTTAAAGACTGGGCATTGGCGTTGTAGACGGTCAAACCGACCTCAATTTCGCCGGAGGCAATCATTTGCGCCAAAAGAATGTGGCCTTTTCTCACGTCGGGTTTCATTTCTGAAAGCTTTTTAAAAAAAACACTCCCTCGACTCTCTCCCAAGGCGTTCATCACCCCACCCATCCACTCAGCATCGGTTGCTTCAAGGCCCAATTTGTCCTTCCACTTTGGATTTAAAAACCCCTCCAAATGCGCAGGCAGCTCTTCTCGCTTGACCTTTTGGGTGTTAAAGGCCACCACAAAGAAGTTCAAACGATCGGGCATCCATAAGCGGTGCTTGGGGATCATTCCCGATGGCAAATCAACTTGATGGGGGCTATAAAACTCCAAGAACATGCGCTCCTTGGCAAGTATTTCCATCTCTGGACCATTGGTCTCAATCACATCGGCTGAAAACCGCTTTGCGCGTGACTCATTCAAAACCCTTTGCAACACGCCTTCACTCAAGCCTCTCCAAACCTCAACCCGGATGCCATATTTGCGCTCGAACTCTTTGGTGAGTGGAATGGCTTCAGTTGGGGCCAAGGAGGTATAAAGCGTCAATGTGCCCTCTTTTTTAGCTCGCTCCAAAAGCCACGACGAGCGGTCCAAAGCCTTGTAGCTAAAGATCTGCTCATTGCTTAAAACCGTCTGAGCTCCAACAGATGCTTGGCTTGTGCACAAAATAAACGCAAGTCCCAAACCAATCAATGCCCCAGCCTTCTGTTGAAACCTTGCGAAGCAGCAAAGCTCTTTCAAGCCGCGGCCTGCAATTGAGATCCAGTCCTTTTGAACATTCATCATGGCAAGCCTTGCTTTCCTTTTTTGAGGGGCTTTAAAAAACCCAGTTGTCCAAAACTTTGACCAATGCGCTGGCCAAGTCCGAGTCACTGCTTGCATGACCTGCTTGCCTGACCAATTGCAGCTCGCAGTCCTTGAGCGTTTGACTCAATCTCCAAGCGGTCTGTGCGGGGGTGACCACGTCGAATTGGCCTTGCACAATGGTGCAAGGAATCGTTTCAATCGTGTGCATCCTATCCCACAACTGGTTGCTGTTGAGCACGGGGTCGTTCAAAAACAAGTGGCAAGAGATCAAGCCCATGTCGTAGTTGCGCTGGTGATCAGCTGCACTGCTGAGCGGCACACCTTGCAAACTCATGATCGATTGCTCCCACGCCCCCCAAGCTTGTGCTGCTCGCTCTTGGATCTGCCGCGCCTCATGGCGCAGTGCATGATCAAAGACCTCCAAGATGTCTCGCCATTTCAAGGCCTCCTGTGCGCCCTGGGGCTGCAAACTGCAAGCCTCACGCAAGGCATCAAGATGCGAGAGAAATACGTCCCACTCCTTTGGAAACATTTGGGCTGCGCCGTTGGGGGAATACAACCAATTGATTTCACTGGGGGTTGCCGTAAATACACCTCTTAAGAGCATTCTTTTGACCCTCAAGGGATGCGCTTGCGCGTAACCCAAAGCCATGGTGGTGCCCCATGAGCCACCAAAGATACTCCACTGCGCAATGCTTAAATGCGCTCTTAGTGCCTCCATGTCTTCAAGCATGTTCGTAAAACTCAAATGCTTGAGCATCCTTTCTCTGTCGCCTGGGTTTTGCGTGCTGCTGGCCGAGCGCGCACCCCCTCTTTGATCCCAAAGAATCACCCTGTATTTGTTCAAATCGAAAAACCGTCTCGACATGGCCGAGCATCCCGCACCAGGACCCCCGTGCAGCATCACGATGGGCTCGCCTTTGACATTGCCACACTCTTCATAGTAAATTCGCCCACCCGCGCCTCGCTCTAAATAAGCATGGTGGTGGGGTTCTACATGGGGATACAACATGAATCGAGCGCTCAAGTGGGTTGAAAGCCAGTTTTACCAAGACCAGAGCTCACTGGAAACACCAAAGATTTGATGACCACGGGCACCGCGCCTGAAGTCTCTAGCAGGGCACCAATGTCCACAAAGTCCAACTCGGACAAGGTAATGCCATCAACAGAAATCACCGGCACACCCACCTTGATCTCCTCTTGGCAATGAATACCAATCAAGCCCGCACAATCGGCCTCACCAATGAGCATCAAGGGATGCCCTTTTGCAATCAAAGCTTCAAAGCCTTTGGCCACACCCTTGCAAAAGTCATCGAGTCGCCTAAAGGTCGCGCTTCCGCCCCATTTGTAGCACAAGGCAACCGGGTTGTCACTGTCTGAGAGATCCAAGCGCTTTAAGGCGCGTTTGATCTCTTTTGCGATTGCACCGCTGTCAATGCTCTCCTCGGACAAGGACAGCTTTGGCGCAATCACCGGAACATTTCGAAGCGGCAAGGTGCCTTTGGGCTCGACAAAAATGGTGCTGCCACTGACTTGAACGGTGTATTGGGACGCACCCACCACGGTTGCGCGAATGCCTTGCTCAGGCGTTTGCACATCGATCTCTGGCCACTGCGCTTGAAGAGCCTTTGAAATTTCTAGAGCCAGTTGCGGACCCAAATCATCAAAGTGCTCAGACTGTCTGCTGTAAATGTACTCCGACACGCCGCCAGAGAACGTCAAGATGCCAGGCGCGTGTTCATGCCTTAAAGCATCCAAGCGCAGCAAAGCACGGGTGTGGGGGCTCAAGTGCTTTGACTTGGCCACTTCAATGATTTTGTGCGCCATCAAGGCCACCATTGCTTGTCTGTGTTTTGTCGCTAGAACTTGACCAATCTCGATTTCAAAGCCGCATTCTTTGGCCAACATCTTGGCCGCTTCTTCCAGCCTGCACACTTGTTGGTTTTGATCAAAGGCCACGATTCTGGCACCCACGTCAAGGGCGGTGAGGTCCACCACTTCGCCCGCAACACACACCGCCATCTTGGTGGTGCCCCCACCAATGTCAATGTTCATGACGGTTTGGTTCAGTCTGATGGACAAGGCAGCCGCGCCCGAACCAAACGCTGCAAGCGTGGTCTCTAACGCATCTCCTGCACTGACGGAGACAAATTTACCTGCATCCTTTGCAAACAATTCTCCTATCGCTCTTGCATTGCTTCTCCTGACGGCAACGCCAGTCAAGATCAAGGCACCGGTGTCAATTTTTTCAGACGTGATGCCCGCATTGTCGTATTGGGCCTGAATGAACGCACCCAAAAGACGTGCGTCAATGCTTTGATTCTCAGCATAGGGTGTGAGCAACACATCGGACTCGTACAAGACCACCCTTTCGCTCACGATGTAGCGGTTGTCGAGTCGCTCCATCACCAAGCGAGAAAAAACCAAATGCGAGGTCGAGGACCCGATGTCCACGCCCACACTCACCAAGACGATCTCATCCTCCTCTTCTAAAGAGCGCTTGACGTTGGAGAAAAATACACGGCCTCCCACCTCCTCTTGACTCATCGCTTGAAAATCTTTGACAAACCTTCTGGCACCTCGTACCACTCAGGCTTCATTCGATCCTCCACACCATTTTGCTCTAACAACTCTTGATACTCTTGACGAATAAAGGGGTCTTCCATCCAATAAGGTATGGCCGTGCCGCCTTCCTCGGTGAGTTCTTGTGCCGTGTAATCGGTGTGCTTTTCTCCTGGCGCACCCGGGTCTCGCCCAGGATTGTGTGGCCCAAACCAAGCGGTCAAACGCAATGCGTCCTTGCCCGCGCTGAAGTGCTGGTGGTACCACCGAGCGCCTCCAGGCGCGGCTGACACCAGACCAACGGGCTCGTAATCAATGCGCTTTACTTTGTCGGCCTTGCCGTCCTTCCAAGGCGTCTCGCCCTCGCGCTCGGGCCAGGTGTAGGTGTAGCCTTTTCCCTTTAAGCAAATCAACACCGCAGCAGACGTGTGCG
>Ga0114971_10000659_pt1 | contig 22904 bp, 21 predicted proteins | sample M_140625_MF_Meta_FD_87320 | JGI IMG/M metagenome (GOLD analysis project Ga0114971, IMG submission 87320) | Freshwater microbial communities from Lake Montjoie, Canada to study carbon cycling - M_140625_MF_MetaG | ecosystem: Environmental > Aquatic > Freshwater > Lake | place: Lake Montjoie...
ATCGGTTACTAGGTAGCCAATTAATTTTCCTACTAAATGATTGTTTTTATCGTTGTCCAAACTAGGTGCTCCTTCGCAAATGTGTAAGTAAGCGGCATTGGAATGTTTGCCGAAAAAATAGATAAATTGTCTCAGTTCTTCTACAGAAAATCCGCTGGGAGTCATTGCGCTGCAAGGAATATTAGGAATGGAGTCGAGGTCAATCTCTAGGCCATAGAAGTCATTTTTTATAAAATCTAATGCCAACTGCATTTCCATTGTAAAGTCTTTGGTTTTATGAATTTTTATACAATCGTAAGTGTTGTACAAAACTCTTTCTTTTAGTGTTTTGAGTTTATCTAAAACACTTTTAGAGGTATAGCTTTGATGAAGTCCAAAAATGAAGTATTTTTTTAAGAAACCTTCTTCAAAGGCATAAGAAAATCCGTTTCCGCTGTGACGTCCTTCTAGAATTCGAAAATCGGAATGGGCATCAAAGTTGATAGCATTTATTGGTTTTCCTTTTCCAAGGGCGGTTCCTTTTATGTTTCCATAGGCGTTGTTGTGTCCGCCGCCAATTATTATTGGAGTTTTTCCTGCTTTAACAATAGTTGTAATTATATGAGAAACATCCTTGTCAAGAACAGAGACTAGTTCACCCATTTTTTTTCGGTCTTCTGTACAATTAAAATCAAGATTTTCTACAGCTTTCATTTCTTGTGTTGCATCTAGTGCCCCTAATATTATTATTTGCGATCCTTTGCAAAAGCGATTGTGCTGGATATTTGCAATACTTTTTATTGCACTTTCCCAAGCAGAATTTGCTCCTGGGCGACCATAATTAGCACGGATTCCGATATCTTCAGGGATTCCGAAAAGTACAAATTGGGACTCACATTCTTCAAGAAAAGTGCTAATTTGTTTCTCTTTGGGTATGGTAATCATTTTTTCTCCAAATTTAACTTCGCCACTTCTATGGTTCGTAATTTTGGCTAGATCGGAAGCAGTAAAACGAATAAGTTTTTCCATAAAATTAATCTTTGTGGTATAAAAAATAAAATTATACAAATTTACGTTATACAATTAAATATTATTAAATTTGCACAACTAAATAATTTTAAAATGGAAAATTCTAAAAGTAATACGTCGTTAAAAATAATGGTTTTGGTTTTAATAATGCTATTATTAGGTAGTGTTTTTTATATTTTTAAATTGAAAAATGAGGCTACATCTCTAACTACAGAAGTAAGTTCGGTTAAAACAGAAAAAGAAAATGTAATGAAAGACTTACAAAATCTTAAAGATACTTATGATGCTGCGATTGCTGAAAATACTTCTATGTCGGATGAATTGATTGCTGAAAGACAAAAAGTAGTTGGGTTAATGGCACAGCTAGAAAAATCAAAAGGCGATGCTTCTTCTTTATCAAAATACAAACAACAGTTTTTAGGTCTTCAAACTAAAATGAAAGACTTATTGCAGCAAGTTGATGTTTTGAAAAAAGAAAATCAAGTTTTAACAACTAATTTAGATAGTACAAAAGTGGTTTTATCCGACTCTAAAAACTATAATCAAGTATTAGTTGGTCAAAACGAAGAGCTTTCTAAAACTGTAGAGAAAGGATCTAAACTATCCTTATTAAATTTAAAAACTGCTACTTTTAAACTTAGAAGTTCAGGTAAACAAATTGAAACGGATAAAGCAAGTAGAGTGGATATGCTCAAAATTAGTTTTACAATTGCAGAAAATAGTATTGCTAAATCTGGTGATAAAACTTATTATGTTCAAGTTATTGACAGTAAAAACAATGTTTTAGGAGATAAAATAACTACTAATTTTGGAGATAAATCATTAACGTATAGTTTTACAACTACTGTTAAATATGAAAATAAAACAGTTGATGTTTCTAAAGAGTTAAAAGGCAAAGGTTTTGCAAATGGCACGTATTTTGTAAATGTATTTGATAAAAACGAATTGGTTTCTAAATCCAGTTTCACATTGAGATAGGAAATTTAAATATATTTTTTTTTAGCTAATTCACAAATTAATAATGTGAATTAGCTTTTTTTTATGATATAGTAAAATTATTAAATTCTTTTTCCTTCAATAATTACTTCGTCAATTAGGTTGGAGCCAAATTCATAGGGCAGTTGGTAAAAAGAAGCAACAGGTTTACTAATAATAATATTTGCTTTTTTTCCTTTGGTAATGCTGCCGTGAGTTTCCGAAATCCCCATAGCATAAGCACCGTTAATTGTTGCTGCATTTATTGCTTCTTCTGGAGTCATTTTCATTTTGATGCAAGCAGTTGCTACCACAAAATTCATATTTCCGGATGGCGTAGTACCCGGATTAAAGTCGGTTGCCAAGGCTAATGGTAATCCAGCATCCATCATTTTTCTTGCTGGAGTATAGGGAATACTTATAAAATAGGAACAGGCAGGGAGAGCCACTGGCATTGTATCGGATTTTTTTAATACCATAATATCTTCATCTGTTACTACCTCTAGATGATCTACAGATAAGGCGTTGTGTTTTACACAAGCTGCAATTCCGTTGATTGCGTTAAATTGGTTGACATGGATTTTGGCAATTAAACCTTGTTTTTTCCCCGCTTCTATTATTTGTTCGGTTTCTGACACTGAAAAATAGCCAGTTTCACAAAAAACATCTATGTAATCGGCGAGATTTTCGGATGCAATTTTCGGTAACATTTCATTTATTATTAAATCAATATACCCCGAATGATTGTCTTTATATTCTGAAGGAAAAGCATGTGCTCCAAGAAAGGTTGCTTTTATTTTTATTGGATAATTCTGGGAAAGTCGTTTAATCACACGAAGCATTTTTAGCTCTCCGTCTGCCGTTAATCCGTAACCTGATTTTATTTCGACTGCTCCAGTCCCTTGTTGCATAACTTCTTCTAATCGCACTTTCGATTGTTGGTAAAGTTCCTCTTCAGTGGTCTCGTTTAGTTTTTTAGCTGAATTTAGTATTCCACCCCCGCGATTGGCAATTTCTTCGTAACTCAATCCGTTAATTCTATCTACAAATTCCAATACTCTGTTACCAGCATATACAATGTGGGTATGGCTGTCACACCATGTAGGAAGTACTACTTTACCAGTTGCATCTATAAAAACATCGGCAGTAATATTAGGACAATTTTCCATTGATCCAAAATCGGCAATACAATCATCTTCTATAATTAAAAAAGCATTTTTTATAGAGGGTAATACTGCCATTTCTTCTCCAGATACTTTTTTTATAGCGGTATCTCGAATTTGTAGAAGTTCCTGAATGTTGGTTATTAATGTTTTCATCAAATGATTTTGGGTAAAATTACTTTTTTAAAAAATAATTATTTATAAATTTAAACAAAATTATAACCCGTGCGAAAAATTAAATATAAAAAAGTAAAAAAAGTACAGCCATTATTACTAGAATACACTGGGCTTCATAAATTTACTCAAACAGAAATTCAGTTATTTGTTTACGATACGGATAATTTAGCGGAATTTCATAAATTTTATGAAAACGAAATAGAGAAGCATTTTGATTTTAATAAAGTCAATTGGCTAAACGTACACGGATTAAATGATACCAATATAATAGTTAAAATTGGAGATTTTCTTGGGGTGGATAATTTTATGTTGTCAGATATATTGAACACCACAAAGCGCACAAAACTAGATGAATACCATGACACCTTGTTTTTTAATATTAAATCGTTGTTGCCAGATGCCGATTCGAATAATATTATGGTAGAACAAATTAGTTTCTTGTTGAAAAATGGTATTTTAGTTTCGTTTCAAGAAAAGAGGAGTGATTTCTTCACTCATATTAGGGAACGCATTCGAACCCATTCGGGGATTGTTAGAACTAAAAAAGCAGATTATTTATTGTTTTTGTTATTGGATGCCATTATGGAAAACTTCTACATTACAATTGAAAATGAGGAAGATAAAGTTGAAGAATTGATAAATTTATCCAAACGGAGCACGGATCTTTCTATTCTGGAACAAATTGAAAAACACCGAGATAATTTTAATTTTTTAAAGCGTTCTATTATTCCGTTGCGGGATTCGTTGTACTCTATTAAAAGCATCAAAGATGATAATATTTTCGATGCTATTGACGCCAATAATTTTACTTTTTTTGAAAGATTGCATCAAAAATCTTTAGAACTTTTAGAACAAATTGAATACGATTTAACTACTTTAGAAAGTGCTGCAAACTTCTATTTTTCTACTCAAAGCCATAAGATGAATGAGGTTATGAAAACACTAACAGTAGTTTCGGTATTCTTTATGCCATTAACATTTATTGTAGGAATTTATGGAATGAATTTTAAATACATGCCCGAATTGGATTGGAAGTATGGCTATTTTGGCATTCTTGGAATTATGTTTTTATTACTACTAGGCATGATCTATTATTTTAAAAAGAAGAAGTGGTATTAAATGTTTAAAAAGCTGTTAATAAATTGCTATAATTTATTTGTAGAATAAAATATATGAATTATCTTTGACCTAATTATTAAGATAATACCAAAAGATATGTTTACATTCGCTCAATACTTAGGATTTTTATTGTTTTTAACCATTTTAACTATTGGATTTTGGTTAATGATGTTCTTAGTTAACTTTGTGATCTATTGGATTTTTGGAGCAACAAGAGAGTTGTTAAAAGAAAGAAAAGAAAAAAGAGAATTAGAGCAGGCCTAATTAAGTATTATCAACTTTATCTTATTTTCAAACTTTAGTATACGATTTCAGTTCATAAATAAAACATTATTATTTACTCGAAAGTTATAATAAAATATTTAGAGATCATTTTTACTTTGATGATTACTTGTATTCTGATAAATTATATTAATATTGTGTTTTCTTTATTAGCATTATAATCTGTTTTATTCTTTTTTAGTTCTATAATAATTATTTTTTAAATAAATTTATTTTATCATAAAAAATGGCGGTTTTTTTAAAACCGCCTTATGATTTAAAAATATTTTTATTTTCTATACCTTAACTGTCCACCCAAAAGTATCTTCGGCTAGTTTATATTGAATGTTAGTTAGTTTTTCTTTTAATTGAATAGCGAATGAGTTTTCAATTTTTGGCAAATCATATTCTATGTCTTGATATGAAAATGCACTTATCGGACTAATAACTGCGGCAGTACCAGCACCAAAAACTTCTTTTAAACTTCCGTCTTTTGCTGCTTTAATTAATTCTTCTACAAGCACAGAACGTATTTGAACGTCCATTCCTTCGCGTTTTGCTATGTCAATTAAACTCTTACGAGTCACTCCATCAAGAATTCGTTCACTAGTTGGAGCAGTTAACAAAGTATCGTTTATTCTAAAGAAAACATTCATAGTACCCGCTTCTTCCAATTTAGTATGGGTTGCATCGTCAGTCCAAATAATTTGTTGAAAGCCCTTTTCGTTTGCTAATTTAGTTGGATAAAATTGTGCTGAATAATTACCTGCAGCTTTTGCGGCTCCAATTCCTCCATTTGCAGCACGACTGTAATGCTCGGCAATAATAACTTTTACCTCTCCAGAATAATACGATTTTGCTGGAGATAAAATAATCATAAATCTATATTGTGTAGATGGTTGTGCGATAACTCCAGAACCTATAGCAATCATAAAAGGTCTTATATAAAGAGTGTTTCCTGCGCCAAATTTAACCCAATCCCGATCTATGTCAAGAATAGTTTTTAATCCATCTATGAAGATAGTTTCAGTAACTTCTGGCATTGCCATACGAACAGCAGACTTATTAAATCTCTGAAAATTCTCCTCAGGACGAAACATCCAAACATCATTATTGGCGTCTTTGTAGGCTTTCATACCCTCAAAAATAGCTTGACCATAATGAAAAACTTTTGCAGATGGATCTATAAGAAAAGGTTCGTAAGGTTTAATAATAGGTTTTTGCCATGCGCCATCTTTAAAATCACAAATTAACATGTGATCGGTAAAAACATTTCCAAAAGTTAGATTTTCAAAATCAATGCTTTCTATTTTAGAGGAATTGACTTTAGTTATTTCTATATCAAGAGAGTTATTCAAGCTCATTAGGTAGTTTTTGTTTAAAAAAAATTCGTTTAAAGAATTGATATTCAATTATTTAAAAGTATTTTAATAATTAATTATTTGTAAATAATAATAATTTCCAAAAATAATAAAAAAAATGAATATTTAATTTAAAAATCATTAAATAATTACTTTAAATTAGTGAATATCTATAAATAGTATAAAAAAAATATACAATTTTTAATAATGATAAAAAAAATATTGATTATAGGGTATTTGTTTTTATTATCTGATTATTTTTGTAAATATTAAATATACCTAAAAATGAAAAATGTAGTTTATACTTTAATCTCAGTTTTATTAATTGTAAGTTGTAACAAAAAAGCACAAGTTAAAACCGAAGAAAACCCTGCTGCTTATGCAAAATTTGGAGATAGTATTTCTACGGACAATACAATTAGTAAAGAAGCTTTACTTACCAAATATTTAGCATTAAAAGCTTCGGATACTATTGAGGTAAAAGTTGCTTCGACAATAGTAGATGTATGTCAGAAAAAAGGTTGTTGGATGAATTTAGATCTAGGTTCAGGAAAAACTGCTTTAGTTCGATTCAAAGACTATGGATTTTTTGTACCTAAAAATGCTACAAATAGTGATGTTATTGTTCATGGCAAAGCCTTTGTAGAAGTTACTCCAATTAATGATTTAAAAGAGTATGCTAAGGATGCAGGAAAATCTAAAGCCGCTATTGATAGCATAATCGCTCCTGAAACTAATTATGCTTTTTTGGCAGATGGTGTTTTAATAAAAAAGTAAATGAAAAAACTACTTATTCTATTGGTTATAATTTGTTTTTCTTGTCAAAAGAAAGAGCATAAAAGTCCCAATGACAAAAGTTCTTGTTCTAAAGATAAGAAGTTTGAGGTATACCAAATGTCGGAAATGGCGTCGCTTATGGAGCAAATGTATGTCTTCAATTTACAAATTAAAGATAGAATAGTTAAAGGCGATACTATTGGTAAATATCCAGAATTTTTTAATAAAATATTTACTGCTAAATTAACTGATGCAACGGATAAAGATCCTTTTTTTGATGAAAAAGCAACAGCTTATATTGTAGCACAAAAATTAATTTATTCCGATTCTAAAAATGCTAAACAGCATTTTAATGAAGGAGTAACCGCTTGTATTACTTGTCATGAAGGAAAATGTGGAGGACCTATTCCGAAAATTAAAAAATTATATATAAAATAAATTTTGAAACGAGAAATAATTCAAACACAAGATGGTTCTACCACAATTCATTTGCCAGAATGGGAGGAAAGTTACCATTCTAAACATGGAGCAATTCAAGAAGCGTATCATGTTTTTATAAAATCTGGATTGGAATTATTTAAAGATAAACACATATCTATTTTAGAGATAGGTTTCGGAACTGGATTAAATGCATTTATTACTTATTTGGAATCTAAAAAATCAAGTCAGAATATCGATTATGTTGGTGTTGAAGCTTATCCAGTTCTAGTAGAAGAAGCACTACAAATGAATTATGTTTTAGAATTGCAGGCACAAGAAACTCAAGAAGTTTTTGCAAGAATACACCAATCTAAATGGGAAGAAATACATCAATTAGATATTAATTTTAATTTGACTAAAAGAAAACAATTTTTTCAGGATATTACGGATAAAAATGAATTTGATTTAATTTATTTTGATGCTTTTGGCTTTCGAGTGCAGCCAGAACTTTGGTCTTTAGAGATTTTTAAAAAAATGTATACTGCTTTAAAAAAAGGAGGCGTATTGGTAACTTATGCTTGTCGTTCTTCTATAAAAAATGCAATGTTAGAAAGTGGTTTTACAATCGAAAAATTGCCTGGAGCGCCCGGAAAAAGAGAAATGTTGCGTGCAACTAAAAACTAATTATTTTGTTGGCTTAGGGCTAATAATTTGAACGTTTTGAAAAACTATAGCTCCTTTAATTACTCCAGCAATTGTTGAGCGTAGAGCGTCTATAATATGAATCTTCAATTCATTTTTAGGATAAATTAAACTTACTTCTCTAGCCGGTTTAGGCTCTACAAAATGACGTAATTTGGCTTGGTCTTTTTCTTTTAAATCTAAGGTGTGTAAATAGGGAAGCAAAGTGGTTCCTAGTCCTTCATCAGCTAATTTAATGAGGGTTTCAAAACTCCCGCTTTTAATTTTGAAGTGATTATTTTCAAAGTTTTTATCGTTTTTACATAGGTTTAGAATGCTATCTCTAAAGCAATGCCCATCTTGTAAAAGTAGTATTTCATCTAAATTTAAATCGCTAATTTCAATTTCTTTTTTGTTGTATACTCCATGGTTTTCTGGGATGTAAGCTACAAAAGGTTCAAAATACAAAACAATTTCTTTTATTTTTTCTTCGTTTAACGGAGTCGCCGCTATCGCTGCATCCAAATGACCATTATTTAATTTAAAAATAATATCTTCCGTATGTAATTCTTCAATTATCAATTTTACTTTCGGATATTTTTTGATAAAATTATTTAAAAACATTGGTAATAGAGTAGGCATAATGGTTGGTATTATTCCTAAACGAAACTCACCTCCAATTACTCCTTTTTGTTGCTGTACAATATCTAGAATTCTATCCGCTTCATTTACAATATTTTTAGCTTGATTTACAATTTTATCACCAATTTCTGTAATTTGAATTGGCTTTTTTGTTCGGTCAAATATTTGAATTCCGAGTTCTTCTTCTACTTTTTGTATTTGCATACTCAACGTAGGTTGTGTAACAAAACATTTTTCGGCTGCTAAAGTAAAGTTCTTATATTCTGCCACAGCAAGAACATATTGAAGTTGCGTTATTGTCATTGGTATAATAATATATTATGCAAATATAAAAACTATCAATTAAACTTATAGTATTGAAATTGAATTAATTTTGGGAATTAAGATTTAATTCGTGATAATAAAATTTGTTAAAAAAATTAAAAATAATTTTTTTTATTTATGCTTAAAAACTAATTTTGAAAAATGAAATTTATTTCAACAATAATATTAGTCTTTTTTATCTCATTTCTAGCAACTCCTACAATTGTATCAGTTATTAAGAAAGGTTCCGATGTTTCAGTTCTTTTTAGTTTTGATGATGAAGAATCACAAAAAGATTTTAAAGAAATTAAAGCTGATTTGACTATTAAATATGATTTTACATCTGTTAATTATTCAATAATTACTTTCTCTAAAATAATTTCAGAAAATTTATCTAGGCATGATAATGTTTCTGAAGAAATATTTTCTCCTCCGCCAGAAATAGTTTAATAAATCTTGCAATCGTTTCAAATAAATTGAAGCGTATTTTATTTATTAAATTAATTTTAGGTATGACAAAAAAAATCAATCTTTTTGCTAACCTTAAATCAGATTTCGCATCTGGTTTAGTGGTTTTTTTAGTGGCTTTGCCGTTATGTCTTGGTATTGCATTAGCAAGTGGGGCTCCCTTATTTTCAGGTATTATTTCAGGTATTATTGGCGGAATTGTTGTTGGTTATTTGAGCCAATCTCATATAAGTGTTTCTGGTCCTGCAGCTGGATTAACAGCTATTGTATTATCAGCAATAACCGATTTAGGTTCTTTTAATGCTTTTCTTCTAGCAGTTTTAATTGCTGGATTAATTCAATTAGCATTGGGTTTTATTAAAGCAGGAAGTATATCTAATTTTTTTCCAACCAATGTTATTGAAGGAATGTTGGCTGGTATTGGAGTAATTATTATTCTAAAACAGATACCTCACGCTTTTGGTTATGATCCCGATTTTGAAGGAGATTTATCTTTTTTACAATTTGATGGTCAAAACACATTTTCAGAGTTATTTTCAATTATAAATCACGTTCAATTAGGTTCAATTATTATTGCTTTAGTTTCAATAGGTATTTTGATTTTGTGGAATAAAATTGAATTTTTAAAGAAAATAAAATTAGTTCCACCAGCATTAGTAGCTGTATTAGTTAGTATTTTATTGAACGAATTCTTCATTCAATCTGGAAGTAGTTTAGCCATAATCAAAGAACATTTAGTTAGTTTACCAGTTCCAACAACTTTAGAAGAATTTAAAAATATAATTGTAACACCTGATTTTAGTGCAATTTCAAATTCTAAAGTATGGATTGTAGCCATTACAATTGCTATTGTAGCATCAATAGAAACTTTGTTATGTGTAGAAGCTGCAGATAGAATGGATGTTCAAAAAAGATATACGGACACTAACGTTGAATTGAAAGCCCAAGGAATTGGGAACGTTATTAGTGCATTGTTAGGTGGATTGCCTATGACCTCTGTTGTAGTAAGAACTACAGCAAATAATACTGCAGGCGCAAAATCAAAAATGTCAACAATTATTCATGGAGTGCTACTGTTAGTAAGTGTAATGGCAATTCCAAGTATTTTAAATAAAATACCGTTGGCCACATTGGCAGCTGTTTTATTATTAGTTGGATATAAATTAGCAAATCCAAAAACTATTAAACATTTTTGGGAAAAAGGAAAATATCAATTCATTCCGTTCATAGCAACATTTGGTGCAGTCGTTTTTACTGATTTGTTGAAAGGCGTAGCTTTAGGTATGGTTATTAGCTTTATTTTTGTCTTGAAAGGAAATATGAAAAGGGCTTATAATTTTAGAAAAGAAGAATATCATGATGGTGATGTGATTCATATCGATTTATCTCAGGAAGTTTCTTTTCTGAATAAAGCCGCCATTAAATCAACATTAGCATCAGTACCTGAAAATTCTAAAGTAATAATTAACGCTTCTGATACAGTTTATATTTCCCATGACGTTTTGGATTTAATTAAAGAATTCAAAAAGATTCGAGCTAAAGAAGAAAATATTAATGTAAAATTGGTAGGTTTCAAAAAAGCTTATGATTTGGTAAATACTGGCGAAGAAGAGAAACACGTTTTTGTTGAGTCTAAGAAATAATACCAACTTATATGAAAATAGTTTTATTTATTTTACTTTCATTAGGCCTTAATGAATTTGCTTATTCGCAAAAATCAGAAATCGGAAATTGGTTTGTTTATTTTGGCAATCAGAAGATAAATAAAAATTGGAATTGGCATAACGAAATTCAATACCGAAATTACGATTTTGTAGGCGATATGAATCAATTATTACTCCGAACAGGCATTGGTTATAACCTGACGGAAAATAATAATAATGTTTTATTAGGATATGGATTCATCAATACTCAAAAGTATATTTCAAATTCTGATCAAAAACAAGAATCTAACGAACATCGAATTTTTCAACAGTATATCAAAAAAATGAATTTTGGTAGATTTTATTTTCTAAATAGATTTAGAGTGGAACAACGATTTTTAACGAATGATTTTCAGATTAGACTCCGGTATTTTTTGAATATCAATATTCCAATAAATAAAAAAACACTCGATAAAAATGCTATTTATTTATCTACATACAACGAAATTTTTGTTAATACCGAAAATAAATTGTTTGATAGAAATAGGATTTATGCCGCTTTAGGATTTGTAATTAATAAAAATTGCAAAGTTGAAGCTGGTATAATGTCACAAAGTTTATTACAATCCAATCGCAATCAATTTCAAATTGTGATTTTTAACAATCTCCCATTTAATAATTAAAAATATGAAAACATTAAACAAAGAATTACAAGCTTCAATCACACCAAGAAAAGCTTTAGAAATATTAAAAGAAGGAAATAATAGATTTGTAAATAATCTTAAAGCACATAGAGATTTGCTCGAACAAGTAAATGATACTCGCGATGGACAATGGCCTTTTGCAACTATTTTAAGTTGTATTGATAGTAGAACATCAGCCGAGCTGATTTTTGATCAAGGATTAGGTGATATTTTTTCTGTGCGAATTGCTGGAAATATTGTTAATACAGATATTTTAGGAAGTATGGAATTTGCATGTAAAGTAGCTGGATCCAAACTGGTTGTGGTTTTAGGTCATAGCAAGTGTGGCGCTGTAAAAGGTGCTTGTGATCATGTAGAAATGGGCAATCTTACTGAATTATTATCTAAAATTCAACCTGCAGTTTATCAAGAAAAGCAAACAAAAGTAGATCGAAATGCAAGCAATTCAACTTTTGTAGAAAATGTTGCAGAAATTAACGTCAAACGAAGTGTTAAAAATATAATTCAACGAAGTTTTATTATAGAAAAAATGATTGAAAACGGAGAAATAGGTGTAATAGGAGCAATGCATAATATAGAAACTGGAGAAGTAACTTTCTATAATGACGTTGAATTTATTAAAGATGACCTTAACCCAAATTTTTCTCTAGCTGAATTAAGCTAAAAGATTTATTTCCATTAATCATAATAATTAATTTTATTGTGGTTAATGGATTTTATTATTATTAGAAAGAAATAAAAAAAGCAACTAAAATAGTTTTAATCGATTTTGTTTAAGAACTGTTTTCGAAACGAATTATTTAGTACAAGCTTTTATATTTGCTTGGAAAAGCTTCGTGCATAATAGCATAAACTTTTTCGAAAATATCTTCTGCTGAAGGTTTTGAAAAATAATCTCCATCGGTACCATAAGCAGGACGGTGGGATTGGGATGCTAATGTTTGTGGGGCACTATCTAAATATTGGTACCCATTTTGATTTTCTATAATTTCCTGTAATATGTAAGCACTTGCTCCGCCCGGAAGGTCTTCGTCAATTACCAAAAGACGGTTGGTTTTAGCAATACTTTTAACTATATCGTGATTGATATCAAATGGAAGTAGCGATTGAATATCAATGATTTCAGCATTAATTCCAAAATTTTCTAATTCTTTTGCTGCTTGCTCAACAAGTCTTAGAGTTGAACCATAAGAAACTAACGTAATATCGTCACCTTCTCTAATAGTTTCTACAACACCAATAGCGGTTTTAAATTCACCTAAATTCAATGGCATTTTTTCTTTCAAACGATAGCCATTTAAACATTCAATTACTAATGCAGGCTCGTCTTTTTCTAGTAAAGTATTATAGAATCCAGCTGCTTTAGTCATATTTCTTGGTACTAAAACGTGAATTCCACGAATGGCATTGATTATCATTCCCATTGGAGAGCCCGAATGCCAAATTCCTTCTAAACGATGTCCACGAGTTCTAATAATTAATGGCGCTTTTTGACGACCATGAGTTCTGTATTGCAAAGTAGCTAAATCGTCGCTCATGATTTGGATTGCATATAATAAATAATCTAAGTATTGAATTTCTGCAATTGGACGCAAACCTCGCATTGCCATTCCTATTCCTTGACCAATAATAGTTGCTTCTCTTATTCCTACATCGGCTACACGAAGTTCACCATATTTTTCTTGCATTCCTTCTAATCCCTGGTTTACATCTCCAATATTACCGGAGTCTTCACCGAAAATTAAAGATTCAGGGTATTTAGTGAAAATAGCATCAAAGTTATCCCTTAAAACTAATCGAGCATCTACATCTTCAGCAGATGGATTGTAAGTTGGAGCAACATCAATAGATGTTAATACATTTTTATCCGATTGCGAAAAAAGATGTGAACTGAACTTTGGTTGAATTTTATTGGTATAATTAGTAATCCAATTGGATAGTGGTATTTTGTTTGTTGTTTCGTTAATTACTATTCGCAATACTTTTCGTGCTGAAATTAAAATATCTTTTCGAATAGGCTCTTTTATGGAGGCTAAATCGGAAATCATTTTTTCTATAAAAACTTTATTTTCACTAGAATCAGCAAGCGTTTTAAATATTGCTAAAAGCTCAATTTGTTCCTCTTTCATTGGGTCAACAAATGCTTTCCAAGCAACTTTTTTACCTTCTAAAACATCTTTTTTAGCTTGTGCTTCAACTGTTTCTAATTCTTCCGAAGTTGCCAAATTATTTTCTATTAACCATCCACGCATTTGAACTAAACAGTCAAAATTTGCTTCCCAAGCCAAGCGGTCGGCATTTTTATAACGTTCATGACTTCCAGAAGTGGAATGTCCTTGTGGTTGTGTTAGCTCGATTATATGAATAAGCACCGGCACATGTTCTTCTCGAGCAATTGTCGCAGCTTTTTCATAAGTGGAAACTAGGGTAGGATAATCCCAACCTTTTGCAGTTAGAATTTCATAACCATTATTATTTTCATCCCGTTGAAAACCTTTTAAAATTTCAGAAATATTTTCTTTTGTAGTTTGGTGTTTTGCATGAACTGAAATTCCGTATTCATCGTCCCAAACACTCATAACCATAGGAACTTGAAGTACTCCAGCTGCATTAATGGTTTCAAAGAATAAACCTTCTGATGTAGATGCATTTCCTATTGTTCCCCAAGCAATTTCATTTCCATTTTGAGAAAAATTTGTTTGATTAATTCCAGTTACTTTTCTATATATTTTGGATGCTTGTGCCAGTCCTAATAAACGTGGCATTTGTCCTGCAGTTGGAGAAATATCTGCGCTTGAATTTTTTTGAATAGTTAAATTCTTCCAATTTCCATTTTCGTCAAGCGAATGTGTTGCAAAGTGGCCTCCCATTTGCCTTCCTGCACTCATTGGGTCAAAATTAATATCTGTATGGCCGTATAATCCAGCAAAAAATTGCTCAATTGTTAGTTCGCCAATAGCCATCATAAAAGTTTGATCGCGATAATATCCCGAACGGAAATCTCCATTTTTGAATGCTTTTGCTAAAGCCAATTGCGGTACTTCTTTTCCGTCACCAAAAATCCCAAATTTAGCCTTACCAGTAAGTACTTCACGTCTTCCTAACAAGCTACATTCTCTACTTATAGTGGCAATTTTAAAATCGTTTAAAACTTCTGCTTTAAAATCTTCAAAAGTTATTTCGACTTTGGTTTGTGTTTCGGTCATAATTGAAATGGGATTTCTTAATTTAACAAAAATAAAGAAAAAGAACTAATAATAGTAATTCTTGTAAAAAAATAATTTAATTATTGCTAATTATTTAGATTTAAAGACCGTTAAAAATGTATTATATATCTAAAATCTATTAAAATAATATTTTATTATTAGTTTATTGGGGTAATTGTTAATTAATAGTAATGAAGAAATAAAGAATAATAAAATTTAATTTTTAGCAATTTTTAAAAGTATTTGAAGAAAAAAGAGATAAAAAACTACAGGATTCTTTGTTATAAATCCAAATCAAACAATCGTTTTAATTCTTCCAAATGAGGATTAATTTCATTTAAACGGTTGTATTTATCTTGAGCAGTAAATGCTATTTTACTTTTAATACTTTCATTTACTACAATATCAATACTTAATTTATGGTTGTGTAAATGACCCCGGAGATATCCAAGTAACTCATTTTTCTCTTTTTCAAAATCAATCTTGGAACCTTCATTTGGTAATTCATAAATGATTTTGAAGCCATCTAATTTAGGATCACTAATTCGCAATAGCGATGCCATAATCATTAGTCCCTTATCATTGAGTCGTTGCGCATATTTAAACCAAAAATCAAGCATTTCTGTTTCTGTGAATGCTTCTGTTGGAAATTGTGTTACCTCCTTAATTATTCCTTTTTGTGATTCTAATAATTCCTTTTTTGCTCGAATACTTGACATAGATAGAGCGGAAATAGAAGTAGTTTCAGATTTAATACTTAAAGTTTCGGGCTGAAGATTTAAGGATTCAGGGATTGAATTATCTGGAGTCGAAATTATTTCATCAACAGGCGCTAGACTTTCAACTTTAACCTCGGAGCTCAGTACTTCTTTTTCGGAAATTACGTCTATTAACTTAGTACTAACGACTTCAGCAATTGAATAATCTTGTTTTCTAAAATAAATGGGTGGAATTATAAAGTCAACTTTTTTTTTTCTCCATCAAAGTTGATAGAGCAAAGTTGCATTAGAGCTAGTTCTACTAACAAGCGTTGGTTTTGGGAAACCTTAAATTTTAAGTCACAGTCATTGGCAATTTCGATTCCTTTTAAAAGAAAATCAGATTGGCATTTCTGGGCTTGTTCACCATATAATTTCTGGGCTTGTTCTCCGGCTTCCAACAAACTTAAAGTTGCTGGGTTTTTGCACTAATAAATCTCGAAAATGAGAAGCCAAACCAGAAATAAAATGATGCCCATCGAAACCTTTTGCTAGTATTTCGTTATAGGACAATAAGATTTGAGGTATGTTATTTTCTAATAGTAAGTCGGTTACCGTAATATAAGTTTCATAATCTAAAACATTCAAGTTTTCGGTAACTGCTTGACGCGTTAAGTTTGTACCACAATAGGAGACAACTCTATCAAAAATAGACAACGCATCTCGCATTGCACCATCCGCCTTTTGAGCAATGATATGTAAAGCGTCATCTTCACATGTTATACCTTGACTTGCAGCGACTTCTGCTAGATGTTCTTTAGCATCCTTAACTGTAATTCGCTTAAAATCAAATATCTGACAACGAGATAATATTGTTGGAATTATTTTGTGTTTTTCGGTAGTAGCCAATATGAAAATGGCATGTTTAGGGGGCTCTTCTAATGTTTTTAGGAATGCATTAAAAGCTGCAGAGGACAGCATGTGTACCTCATCAATAATATAAACTTTGTATTGTCCAGTTTGGGGCGGTATTCTAACTTGGTCAATTAAACTTCGAATATCATCAACGGAGTTATTAGAAGCGGCATCTAATTCAAAGACATTAAAAGCAAAATCTTCATTTGGATTGTCATAACCAGGTTGATTAATTTTTCGAGCCAAAATTCTAGCGCAAGTTGTTTTCCCAACGCCACGAGGTCCTGTAAATAATAGGGCAGAGGCCAGGTGATTGGTTTCTATAGCATTTAATAATGTATTTGTAATTGCTTGTTGCCCCACAACATCTTTAAATGTTTGCGGACGGTATTTACGAGCAGATACGACAAATTGTTCCATAGAAATTTATTGGATTACAAATATAGGCTTGAAATATCAATTATCAAATACTATGCTTTAAATTGTTTACTCAATTATCATTTCTTTTAATTTTTCTCTGTAGGCTTCTAGAATTCTAATTTTATAAATTAAACCATAAAATTTACCATTTTTAGTAACAGGAATAACTGATTGATTGGAATTTTCAAACTTTTGCATGATAAATTCCATGCCGTCATCATGATAAATTATTTCTTTGGGTTGCGAAAGAATTTCACTAATCAAAGTGAATTTAATTCGATAGGTATTAAAAATAATTGAGCGAATTTCTTCAAAGTCAACGATACCTAAAAGTTGGTTTTTATCATCCAATACAGGAATTATTTGTTGGTTGGTTGTAGATAAATGTTCTACTAAATTCTCCAATGATTTTTCCATTGAGGTAGTTTTCACCTCTGTATCTACAAGTTTTAAAAAGTCTATGCTTTGTAGAATATTCTTATCTTTATCACTAGTAAAAACTTCGCCACGATCTGCTAATGCTTTGACATCCATAGAATAATTATCAAATTGCTTTGAAACAGCGTAGCTTATTGAAGACACAATCATTAACGGAACCATTAAGTCGTAACCGCCAGTTATCTCTCCAATTAAGAAAATTGCAGTTAATGGTGCATGAAACAATCCGCTAAGTATTCCTGCCATACCTACAATTGTGAAATTGGCAATTGGTAATGTGTTAGAAATACCCAATAAGTGTATGGCTTTTGCTACAAAAAAGCCTAAATAGGAACCTACAAATAGTGCAGGAGCAAAGTTCCCTCCGTTACCTCCAGAACCTAAAGTAAGTCCAGTTGCAAAGGATTTAAGTAATACAATTAATCCTACAAAGGTTAACAAAATCCAAGGTTTACTCCTGTGATTTTCTAATAAGGTATTGTTTAAAATCGATTCTGGATGTCCGGTAGATAATATTTTAATGCTTTCATAACCTTCTCCAAAAAGTGTTGGAAAAAAGAAAATCAATACAGCTAATAGCGTTGCTCCAAAAAGCGCTTTTTTATAAGTGTTATTTTTAAATCGACTAAAAAAATGTTCAACTTTTCGGAAGTTTCTAGCATGGTAAACAGAAACTAATCCTGCTAAAATTCCTAATAGAATATAATAAGGTGTATTATGAAAATTAAATGTAAGGTTTTGTTTGAAAGTTAAAAGTACATCTGTGCTTAATACTATTTCTGTAACTAAAGCACCAGTTGCTGCTGATATTATAATTGGTATAAATGCTGAAATGCTTACATCCGTAAGGACAACTTCAATAGCAAAAAGCACTCCTGCGATGGGAGCATTAAAGGCAGCACCAATACCTGCTGCAACTCCGCAAGCCAAAAGTAAGATTCTATCTTTTTGGGATAACTTATATTTTTGAGCAAAATTTGACCCAAAGGCAGCGCCTGTAATGGTAATTGGACTTTCTAATCCTGCAGATCCCCCAAGTCCAACGGTAAGTGAACTTGTAATAATTTGGGCATACATTTGCTTTTTTGGTAAAATCCCTCCTTTTTTGGCAACAGCAAATAATATTCGGGAACTTCCTTTTTCAATAGAACCATCTAAAAATTTCTTAACTACAAAAACGGTTAACAAAATTCCTATAATAGGAAAAACACTATTTGCAAAAGGTAATTTTAAATACTCGTTTGCATAATTTGCAAACTTAAAAACATTATGGGCAAAAGTCTTTAAAATAATCACTGCTAAAGAACAGGATATGGCAACGGCAACACTGGATAGGTAAATGAAGTTTCTTTCGGATAGAATGGTTTTTGCTAAAAAAAATACCGCTTCCAGTCGTCTAGCAATTCGACGGAAAAATAATTGTATCGAAACAGATTTACGAATTGACATTTTAGAATAATTTCAAAAGATAACAAATATAAGCTAATTTATATTTCGTATTGCCTCTCGCTTACTTAAAGGTTTTAATTTAGTTGAATTTACAAATTCCAAAACCCCATCAGGATTTAAACGACTATAATCACGCAATGACCAGCCAATAGCCTTTTGAATTAAGAATTCCTTAGAATCTTTGTGTTTTTCGCATTCTGATTTAAGTAAATCAAAATTTGTTTTTTCTTTATAACTCAATTGAAAAATAATAGCAGATCGGTTCAACCACAAGTTTTTAGAATTAGAAAAACGTTCTATTACAGTCATTGTCTCCTTTGGGAAATAATTCAAATAACCGCCTAATAAATATTTTGCAATGGTATCTACTGAGTCCCACCAAGAATTGGTTATCAGTATTTTTTCAATTAATTGAATGTCTTCTAAAACATACTTTTTCTTTATTTCTTTAACAAATATGTCAATTGCACATTGGTGAAATTCACGCTCTTTTTTTTGAAATAATTCCCAACTAATACTTCTAAAATTATTTTTAACTTCATCTTGATGTTTATGATAATTGTTTTTTAAAATAGCCCTTCGGTTATACGTTTTTATTCCTAAAAAGAAAAAATTATTCTTCATGTATTTCTGCATCGTTACCGCTAATTCTAGATTGGAATTCAGGTGAAGTTCGGTTTCTAAATCTTTAATAAAAGTCAAGATAATTCGAGTAATTTTTGTTGGCAATGTAACTGTAATTCTTGAAAAAAAAGCGTAAATTCTGTTTCTAATTCGTTGTAGAAAATCGTAACTTCTACAATAGCTTCCTGCATATTTACTCTATGTTTGGTTCGGTAATCCATTTGAAATAATATTATTTCTAACCCTTCTAAACTAGCATATTGCACCAGCCAATTTTGATCAATCATGTAAGGTAAAAGGTTTTGTGTTTTAGGTGTTAGAATATCATAATTCTTCTGCATTAACGAATAAAAATTATCGCAATAAACTTCTAAATTTTCATTTGAATAGGAGTTCCAATTTTTTGCTAAAAAATGATCATAAACTATATCCATAATCACCCCAGAATAATGTCCATATTTTTCATGTAATCGGTGTTTGCTTTTTCTATAAATAGGATGGGCATCGGTGAAAGTGTCGATATAACGGTGCAATAAAATCCCTCTCTTTAAGTCGCCAGAATACTCTAAATAGCGCTTGCCATGAATACTATCTGCCATAAAATTTCCAATTTTAATAAAATCGTTAGTTCCAGAAAGATAAATATGGGCTAGGAAATTCATTTATTATTTTTAACTTTTACTCTGTAAATATAGAATTTTTCCTTTTTAATAAATTGCAAGAATACCTATATTTGCAAAAGAACTTTAAGGAGCGCTACACTCTTTAGACTTATAACCTTCTAAACTAATAAAATGACTTTAATAAAATCAATATCTGGAATTCGTGGAACTATAGGTGGAAAAGTTGGAGATAATTTAACTCCTGTAGATGCTGTAAAATTTGCTTCTGCTTATGGTACTTTCTTAAAGCAAAATTCTACTAAAGACAGGATAAAAGTAGTAATTGGTCGGGATGCTAGAATTTCTGGGCCTATGATTCATAACTTAGTTATAAACACGCTATTAGGTTTGGGTATTGATATAATAGATTTAGGTCTTTCTACTACACCTACAGTTGAAATTGCAGTTCCGTTGGAGAATGCTGATGGGGGGATAATTTTAACTGCTTCGCACAATCCGAAACAATGGAATGCCTTAAAATTATTGAATTCTAAAGGTGAATTTCTTAGCGGAAAAGAAGGCGAATTGATTTTGGAAATTGCCGAAACTGAAGCTTTTGATTTTGTAGATGTTGATTCTTTAGGAGAAATTACAATCAACGATGCCTATATGGATATTCATATTGATGAAGTTTTAAATTTACCTTTAGTAGATGCAGAAGCAGTGGCTAAAAGAAAATTTAAAGTTGTATTGGATGGTGTGAATTCTTCAGGGGGTATTATTATTCCAAAGTTATTAGAATTGATGGGAGTTGAGTGCGTAAAATTATACTGCGAACCTAATGGTCAATTTCCGCATAATCCAGAACCTCTTAAAGAACACTTAGGAGATATTTGTAAATTAGTTTTAGAAGAAAAAGCCGATTTTGGAATTGTAGTTGATCCAGATGTAGATCGATTGGCTTTCATTTCAAACGATGGTGAAATGTTTGGCGAAGAATATACTTTGGTGGCTTGTGCGGATTATGTACTAAGTAAAACCCCAGGAAATACAGTTTCTAATATGAGTTCTTCTCGTGCTTTGAGAGATATTACTAACAAGCATAATGGAAATTACAAAGCAAGTGCAGTAGGCGAAGTAAACGTAGTTGCCTTGATGAAAGAAACAAATGCAATTATTGGCGGTGAAGGAAACGGCGGAATTATATATCCAGAATCCCATTATGGTAGGGATAGTTTAGTTGGAGTTGCTTTATTCTTAACACATTTAGCAAGTCTAGATTGCACTGTTGCCGAATTGAGAGCAAGTTATCCTCAATATTATATGAGTAAAAATAAAATAGAATTAACTCCGCAAATAGATGTGGATGCTATTTTAGTCACTATGACCGAAAAATATAAAAATGAGGATATTTCCACTATTGATGGAGTGAAAATCGATTTTGCTACAGAATGGGTGCATTTAAGAAAATCCAATACAGAACCAATAATTCGAATCTATACAGAAGCTCCAACACAAGTTGAAGCCAATATTTTAGCAACTCGAATTATTGATGAAATAAAAAGTATTGCTAAGATTTAAAAAAGAAATTAATTTACGAACTGCAAGATAACATAGAACAACCTATTTTATCTCTTGCCCAGTCGGGTCTTTTGGCATACCATTTACTAAATTTTACTTGCTCTTCATAAGGATTTTTTAGTAACTGATGTAATTCTTTTATCATAGAATAATCTTCCAATTCAGCTGCATCTATAGCTAATTGTGCCATGTAATTTCGTAATACATATTTAGGATTAACTGCATTCATGTCAATTTTACGTTCCTCATCCGAAGGTTCTTCAAGTTGTAATCGGTTCGTATATTTATCAAACCAACTATACCAAGATTTAAGAATTTCTCCTTCTATTTCCTCGTGTTTATAAAAGGCATTGTTTATTGTTGCAATACTAATTTCAGAGGAGCTATTTTTCTTTACCGAACTTAATTCTCTAAAAAAGATAGTCATATCTGTTTCTGAAAGTTGTAAAACTATCTCTAAACTAGCAATTAATTTTTCATCTTCTGAAACTATTTTTTTTAATCCTAGTTTAGCCCGCATCATGTCTAAATATTTAGAATCATATATTTTTTTAAAATCACCAAGAATCAATTCTAATGGTTGCGCCTCCTCTATTAATGGATATAAAGCATTTGCTAATTGGTATAAATTCCATTGCGCCACATTGGGTTGGTTTTCAAATCGGTATCTTTTAAATTCTCTGTCTGTGGTGTTTGGAGTCCAATTGTAATTATAATCTTCCAGCCATCCATAAGGACCGTAGTCTATTGTCAATCCAAGAATGGACATATTATCGGTATTCATAACTCCGTGAACAAACCCTACTCGTTGCCAATGAACTACCATTTCTAAAGTTTTGTTGGAAACGGATTTAAAAAAGTCCAAATATTTTTCTTTCCCTGTAGAGGTAATTTCTGGGAAGTACTGATTTATTGTAAAATCAGTAAGTTTTTTTAAAGTTTCTAAATCATTTTGAGAAGAAAACAATTCGAAATTTCCAAATCTGATAAAACAGGGAGCTACTCTACAAACAACAGCACCCTTTTCATAATTAGGATTTCCATCGTACATAACATCTCTCAAAACCAGATCTCCTGTAAGGATTAAGGATAAAGAACGAGTGGTTGGAACTCCTAAATGAAACATAGCTTCACTACATAAATGCTCTCTTATTGAAGATCGAAAAACTGCTAAACCATCGGCTCTTCGGGAATAAGGTGTGCTTCCTGCGCCTTTTAGTTGCAGGGTAAAAACTTTATCTTTATGTTTTATTTCTGCCAATATAATTG
>Ga0114971_10000660_pt1 | contig 22895 bp, 21 predicted proteins | sample M_140625_MF_Meta_FD_87320 | JGI IMG/M metagenome (GOLD analysis project Ga0114971, IMG submission 87320) | Freshwater microbial communities from Lake Montjoie, Canada to study carbon cycling - M_140625_MF_MetaG | ecosystem: Environmental > Aquatic > Freshwater > Lake | place: Lake Montjoie...
ATCATTAAAAAATGTTGCCGAAATTAGAAAAGAAATTGCGCAAGAATTTAACGTGCCAACAATTTTTAATTATTTAGGGCCACTTTTGAATCCGGCAAATACTAAAATTCAAATGATTGGCACCTCAAATAAATCAACCATGAGGCCAATGCTTGAAGCCTTGAAAATCATGGGCTCAAGCCGCGCTTATATTGTTCATGGATTTGACGGAATGGATGAAATTACGTTATGCGATAATTCTTATTTGCTAAAACTTGAAGATGATAAAATTTTTTCTGAAGAAATTATAAATCCGACAGATTTTGGATTTAAAAAAGTTATGATCGATGATTTAAAAGGCGATAATCCAAAATATAACGCGCAAAAATTACAAGATTTATTTGATGGACAAAAGTCGGCATACCGCGATATTGTTGCCTTGAACGCGGCTTTTGTTTTTCAGTTAGCAAAAAAAGTTAGCAATATTAATGACGGCATTAAAATTGCAATAGATGTGATTGAAAGTGGTAAGGCGAAAAAATTATTGCATAGTTTATGATAGCGCTTTTATAAATCAGAAGATTTTGATTTTTTATGGCGCGTTATATTTTGCTCTAAAATTTCAAATAAAGCCTCATCTAATTCAAGAAAATAGCCATCTTATAATCAGCTAGCGCACTTTGATATCTCTCGAATATTTCTATTACAGAGGCTTTCGCGGCAGCGGTGTCTTGCTCTCGCAGGTTTACTAAAAAGAAATTACTAGCGCCATGTTTAAATTTTTCGCGTTCAGAGCTTTCTAATAATTCTGCCAATTTCGATTCTTCTGAAATATTTTGATGCATCTCGACTGCGCCAGAAATTTGAATTTTAATTCTTTCAATTTCAGCTTTAATTTTTTCTTCAATCAGTTGTTGTTCATATTTTATAGATTTTAATTTTGATTCATATTCAAGGCTTTTTCCGCTGGCTTCGCGCTGTTGCAGCGGAACGGAAAAATCAAGGCCTATATAATTATTAGCTTCAGATCTTGAATTTGGGCCATTTCCTAAATCTTTCGAAGCGCCAAAATCAACATCTAATTTAGGTTTAAAAATATTTTTTGCATAATTTAATTGGCTTGAATTTTTTTCTTTTTGAATTTTTATAATTCTTAATTCTGGCCTGTTAGTAAGCGCATTTTCTAGGTCGTGCAGGCTTTGAGAAATTTCAATTTCATGAAGATTGTGGTTAATTTCTGGTGCTTGATTTTTTTTAGGAATATTCGGTTTGCCATTTTCATCGCGCCAAAAAAGCGAAAGATAAATTGCAGAATTTTCTAAATCTTGTTTAGCCTTTACCAGAGCGCTTTTGCGGCGCAAAATATTTTTTTTATTTTCAAAAACAATAATTTGCGCAACATCACCTTTATTTAATTTTTCTTCAAGTTGAGTTTGGCGCCTTAGCGAAAGTTGATAAAGTTCTTCGTAAATATGAAAAATTTTTACCGACGAAACCCATTTCCAATAAGCTTTTGAAGCATCGCGCTCAATTTCTTTTTTTATTGTCTCGAGTTGAATTTTACTTTCTTGAATGCCAAGATTTGACAAAATTACTTCAAGACGATTGCCGTCAATGAAGCTGTCCCTAAGTAAAGAAAATTTTGCGCCAGCTCGATATTCTCCGCCGCTGTTGGTGCGCTGGCCTCCTTCATAATCGGGAAATTCGCCAAAAGACTTACGATATCCGCCGTAAACTTTTGCTCCCATAAAGCCCAACTCTTTTTCAAGAGAAGTATCGGAAATTTTTCCATCATAAAAACCACGACTTTTATCGTAATAATTATGTTTAAGTCTAATATCAAAAAACCCCAAAGAGGCGAGGGCAGTGCCTTCTGCGGCATTTACTTTTTCGTAATATGATAAAATTTGCGGATAATTTTTATTTGCCGAAACAGTAACTTCATTTAAAGATAAAAATTTTTCATCCGCAGCTAAAGCTTTTGTGGAATTTAATTTTGCAAAAAATAATAAAAATATTGCAAAGAAAAACGTGAATTTATTTTTCATTTGAATGATAATTTTTATTTGATTCGTCCTTTGCATGAGAGGCTTTGAAGCTTTCATCAAAGCTTGGCGGAAAGCTATTTAGCTGTCGCCAAAATTCATATCCCAAACTAACATTATTTAATAAAACCCATGCTTGAACTTTTACGCCATGTCGTAAAAATCTTTCATCAGGCCATTTTTCATTTTTATCTTTTTTAATAATTACGCGAAATTTTCCATTTTCAGAAATTGATGAATCGACTGAAGATATTACTCCGCCAAAGGTTCCAACCGCAAGCGATGGCCAGCCGCTAAATTGAATAATTGGCCAACCTTCAAATTGCAGACGAACTTTTCTTCCTTCATTTATTAACGGAATATCGTTTCCGCTAACATAAATTTCAACAGCAGGATCGCTTAAATTTGGCGCAAATGTTGCAAGCTTATCGCCAGATTTAACGACTGTAGCAGAGTCTCCGGCCAAAACTTTTAAAACCACGCCATCTTTTGGTGCAAAAATTATTTGATTTTCTTGGCGAGATAATTTCGTTTCAGATTCTGCCAATTCTGAATTCGCCGATTCTTCTGCGGCTAAAAGTTTTTTATATTCAATTTTTGCTTCTTCGAAATCTTTGCGCGAACTTAATCCTTTATTGAAAAGATCTTCTTGACGCAAATAGTTGATTTTAGAGGTTTCAGAGGCCATTTTCGTAACTTGCAATTTACGTTTTTTTGCATCGCGCTCTAGTCGAATTCTTTCTAAAATAAGAGGATCATTATCGACAATTTCAACCAATTGATCATCTTTTTTTACCACCGAACCATCTTTGACAAACCACTTTTTTATTCTGCCATTAATTGGCGCGCTAATATTTTGCGCACGATGATTTGGGTCAGTGGCAATAATATGTCCAAACCATTTAGAGGTCTGTTGCCAAGGGGTTAGACATAAAATAAAAATAGTGACGCCTAAAAAAGCTAAAATAATTTTTGGTAGAATTTTTAAAGGATGTGGAGTTTTTATGCTGCTGAAATTTGTAAATGGTGCAAAATCTTTTTTCTCGAAAGAAAAATTATAGAATTTCGATAATTTTTGACATGACGCCGCAAGGTCGTAAAAGCTTTCTAGATCTCGTCCAAGTTGCGAAAAATTATAAAGTATTGCTGATAAAATAAGCTCTGCAGCCACTAGTTGGCCGGTTGATAATTGTCCTTTTAAAATTAACCATCCGCCAATTACAAGCAGTAGAACGCTTGAAATAACGTAAAGAGCAAGCAATAAAATTACTTGCGAAAACAGGCTTCTAAAGCGATCTTTGCGTTGCGCTAGGTAATTTCCTGTAAGAGAATTAATTTCATGTACGGCGTTTAAATCGACAGAATTATTTTGTGAAATTTTTTCAAAACACTCAACCAGATCATATTTGGTCTGGCTTTTAGCAAGAGAATTAACCAAAGCTTTTTTATAAAAACGCGACCAAATTAACCATAAAGAAAAAGAAATTCCTAAGCTGAAAAGAAAAAATATTGGATGATAAAAGCTTACCAAAACTAGACCAACCAAGCCTTGCAAAAAAGTAGAAAAAGTTTTGGTTAAAAATTTTGGAATTATTTTTTGAATTGTAACTGTTTCAAAAAATCGATTAACAATGTCGGTTTTTTCAAGATTTTGCTCTTTTGATTTTAGCAATAAAATTGTTACTTCTGACGTTATTCGTGCAAAAAAATGGCGTTGAAAAATTTCGGTAATAAAAAATTGCAGCGCATTTAAAGTTGCCCAAAAAATTAATAAAATTAATAATACCAGCCCTAGAACTATAAGGGGCTGCATCATTGAAGTAAATGATACGGAATTAATTAAAAATTGCACCGAAAGCGGCACCGCCAGCGCAAGAAAACTTATAGCAAGCGTATAAACTGCACTAATCCAAAAAAACAAAGCTTCGCGACGCAAGATATTTTTCAAAAAGAAGGTGGTTCCAGCGGATTCGTTATTTTTTAATGGCTTCATTATTAGAAAATGTTATTTTATAGTTGATTAGTATAAGATAATCTTATCTAATAATATAGTTAATAATTATAAAAATCTAATGACAATTGATGTTATTTCTGCCCAATGTTTCATAGCTGTTGCCGAAACAGGAAGCTTTACCAAGGCGGCGCAGCGCTTAGGCTGTAGTCAGCCAGCGATTAGCCAGCAAATTTCTAAGCTAGAAAATTTAGTAAAAAAACAACTGCTTATTAGAGGAAAAGCGCTTTCTTTAACAAATAGCGGCGAAATTTTTCTTGGATATGCAAGACAAATATTTTCTTTGCACAATGAAGCAATAGATGTTTTTAAAAACTCTAGCCTTAAGGGAGAGGTGCGTTTCGGGGTTCCAGACGATTTTGCAAGTGTGTTTCTTTATGAAATATTGACAGAATTTTTGCAAATTCATCCAAAAATTTTACTAAATATCGAGTGCGATCTTACCTTAAATTTATACGAAAAATTTAAGCAAAAAAAACTTGATCTAGTCATAGTAAAGATGAGCCCGCCAGACGAATGTAAGCACAAGATGGAATTAATTTCAGAAAAACTCGAATGGGTCGGAGACGCAAGATTAATAAAAAAGAACGAAGCAATTCCGCTGGTGCTTTCTTCAAAACCGTGCCTTTATCGCGAAAAAGTAATCAAGGCGCTTGATAAAAAGGGGATAAAATGGCGCTTATCTTTTTCTAGTAATAGTTATGCAGGAAAACTTGCTGCTATAAAAGCAGGGCTTGGAATTACAATTTTTCCACATACAATCATTCCGTCAGAAATAAAAATAATAAGATCTTCCTTTCTTCCTAAACTTAAAGACAGCCATTTTTCTTTATTAAAACAGAAAAATGATAATATCGCAGTAAATTCATTTGAACAATTTGTTATCAAAAATTTAAAATAAAATTATGAAAAAAATAAATATAATTATTTTTCTATTGCTTTTGCAGTCTTGCATGATTGGGGCTGGAGAGAATTCAGAAATTCAAGTTAATCAAAATAATTATTTTCCTAAAGTTTCGGGAATAAATCTTGAAGGCGAAAAACAAAATCTGCCAGAAGCTTTTAAAAATAAATTTAACCTTGTAATTGTTGCATTCAAGCGCGAGCAGCAAGAAGAAGTCGACACTTGGATTAAAGCGGCCGCACCAATGTTAGAAGAAAATTCCAATCTAAATTTTTACGAAATTCCGTTAATTTATCAGCTTTCAGCTTTTAACAGAATGTGGGTTAATAATGGCATGCGTTTTGGAATTGCCGATAAAATAGCAAGAAAGCGCACCATTACTGTTTATACGAATCGTGAAGAATTTTTCAAAATTACCAAAATGCAAGAAAATAAAATTTACGCATTATTGATTGATGATAGTGGAAAAATATTATGGCAAGAACAGGGTGTTGCTAGCGAAGATAAAATTGCGGCCTTAAAAAAATTATTTAGAAAATGATATAATTATTTGATGCAGGTCGTTGTAGGTTGTAAAAAGCATCAATGTCATAATTAAAACAAGTCCAATTTGAAAAGCGGCCTGCTGAAATTTTTGCGATAAAGGTTTTTTGAAAATCATTTCAAAGATGTAAAAAAATAAATGTCCGCCGTCAAGCATGGGCACTGGCAATAAGTTCATTACACCTAAATTTAGTGAAATCATCGCCATAAACCATAAAACAACTGTTATGCCCATGTCGACGGTTTTTCCAGAATATTTTGCAATTTTAATGGGGCCGCCAAGCTCGTCAACTGAACGCTTTCCAGTAATTAATTCGCCAGTTGCTTTAAAAATTGCGATTGTTGTTTTGTAGGTTTCTATATTTGCTTGCTTGAAAGATTGCCATAAATTTAAATCTTGATGAACGGCTTTTGAAGCAGTAATGCCAAGCATTCCAGTTTTTATTTCATCGCCAAAAAAATCTTTACTGACTTGATATTTTGGCGTAATTTTCACTTCAAAAATTTCATTTTGACGCTCAATTTTAAAATTTAATTCTTGATTGGCATTGCTTGAAATTATTTGACGCAGCTCGTTAAAATCGTTAATTTTTTTATTGTCTACGGCGATAACTTTATCATCTTTTTTAATGCCAGATTCAAATGCGGCGCCATTTTCTAAAACCTCGTCGACTATTGGTAATATTGTGTTAAGGCCATTAAACTTAAATAAAAAAGTAAAAATTATAATCGTTAAAATAAAATTAAAAGCAGGCCCCGCAATAACGATTGCAAATTTTTGATAAACATTTTTAAAAACAAAAGATATTTCCTTTTCTGCCGCGGTCATTTTTTTTGCCTCTTCTAAGTCTGGAACTGACGCCGCATTTTTGTCGCCATACATTTTTACATAGCCGCCAAGTGGCGCAATACAAAGCTTCCAGCGTGTGCCTTTTTTGTCGTTAAAGCCAAAAATTTCTTTGCCAAACCCTAGTGAGAAGACTTCAATTTTTACGCCGCAAAGTCGCGCGACAATGAAATGTCCAAATTCGTGAACAAACACAATTAGCGAAATTATCGCAATGAATGAGAAAAAATTATGTAATATTAATTGCGTCAAATGCATGTTGTTAGTGAGAAATGGTGCTGCTTGCAACCTCGCGAGCCTTCTTGTCAAAATATAAAATTTCTTCCAAAGATTTTACATTTTTATGTTCAAGCTTATCAAGTGTTTTAGCAACAATTTTTGTAATATCGCAAAATGAAATTTTCTTTTGCAAAAATTTTTCAACCGCAACTTCATTGGCTGCGTTTAATATTGCTGGGGCATTACCTCCCGCCATCATTGCTTGGCGACATAATTTTAGTGCGAGAAATTTTTTTTCATCGGGTGCAAAAAAACTTAAATTTTGTAATTTTGCTAAATCGAGTGCGTCATGTTTGACGGCAATTCTTTTTGGAAAAGAAAGAGCGTAAGAAATTGGAACTTTCATATCAGGCTTGCTCATCATTGCTAGAGTAGAGCCATCATGATAAGTTACCATGCCATGAATTATTGATTGCGGATGCACCAAAATTTCGATCTGATTCTTTTCAATTGGAAAAAGATAGAAGGCCTCGATCATCTCTAGGCCCTTATTCATCATGGTCGCAGAGTCTATCGTAATTTTTGATCCCATCTGCCAATTTGGATGTTTCAATGCTTCTTCTACGGTAATTTTTGAAAAATCTTTTTTGCTGTCAAAGAAGGGTCCGCCTGATGCGGTAAGAATTATATTTTTTATTGCATCTAAATTTTGTTGTTCAAAAATTTGAAAAATTGCGTTATGTTCAGAATCAACAGGAAGGATTTTAACCTTATGTTTCGCGGCTTCGCGCGTTAAAAATTTTCCTGCGCAAACTAAAGATTCTTTATTCGCCAGCGCAATATTTGATCCATTTTGAATCGCTGTTAAAGTTGGTAACATGCCGGCAGCGCCCACTATTGCTGACACGACAAGGTCGCATTTTATTTTTGCAATTTCGTTAATTGCTTCGCGACCAGCAAGCACCTCGACTTTCGCAGATTTTATTTCGGCGCGCAATTCTTTAAATTTAGAATCATCTTCAATTACAACAAATTTTGGCAAAAATTCATTAGCTTGCGCCGCCAATGTTTTCAAGTCTTTGCGGGCTGTTAATGCAATAATTTGAAATTTATCGCGATTATTTTTAATAACCTCAATCGTGTTTTTTCCAATTGATCCAGTTGAGCCTAAAATTGTAATTTTTTTTATCATGTCTTTTTCTTGCGCGGTTTTTTTAGTGCAACAGGCATTGCTAAAGCTTTTGCAATTAGTTCAGATTCTTGTTCAATTAGCGACTCTAATTTTAGCGCCTTGTCTTGCGTTTTGTCCAAAATAAATTTTATTTCCGGAGTGTTGCGCGACGTCATTCTTCTGCCAAGTTCATGACGAAAATGTGGAGTCGCCTGATTTAATTTATCGAGAATTTTTTTATGATTAGAATCATTGCCAAAAATATCAATAAAAACGCGCACATTCTTGATGTCAGGGCTTGCATCGGCTTCAAGAATTGTTACAAAACTGCCGTTAATTACGGATAAATTTTCGCGCATAAAAATGTCAGCAAGCGTTCTTTTTATTTGCTCGCCAACTTGCAATTGTCTTTGTGATTTTTCTTTGGTCATTTTATTTTTTATATTGATACGTTCCTTTCATGACAATATTAAAGGTGCAAATTTTAATTGATTTAGTATCTAAAACTTCAGTATTGTGAACCTCTGCCGTTAATAATTTTTGGTCATCTGGCGAATAAGAAAGATATTGAAAATCATCGTCATTAAATGGATGTTTTTCAAAATACATTTCGGTTTCAAGCTTGCCAAATTTAGGATGATAAACATTCATATTAATATGCGGAGCCCTTCCTGCGCGAGATCCGGGCATGATTGTAATAAAACTATAATTTCCTAAATTATCAGTAACCGTGCGCCCCGACATGTTAAAATATTTGTCAACAAATTGATTATTTTTATCAAGCAATGTGTGATATTTTCCCGCTGAATTTGTTTGCCAAATTTCAATAACGGCACCAGAAATTGGTAGTGCAAAAGAGTCGGTGATTGTTCCTTGAATAAAAATTATTTCACCAAAAGCGCGATAAAACGACCCAACTTTTTTTGCCAAATTATTTGAAGTTGCAAATTGATCGGGCATTGAAATATCTGCAGCGAAAAAGCGTGACGGAGTTGGTTTTTGTGGGTCAAAAATGCGTAATTCTTTATTGGTTGCTTTTGCGACAATGGCTTCGGATGGCTGCGTGTCTTGAGTTGCGGCATAACTTTTTGCAATAAAAAGCCCGCAAATTAAAGCCAGAAAAATCGCAATTCTTTTTCCCATAATTATAATTTTAAACTTTAGGTAAAGTTACGCCAGTTTGTTTCATATATTTTCCGCCGCGCGAAGAATAAGAAGTCTCGCAAGGCTCGTTGCCTTTTAAAAATAAAAATTGACACGCGCCTTCAAAAGCATAAATTTTTGCAGGAAGCGGAGTCGTGTTCGAAAACTCAAGCGTCACATGACCTTCCCAACCCGGTTCAAGAGGCGTTACGTTAACAATAATTCCGCATCTTGCGTAAGTAGATTTTCCGACGCAAATAACTAAAACATCTTCAGGAACGCGAAAATATTCTACTGTGCGTGCTAGAGCGAAGCTGTTTGGTGGAATAATGCAGACATCAGTCGTGCGATTTACAAAACTTGTGTCGCAGAAATTTTTTGGATCAACAATTGCTGAATCGATATTTGTAAAAATTTTAAATTCGTTTGAAACGCGCGCATCATAGCCATAAGAAGAATTTCCGTAAGAAATTAATTTATTATTTTTCTCATCAACGCGTACTTGTTGTGGCGCAAAAGGTTCGATCATTTTTTTTTCGGATGCCATTTTAGCAATCCATTTATCTGACATTATTGACATGTTTATAAAAATTTTAAATTATGAATTTTAAATTATGAATCAATGATATAACCTAAATTTATAATTTAAAATTTAAAATTTTGTAAATGCACGATTCATCTTATCTTCACGACATATTGGTTTTATTGTTTGCGTCGGTGGCAATTGTGATTATTTTTAAGCAATTGCGTTTAAGCCCAGCGCTTGGATATCTAGTCGCTGGCGCCATGATAGGCCCTTTCGGATTCGGTGTTTTAAACAGTTCAGAATCAACAAAATCAATAGCTGATCTTGGTGTTGTATTTTTACTTTTTGCAATTGGTCTTGAATTAAATTTCGAGAAATTAGTAAAAATGCGCAAATATGTTTTAGGATTCGGTGGCCTGCAAGTCATTGTAACTACTGCCTTAATCGCTTACATCGCCCATAAATTTTTCAATATTTCGCAAGAAACATCCATAATAATTGGCAGCGCATTATCACTTTCTTCAACCGCAATTGTTTTGCAAATAATTTCTGAAAATGGCGAAGAAACCACGCGGGTAGGGCGTTTATCATTTTCAATTTTATTATTGCAAGATTTAGCGGTAATTCCAATTTTAGTTTTATTGCCACTTTTATCAAAAACCGAAATAAACATTGGAAGCGCTTTGGGCGGCGCCGTTTCTGATGCCGTGATTGCTTTAGCAATAATTTTTGCCATCGGCAGATTATTGCTTCGCCCAATTTATCGCCTAGTTGCCGAAGTAAAAAGTGACGTATTATTTTTAAGCGTAACGCTAATAATCATTCTAGGGTCCGCCAGTCTAAGCTCGTATTTCGGCCTTTCGTCAGCCTTCGGGGCCTTTACCGCTGGATTAATGGTTGCCGAAACCGAATATAAATATCGCGTCGAAGAAGAAATAACATCACTAAAATCGCTGCTTCTTGGCTTGTTTTTTATGACAATTGGCATGTCATTTCAGTTAAATTTTCTGCTTTCAAGTTTGCATAATATAATTTTTGTTGCACTTGGATTAATACTTGTCAAAGCCTTGATAATCATGGCTTTATGCAAAGTTTTCCGCTTTCCATTGGCGCCTGCAATTCATACTGGATTATTGCTTTCACAAGGCAGCGAATTCGCTTTTGTCGTATTTATCATGGCTGTAAATCAAAATTTCATGGAGCCAAATCTGGCGCAGTTTCTTGCCACAGTTGTTACGGTTACAATGGCGATCACCCCTTTGCTGGCGTCGTTTGGCCGCAAAATTAAAGGCCAACTTTATATTATGAGCATGTTGCGCGACAATAAAATTAAGCGTGAAGTCGGCGAAATTTCAAAACACGTAATCATTATTGGATTCACCAAAATAGGCCACGCAATCGCTTATGCGCTACGTAAAAAAGGCGTGCAATATATTGTTCTTGATAATAATCATCGCATTGTAAAAATCGAAAAAAACAACGGTTACAATATTTACTATGGCGACGCGATGAATATCGACGTTTTGCGCTACATTGGCATTGAGCGCGCCGAATCAGCAATCATCGCTATGGATGACGAAATTGCTTGCATGAAAATCACGCGCTTCATTCACGAAAATTTTTCTAATATCGCAATTATTACAAAATCTGAAACAATGAATAACGCCGAAAGGTTCAAAAAAGTTGGCGCAAATTTAGTGGTATCAAAAAACTTCGAAACAAGTCTGCAGCTTACAAAAGCGGCATTGCTATCGGTCGGCACACCGCAGCGCGATGTTGATAAAATGCTAAATACTTTACGCAATCCAAATTCTGATTTAATCAAAGAATTCATCCGCGACAAAAATGTAGAAACGGTGAAAAGCTTAGAGGATGAGGCTTCGCAGACGGTTGTGTAAAGTTACAACCACTTTTTCTTCTTAAAAAACAGCAGAGGAATTGCCGACGAGCACAGCATTAGCGCCAATATTACAGGATATCCAAAGCTAAAACTCAATTCTGGCATGTGACGAAAATTCATCCCATAAATGCTGGCAATCAGTGTTGGCGGCATGAAAACTAAGCTTGCAACTGTAAAAATTTTGATAACTTTATTTTGCTCAATGTTAATCAAACCAAGAAAGCTGTTTTGAAGATATTCTAGCCGCGTAAAATTAAAATTCGCATGTTCAATTAGCGAGTTAATATCTTTAATTATGCTGCGCAAACGAATTTCGGTTTCTGGCATTAAATCTTCATTTCGATGCAAAGACAATATCACGCGCTGCTTGTCAAATAAAGCCTCGCGCAGTGACATCGTTAATTCTTGACATTCATTAATTCGTAAAATTATTTTTTCGTCAAGGTTCTGTTTGTAGTTAATTTTTTTGCTAATATCAGCAATATATTTCGACACTAATTCAATCAAATCGGCGTCAAAATCAATACGCGACTCAATGATGCTTGTAAAAATTTTTGATGGATTTGTAAAAAACGTCGGAAAATGTTTGATTTTCTTTACCGTTTCTAAAATCACTCTGCTATCAAAGTAGCGTAGTGTAAAAAGCACTTTATCGGTAATAATAAACGACATTTCGTATTCTTCAAGCTTGCCACTTTGCGGAATAATATTAATAAAAGTCGAGTTGATTTTAATTACTCCAGAATCAGATAAATAGCGCGAACTGGTTTCAATTTCTTCTTGTTGTTGACGCGTTGGAAAGTTGATATTGTAGCGTTCTTCGACTTCTTCAATTTCGGCTCGAGAAGGGTTTTGTAAGTCGATCCACAAAATATTTTCAAGATTTTCAACGCCTTTAAGTGATGAAACTTTTTGCTGAGAATATTCGGGAAGTTGGAAAATGCGAATCATAAGAACTCCTATTTTTAGACATAAACCCTTGCCACAAAAGCCGCAATAGGATAATTGGAGATATTAGAAGACGTAAGTCTTCCACAAAAAATGGTCGGGGCGGAGAGATTCGAACTCCCGACCCCCTGGTCCCAAACCAGGTGCGCTAGCCAGACTGCGCTACGCCCCGAATTCTTTAAAAAAGCTAAAAATCTCTAGAAAAATAAAAGAAATATTGCTAAAAAGATATGGTAATTAAATAAGTGAGACTTAAAAAAGTCAATCTATTTTATGAATAAAAAATTCACCATGAAAAAAATATCAATTATTTTCGCCCTAATTTTCGCCAACATTACCAATTGTTTTGCTTGGAGCGGCTATGAAGAAACCACAAATATACAAATCGACATTCCCCCCGGAAACCTTGTCAGAGTTGGTCGTGAAATAAATATCTACGATTTTTCTGATAAAAAATATCACAATGTCGAAGTAATGTTTATGGATGATATTTTTGTTGGAACAAAATTAGACGTTAAAGATTACGAAACAAAAAAACGCCGTATTTTTTATATGGATCGCAGCTAGAAGTTGTTAATAAATTTATATTTGCTATATTTCTATTCAAATACCCTTATTGTCGTCGCTTAGTTTAATTTATAGTTTGGTCAGGAATGTCAAAATTCCCTATTGCAAATTAAATCTTAACCTTTTAAAATGACCGCCCCTTATAAAAGTTGGCTTTTTTGATTGAAACTCATAACCAGATTTAGCTTGGCTTACAAGGCAATAGAATTCATTTTAACGTAATTTTTATAGTTATGGCTCTTTACGAGACTTTATTTATTGCAAGACAAGATCTTACCCCAGAAAACGTAGATTCTCTGGCGGATAAATTTGCAAAAATTATCACTGATGGTAAAGGCAAAGTTGTTTCAAAAGAATATTGGGGCCTTCGTAATATGGCTTATAAAATCAAGAAAAACTCACGCGGACACTATGTTTTATTTAACATTGACGCTGATTTTGCAGCGGTTGCCGAATTAAATCGCGTAATCGGTTTTAACGAAGACGTAATCAGAAGCGTTACTTTGTTACAAGAGCATCCTGTTGAAGAATCTCAATTATTTGTTTGTGCTAATGCTAAAGATTATAAAGCTGGCAAAACAACTAAAAAAGACACTACTAAATATGATTTAATTCAAGATCAAAATCAATTCGACATAAACTAAACTATGGCTGTTAAAAATTTTAAAAACAAAAACAACGCTTACAATAATAACGACGGAACAATTAGTGAAGAAGGCTTCCTAAGGGTTTCTTTAGTTAATCAAGGTGTTTTTGTTAGAAGAAAAAAAGTTTGCCCTTTAAAAGATATTTCAATTGCAGAAATTAATTACAAAAATCTTGCCTTATTGAATAAATTTATTTCAGAAAGAGGCAGAATTATTCCAAGCCGCGTTACTCACGTTTCGGCAAAGAAGCAAAGAGCCTTAACTGATGCGATTAAAATGGCGCGTCATTTAGCATTAATTTCTCCAATTGCCAAAGAAGTAATCTCAAATTAAGAACAGTTAACATGAAAGTTATCCTAACATCAAGAGTATCGCAACTTGGCCAAATCGGTGAAGTTATCGAAGTTAAAAATGGTTTTGCTAAGAATTATTTAATTCCTAACAAAAAAGCTATTGCGTTTACGCCAAATAGCCAAAGCTTATTTGAAGCCAAAAGAAGCGAATTTGAAAAAGCAAACCAAGATGATTTTTCTGCTGCAAGTAAACTTAAAGAAAAAATTGTTGGTAAAGATGTCGTTATTATTGAAAGTGCTTCTGATGACGGAAGGCTTTATGGTTCAGTTAGCTCGGCTAATATTGCAACTAAAGCAAACGAAATTGCTGGCAGCAAGTTTCTTACTCGTGCCAATGTTTTTTTGAAAAAACCAATCAAAGAAATTGGTGTTTATTCGGTTACGCTTGCTCTTCATTCTGACGTTATTCTTGAAGTTCGCTTGATTGTTACTAGAAGTGAATCTGAAATTGAAGCTTTATTGAAAGCTGATGCTAAAGCTAACTCTAAAAATTCTGAAGAAGAAGTTGTGGCAAAAAAATCTAAAAAATCTGACGCAGATCTAGACATTCCTGATGATCAAGAAGTTGTTGAAGAAGATTCTAAAAAGCCTGCAAAAAAAGCTAAGAAAAAGAAGTCTGAAGAATAGTTTTATTGTCGGTCAAAATAACTATATTTGTTACTTTTGATCGATTTTAAGAAAAGCTAATTCTTTGATTTTTGAAGCGTATTATGTGTTTAATTAAATTAAAAACCTTACTTTTTGACTAATGATTAGCTAAATTGTGGGTTTAATTTGATTGAATATAAGATCTAAAAACACCCAAGTTTTCATGAAAAAACCCGTTATTATCTTTCTTATCCTAGCGATAGCCATTCCTTTTGTTTCTAGCGCGAATGAACTTGATGATATCATCATCGAGCAGAATTCTGTTATTCAAAATCAGCAGCAGTTTGAGCAAAATAAATTGCGTCAAGGTGAATTAAAAGAAATTGAGCTTGAGCAAAAAAAAATAATTAAGCAAGAAAATGAGGTTATTGAGAATCTTGCTGATGTTAAATGTTTTTGGATTACAAAAATTTCTTTTACAAAAAATAACATTTTCTCACAAGTGGAAGAAAAATCTTTTATTAGAAATTATGTAAATCAATGCTTGACGCTTAATAAAATTAACAAATTAACGCAAGAAATATCGAGTGATTTGGCAAAGAGGGGTTATGTGACTTCAAAGGCGATTTTAACGAAGGAAGAGGCTAGTGGAGAGCTTTTAATCGAGATAGTCGAGGGCCATATGGAGGATTTAATTTTTAACGATGAAAGTTTTTTTGATAAAATGCAAAAATTTTCAGCTTTTGGCGTTGTAAAGAAAAATGAGATTTTAAATTTGCATAATGTTGAGAAGGGTCTTGATCAGATAAATCGCCTTTCTTCGAATAAAGCGGTCATTAAAGTTTTTGCAGGGTCTTTAAAAAATAGTTCAATTGTCGCTGTGCAAAATAAGCCGCAAAATACAATAAGAGCCAATATTAGCTTTGATGATTTAGGCGGCAAAACCACTGGTAAAAATCGTGACACAATAGGAATTTCTTTTGATAATTTGCTGCATTTAAACGATAATTTAAATATTTCAAGGTCGGCCAATGACCTAACTAAAAAGAAGGAGGAGGGCGCGAATAGTTCTTTAAATTTTAGCTGGTCGGCGCCTTTAAAAAACAATACATTGATGCTTTCTTCTACTAGATATCATTATTCATTGCGACAAGGCTCGGTTGTTAGTGTGAAGGCGCATGGTGAATCAATTACTAATGCTATAAATCTTGAAACAAAGCTGATTAAAAAAGATAGATATAGACTTAGCTCGGGCCTTAATTTGACTAATCGTAACGTGATAAATTACGCCGATGACGTGAAGCTTGAATCTTCAAGTCGCAGGTCTTCAATCGGATCACTTTCTTTAGTCAATACATTTTTCTTCGACGCTGCGACCTTATTTATAAAGCCTAGTTACAATAGGGGGTTAAAAATTTTGAATGCAAAAAAAGATGAGGCTAATATTTCAAGCCAAGCTGGCCATGCGCAATTCGAGGCTTTTAAGCTTTATGTAAATTATTCGCATAGTTTAGAAATTCCGCAGATTCTTATCCCGTTTAACTATAGCCTTACTTTTGATGGTCAATTTTCGAAGCAGCGACTTTATTCAAATGATCAGTTTTTTATTGGCGGGCCTTATACGGTGCGTGGTTTTGAAAGCGGTTCGATCGCCGGAGATTCAGGATACACAATTAAAAATGAGTTAAAATTTAACATTGGAAAAACCGTTTCGCGGTTGGTAAATATTGAGAAATTAAAATATTTTCCAGCTTGGATAAATAACATTTCGGTAGCGCCATTTTATGACTATGGAAACGTTAGAACAAGAGACGGTTCGCAGTCCGGAAAGCTTTCTGGCAGTGGGTTTAGAACTAGTTTTAATCATAAGAATTTTACCGCAAATTTAACTTGCGCTTGGGTTAATAATAAGTCATATCTGCTGCAAGATAAATATAGTGAAAATCAGGCTGTTTATTTCGATATTACTTCAGAATTTGGATTTTTTTAAAAAATAATAAATTCTGCTCGCAATTATTTAATAAAGATGTATTTTTAAACAAAATTAATCTTTTTAAAAAAACCATGATTGATTACGATAAATTGCTTGTTGCTTTAGAAAAAACTGTTTCAAGCTCAAGCCTTTACTGGCAATCAATTGCGCTTCTTGCCTGCTTCTCAATTTCTTATTTGGTTTATCGTGTTGTTAAGCAATTGTTTTTCCCAAAACTTGTTGCAATTTCTTTGCGCAGAAATGTTGAGTTAAACAGATTTGTCACCAGATATCTCGTGCCATTATTTTACCCAATCTTAACCGCTGTTTTCCTGTCTTTAGGCCTGTCAATTTATGGTCAATTTTTTAAAGAAGCTCTTTTGTTATGGACTACGCTGAAGTTAATTTTATTGTTCATATTTTTGCGTTTTTTGCGTATTTCTTCAAATAGCACATTTATTGCTAATATTGTTGGGATAATTTTAATGCCCGCGCTGATTCTTGAGATTTTTGGAATGTTTCAATCGGTCGCTGATTTTCTTGATCAATTCGCCTTTAAGATTGGTGCGGTTCGCATATCGATATATCTTGTGATTAAATCTTCAATCGTGCTTTTGCTGGTGTTTTGGTCTTCGGCGTTACTTACAAAAAAAACCAAATCATATGTTGAGGGGTCAAAAAATATTAAATCTAGCACCAAAGGAATTATCGGAAAATTTATCGATATTTTTATTTATTTTACCGTCGCAGTTATTGTTTTAAAAACCCTAGGTGTTGACATGACAACCTTTGCGGTTGTAGGTGGTGCGGTTGGTGTTGGTATTGGATTTGGTTTGCAGAAAATTTCTTCAAATTTTATTAGCGGTATTATTTTATTATTTGAAAAATCTGTCGAAGTTGGTGATTGGGTTGAAATTGACAATGGTGGAATTTTTGGCGTTATCAAGCATTTTGGCGGCAGATATACATTGATTGAATGCTTTGATGGCAAAGAAATTATGGTGCCAAATGAAGATTTTATCATCAACAAAGTTACGAATTGGACTTACTCTAACAATCGCGCACGCATCGAAATTGAATTTGGTGTTGAATATGGGACCGATTTGCAAAAGGTAATTGATATTGCAACCGAAGTAGCAAAAGAGCATCCGCGCTGCTTGAACTATCCAGAAATTGAATGCTATGTAATAAAATTTGGCGAATATGACATAAAATTTGTCTTATATTTTTGGGTAAGTGATATTACTCAAGGGCGCATGGCCGTAAGAAGTTTTGCCTATATTAATTTGCAAAAAAAATTGAAGGAAAATAATATTGCGATTCCAATGCCAAGAAGAGAAGTCGTGGTATTCGGTGACACTGCTGGTTTTTAAAATTTCATTTATGCAAAACTTAGCGCCAATTGTTCTATTTGTTTATAATCGCCCAGACCACGCCCTGCGCACGATTGAAGCGTTGAAGAAAAATAATCTAGCAAAGGAAAGTGAGTTATTTATTTTTTGTGATGGGCCAAAAAATGAAAATGGATTGTCGAAAATTAATGAGGTTCATAAGGTAATTGATTTGGTCGATGGATTTAAAAATGTGGTGGTAAAAAAAGCTGCTCTAAATAAAGGCCTTGCTAATTCAGTAATATCAGGTGTCGGCGAGATTGTTGAAAAATATGGTAAAGTTATTGTTCTTGAAGATGATGTTGTTACTGCGACATGTTTTCTTCAGTTTATGAACGATGCTTTAGATTTTTATCAACATGATAAAAGAATTTTTACCGTTACGGGTTTTAATTTTGCGAATTACAAAAAGCCGCAAAATTATTTTCATGATATATTTTTTATCAAAGGCAGAAGTTCTTCTTGGGGATGGGCTATTTGGAAAGACAGGTGGCAAAAAATTGATTTTCTAGTAAAAGATTATGACAAGATAGCAAGTGATAAAAAAATGCAAAAAGAATTCACGAAAAGTGGTGATAATTTATTTTGCATGTTAAAAGATCAGATGACGGGCAAAATAGATACTTGGGATGTGCAGACAAGTTATGCGATGTTTAAAGCTGGTGCGTCATGTGTTTTTCCAATCAAAACCATGGTAAAGAATATTGGCTTTGATTCAAGTGGGGCGCATTGTCACGCCGATCAATCGATGTCAGATTTCAGTTTTGATAATAATCAAAAGGTGCAATTAGTTGGAATTGATGATGCGATAAATAATGATTCGGCGGCAAAAAATTTCCTTAAGTTTGTTCAAGATAAATATCGTGATAAAATATTTTCTAAGAAAACTTTTTATAAGATAAAATATGTTTTGATCGGATTATTATTAGCAAAAATTTTAGATTTTTTATTTTCTTTATGACGCTTAAAATTTTATATGATTATCAAATATTTGAACAGGAATTTGGAGGCATTTCAAATTCTTTTGCCAAGCATATTGAAAACTCAAGAAATTCGCAAGACATTGAAATTAAATTGCCAATTCATCGCCATAAAAATATTCATTTAAAAGAAGTTGGTTTTAACGCCAATTCTCAAAATAATTTTGGGGCGAAGGCTGTAAAAAAAATAATTGGTAAAAAAAGATACAATAAATACATCAGAAATATCAATCAAAATTTAATAAAAGAAGATTTAAAAGAGCAAAATTTTGATATATTTCGTCCAACTTATTATGATCCTTATTTTTTGGATTTTATTGCTGACAAGCCTTTTGTGATTGATCTTTATGACATGACTCATGAAATTTTCCCTGAGTTTTTTAGCCTGAAAGACGATGTTTGTGTTAACAAAAAAATTCTTGCAAAAAGGGCGACAAAAATAATTACTGTTTCACAAAATACTAAAAGAGATCTAGTTCAATTATTGGACATAAAGGCTGAGAAGATAGAAGTGATATATCCGGGAAATATTTTTGAGGGCATTAACATCGATAATATTTCTGATGCAAAAATCGAAAAACAATTGCCACAAAACTATATTTTATTTGTAGGAAACAGATCTTCTTATAAAAATTTCTATTTTTTTATTACGGCAATTCAAAGAACTTTGTTGGGTGATGATAATTTAAAATTAGTATGCGTAGGGCCGCGATTTAATAAGGCTGAAGTAAAATTTATTGAAAATTTAAATCTTGCGCAAAAAATAATTCACGTAGAAGTTTTGGGAAAAAATGATCTAGCTATTGTCTATAAAAAAGCTAAAGTTTTTGCTTTTCCTTCTTTGTATGAAGGTTTTGGTTTGCCGACGATAGAAGCGTTTTCTTGCTCTTGTCCAGTGGTTGCTAGTAATACTTCTTCGATTCCGGAAGTTGCAGAAAATGCGGCCATTTATTTTGATCCAAAAAATTATGATTCAATCAAGAGTGCGGTAGAAAAAGTTTTATACAATAATGACCTGCGCCTAGAGCTTATAAGCAATGGCCTAAAAAGACTGCCATTGTTTTCTTGGGAAGAGAATGCTAGAAAAACCGTTAATTTATATAAAAATTTACTTGCCAACAGAGATTGTCAAACGTGATTAGCGGCGATGATTTTCTTTGATGGTTGAATAGAAATTTCTAATCCCACTTTTCAACTGGGGGCGATGACATTAAAATTGCTTCAGGATTTCTGCCTGTCATTAGGCCAAATTTTGTTCCGCGATCATTGTAATGACCAAACTTTACGCCCCAAAATCATAATCCATTTTAATAATCGGCTTAATTATTCCATCATCTAAACTATAGACCCAGCCATGAATCATGGGCCTTTGCTCGCTTTGCCATGTCTCTTCGATTATTTTAGTTTTTGTTAAATTTTTTACTTGTTTAATCACATTTAATTCAACCAAGCGATTTAATCTGGCGCGCTCATCTTGAATATTTTCTAACTCTTCGCTGTGATAATTTTTTGTTTCTTTTATATTTTTTAGCCATTTATTTATAAGGCCGAAATCTTCGTCTGAAGCAGCTGCGGCAACACCTCCGCAGCCATAATGACCGCAAACGATGATGTGTTTTATTTTTAAATATTTTACCGCATATTCTAAAACGGTCAGTAAGTTTAAATCATCTTTTACAACTAAATTTGCGACATTTCGATGTACGAAAATTTCTCCTGGTTGCGTTCCGGTTACTTCATTTGCGGGCACGCGACTGTCTGAACAGCCAATCCATAAAAATTCAGGAGTCTGTATTTCACAAAGTCTTTTAAAAAACCCGGGGTCATCAACCGTTTTTTCAGCAGCCCAAGCGCGATTTTCAAGTAAAATTTTCTCAATTATATTCATAATTATTTGATTAATTTATGTAGATTTTTGAAATTGCTTTTTTTAATTTCAACTTTAATTCTTTTTAACGGAGCACTGTAGACGAAGTCGTTTATTACCTCGATCACGTCTTTGTCGATAAAATCAGAGCGACTAATATCGATTAAAATGTAAGAAGACGCAGGAATTTTTTCCAAAGTTTCTTTTAGCATTGACTTATTTAAAAACGAAACATCTTTTCGCAAACGCAGCAAATAATGATTTTCTTTATTTACCAGCATAATCGATGATTTAAAATTACTGTGCAAAATTGAAATAAGACTTGCGGCCATGCCAATAGCTATTCCAAGCAATAAATTTGTTAATAAAATTGCAGCAATTGTAATTATAAATGGAACAAATTGATCAAAGCCTTGTTTGTATAAATCTTTAAAAATTTTTGGATTAGTAAGTTTGTATCCAGTTAAAATTAATATTGCGGCAAGCGCTGCGTAAGGAATTTTATTTAGCAAATTTGGGATTAAAATTACTGCAAGTAAAAGCCAAAATCCGTGAAGAATTGCCGATAATTTACTTTTTGCGCCAGAATTAACATTCGCCGAACTTCGCACAATTACAGATGTGATTGGAAGCCCGCCAACTAAGCCTGCAATAGTGTTTCCAACGCCTTGCGCTTTTAGTTCGCGATTGCCATTTGTGACTCGCTTAAATGGGTCAAGCTTGTCTGTTGCTTCAATGCACAATAAAGTTTCTATGCTGGCGACCAAGGCAATTGTGACGGCAATTGTCCATATGTTAAAATTAAATATTTCATCCCATTTTGGATAAGCAAAAACCAAGCGCAAATCAAAAAAATTATTTAGTTGCGGCAAAGAAACCAAATGCTCTTGCTGCAAAGCCAATTTTGAATTTGTTAAAACGAAAAAATAATTAATGATGCAGCCAATAATTACGGCGATTAGCGGCGCTGGAATAAATTTTAGAAAAAAACTTTTCTTGAAAAAGGATGCTCCAAAAAATAATAAAATTAATACAGAAGACACGCCAATTAAAATTGCCAAAGGCTCAAGATGAGTGGCTAAATGAAATGCGTCAAAGAATGCTCTAGCTTGCTCATTTTGTAAAAAACTTTCGTCTATTTCGCCGTTTTTGTCATAGCCAACAAAATGCGGAATTTGCTTGATGATCAATATGATGCCAATTGCCGCAAGCATTCCTTTAATAACTGCGTTTGGAATAAAGTTTCCGAGCGTGCCTAATTTTAGAAAGCCGAAAGCAATTTGAAAAATCCCTGCAATAAAAGTTGCTAGCAAAAACGCCTCAAAAGAGCCTAATTTTTCTAGACCGATAACCACGATTGCAATCAATCCTGCAGCTGGTCCAGACACACTAAGCTGCGAATTACTTAAAAATCCGATGACAATTCCGCCGATAATTCCTGAAATTATTCCTGAAAATAACGGAGCCTGCGACCCAAGAGCGATGCCCAAACAGAGCGGCAAAGCAACAAGGAAAACTACGATTGATGAAGGAATATTGGCGATGTGTCTTTTAATAATTCTTTTCATTGAAAATGAGTTCTTTATTTGTTTAATCCTTAATTTTAGCTTAAAAGCAATAAATATCTGATATTTATTTCCTTATCTTTCTAAATGTTATATGATGTTATATGAATTATTATTTTTTTAGTTAATGTTGCTAATTAAACAATCATCGTTCCAGCGCCTTTTTCAGTAAAAATTTCCATCAATAAAATATTATTGACGGCGCCGTTTAAAATGTGAGCAAAGCCTACATTGTTTTCAAGCGCGTGAATGCAGGTTTCAATTTTTGGAATCATGCCTCCAGTGATGACGCCGTTTGCAATCATTTGGCGGGCGGTTGCAATATTTAAGTGACTAACTAATTCGCCGTTTGGCAGCATTACGCCGTCAATGTCTGACAGAATAACTAGCTTTGCCGCGTGTAGCGCTGATGCGATATGTCCGGCTGCGGTATCAGCGTTGATGTTGAAGGTTTCGCCGTTTTCTCCAAGGCCAATTGGGGCAATTACTGGAATAATGTCAGAGTCTTCGAAAACGGCCAATAATTCGGTGTCTATTTTGCATGGCTCGCCAACAAATCCGTAATTGAGAATTTTTTCAATATTTGAGTCAGGATCTTTTTTAGTGCGCGTCATTCTTTTTGCGGTGATGAAATTTCCATCTTTACCAGAAAGGCCGACTGCCTTGCCCCCGGCGGCGTTAATTTCTTTAACGATCATTTTATTTATTGACCCAGAAAGAACCATTTCA